>Ga0123342_1001541_pt1 | contig 38780 bp, 14 predicted proteins | sample Turbeawhitnodule_FD_89960 | JGI IMG/M metagenome (GOLD analysis project Ga0123342, IMG submission 89960) | Root nodule microbial communities of legume samples collected from Mexico - Turtle bean Mexico white nodule | ecosystem: Host-associated > Plants > Roots > Nodule | place: Mexico: Nepantla...
TAATTAATAAAATGTTAAATAATAAAATTATACTTTAATTTTAAATTATAATTAACTAAAATATGAAATAGGATTAATCATTATTTTATTTTTTTTATATACAAGGGTAAAATTGTAATCTTAAAAACTTTACTATTCAAAATAATTTATAATATTCTTACAACTATCACATCACTCACGAATTTCAATAAACTTTCTTCACATATCCCCTCTAACATACCCTAATCCAAACAACCTCAATTTTCTTCACACTACCACTCCCACTCACCCTCAACTTTCCACTCCCCCCACCCTCTAATCCAAACACACCCTTAAAGTCGTAACTTTGAATTCTGTATAAAAAGTCTCGCTGAGAGTTGCAACATATATATATGACTGGATTCCTTTGAAATGCACAGGTGATCAAAATATCGTACTACAAATCATTTTTGCCAAAGGAAAATTTATACAAATTTCTTTATATAATGAATATAGTGTTTTCAAATAAATTGTGATATATATAAATATTTTTTTATCATTATTGTATTACTTTTTTATATTATGTTCATTGAAGGATAAACTTATCTCCTTTGTCAATATTTTGTTGCAAATAAGTTCTTAAAAGAGTTACTGTGAAAGTTACATTAGACTTTAAAAATAAATCCATATCATATTAAAAAAGTTAGACTCAACTCTTTCAAAGTGTATAACTTAATATATTTCTACTTGTATTCATGTCTTCTTAGATAATACTGACTTTATTTGTTTTACAGATTATATTTAGTTTTACGTAAACCTTTTCTCATTGATTTATTAATCAGTTTGTGTATTTAAGAGTATATATATATATATATATATGATCTCCCAAAATATCAGTTCAAATATTAGAAAACTCATAAATTTCACCCTTGAACATAAAAAAATAGCAACTTGAAGAATAAATTGATACATTTTAATATTAATTATATAGTTTTATTGTTTGAGATTACTTAAGAGAGAAAATAATACTTTAAGACTAAATTTGCTACTAGAAAAATACTTATTATTATTTGCATATTTTTTATGAAAGTTTTTTTGGCTAAAAATTCAAACAAATATAATATTGATGAATTATTTCATTTGTTTAGATTTAGTTTGTTTTTCAAGTGGAGAGTGATGGAAGATTATATTCTTGACCAAAGGACTCAATATTAGGACTATGACTAGAAGGATACAAGAGGAATGGACCTCAACTAACTTTAGTAGGCCCAAACTCCTATCATCATGGGTCAATCTTTAGTTTGTGAGATATTGTTCAAAATAGATTAGGATATTTTGAACCTTGTATTGGGCTAAGTAGTTAGGACATTTGAGCCAAATAGTGTAGAGTTTTGAGTTTGTATTTGAGTCCTTGGTAGACTAGGGTTAGAATAACCTATTTAGGGTTTCAATTGAGCTCCCTAAGGTCCAAGAGAAATCATAGGTCGGTTTTAGGGTAAAGAGAGGTGCACGTTTCTCACATTTAGAGCACATGTGGAAAGAAAAGTGTCACTTGATTCACTCCATCTGTCACTCTCTTAGGGAATTTGAATTCGAAATTTCCTCTCTTTTCTTATTCAAAGGATCGGCCATCATAGCTATAAATAAGACCCTCCACCTTTTCCATTTTTACTTTTGATTAAGTAATGAATTGTTGCTCGAGCTAGAACTCTACTTGATTTTGAGCTTAGCCCCTCTTTCCTAGAAGAGTTGACCTCACCTCTTGACGGAGGTCCATCTAAGCCACCAACAAATCTAGGCTAAGAGGAAAGCATATGAAGCAGAAAATATTTTTGTATGAAATTCTTTTTCTTAAACCTTGTAAATACTTGTATAAAGAGTATAGGTTTTTTCAACTTTGTATTATAAGTTGAGTAGAATGGGTTTCATTTGAACTTCAAAAGAAGAGATGTGTCATAAACACTAAACCTAAGAGAGAGTGGTAATGAAACCCTAACATGTCATGCAAGTTAGGGTTAGTAGACAATTATTGTTTATAGGGTTTCAAAACCCTAACCCTAACCCCACCTTGCATAACATGCCAACTTTCCCCATTTCTTTCTAATAAATATGACCCTCCTCTCACGTAAAATTTAGACTTTAATTAAGTAAAGAATTTATGCTAAATTAGTTTCAGAAATTCTTTCTTAGTCTCTTATCCTTTGCTCTCATTCTCTTAGCTGAGAAAGCCTAGAGCTCTTGCTAGAAGGTTGGTCTAACCTCCTTCATAACACTTATTCTCTTTCCAATTGCTTATGAAATCTTCATGCATTTGATCTTAACTTCTTCCGTTGCCATTAAAACTTATCTCCACTTCAATTCAACTAAAGAAACAAGCTAGGAGCCAAGCATAACTCCTAGCTCCTTCTTCTTATTTTTCAAATTCAAAGTTGTTTATGCCATTTCTTATTTTTTTGAAGTCACTTCACTGATTTAATTGTCTGAATTGTTTTTAAATTCAGTCAAATTTCTTTGTTCTACTTGAACCTTCCATGTGTGCCTTTTAGGAATTCTATTTGTTAATTATTGTGTGCTTTGTTTTGAATGAGTTTTCTTGCATTTTTAATCGGTTCATTTCATTTGTAATTGAGTCATTTTGATTTTATGATCATTACATGTTGTCTAGAGTCATGTGTAGCTCTTAAGTGTTATCACATCTTATTATTTCACTATTTGAATTTGTTTTCATTTGCAAGTTGAATCTGAGTTCACATAGTACTTTTGTGCTTTTGATTTTCAATTTTGAGTTCATACTTATTATTAGTTCATTCACAAGTCCATTAGTATTAAAATTCCATTGTGTTTTTCTTAAAGTTGTAATATATTGCTCTTATTCAATTAGGTTTTAATTTGACATTTACTTAATATAATTCTTTCTTATTTCAATTCAAGTAAATGGTTCATATATTATTTGTAGTCGTAAATTCAATTTGCTAAAGTCGGTTGATATATGAATTGAAAAAGTAATGGCTCCTCTCTTGAAAATAAAAGGACATAAACAAAAAAGAAAAGAAAAAATAAAGAGTTAGTCTTTGAGCATTCAACATAAAAGTAATTTAGTAAACACATTCTTACACAACTACTAAAGGAGACTAAAATTGAATGCACTCTCCAAAATGAACCTTCAAACTCAGTGCTCTAAAAGTGATTGAGATGGTAATTTTTGTGTGCAAATTCTAATTCTCCATTACGTAGTACCTTAACATCACCTTAAATCCCACATTATAATTAAATAATAATAGATATTTTTAATTTTAATTTATAAAAAATAAAAAATATAGAAATTAAACCGTCAGATTTATTATTTAGACAAATCCTGTTTGATTTTTTTTAATAAATCATTTAAATATTTATTCCTTTTTATTTTTTTCTTTAAATTTTTTCTAATTTATTTCTTTTATTATATCTTTCGTTTTTACTTTAGCATTGAAATAATCTATCTATCTATTTATCTATATATATTATAATGAAAAAATATTATGTTTTTTAATTATTGTAAATTAACTAAAAAAATGAAGAACATTAAGGCTTTATTTAAGTGTTCACTCAGATTGAAAAACAAATAAAATATATGTTTATATTTGTGTAATTGTGAGGAAAGAAAAACGATTGATTGCGGGAGAAGAAAAAAAACAAGCTTTGATGTGCATTGAAGAAAAACAACGAAAACAAAAAAAAAAAATTAAATAACATTACTAAAACGTTAAAATTACCCTTAACTTTATATATATAAAATAACATTATATATATTATAATAATAATAATAAATTATAAACAATAATAAAAAATATAAAAATAAATTACATGTTTAATAATAATTAAAATAAATTTATTAAATAATAATAAAAAATTATTTTTAATTTGATTTGATGAAAATATTTTTTTAAATGTATTTATAATAAAAAAAGTTATTTAATAAAAATAAATATTTTTTACATAAAATATTTTAATTAACTTAAATCTATTAAAAAAAATCATATTTTATTATTCAAATATTTTTAAAGATAAGGATAAATTTATAAAATTACATTTTACACATTTTAAAAATATAAAAAATCTTTTCACAACCATCACATCACTCACAAATTTCAATAAACTTTTTTCATAAATTCACTCTAACATACCTTAATCCAAACAACCCAACTTATACTTTCGTCCCAAATTACTTCAAATTCACTTCCTCAAAACTTCACCCTAATTTTGAACCTAATTTTGAACCTTAATTTTGAACCCTGGCCTAACCTAAATCCTAAACCCTATAGTACATATTTCTAATTTGAACAGTGAACCATATTCCTCTCTTCCAACTTATATCTATAGCTAAGCATTGGGTTTGGGATAGCACTTTCATAGCAACTCAATTCAACTCGCCAATCACACACCATGCAGGAATACCCTATTTTTTCCCCAATTTTTCTTCAAGGCTGCAGCACAATTTTTTGTTTTACTCTTCAATTTTCCCATCCCTGACCTCGGTGAATTTGAGTTAATTAGGGTTTTGAAATTTGAATACCGAAATTAATCTGTGCGTTTTATGCAGGCCAGTGACAGGTTTAACATCAACTCTCAGCTCGAACATCTCCAAGCCAAATATGTTGGAACTGGTCATGCCGATTTGAACAGATTGTCAGTCTCGCTCTCACCCTTTTCCCCAAAATTCATTCTCAATTTGTATTTATTTTTTCATTTTTTTAAATTAATTGTTTGTTTTTTCTTGGTTACATGTGTGTACAGTGAGTGGGCAGTGAACATTCAACGTGATAGCTATGCATCATATATTGGTCACTATCCTTTACTGGCATACTTTGGTATTGCTGAAAATGAATCTATTGGAAGGGAACGCTATAGCTTTATGCAGGTTATCTTTCTTTCTGTCTAGGCATACGTTGTTATCTTTTTTTTTCCCTTCATCTTAGTTTCATTTTTTGTCTCTAGGTCTTTATCTATATCCGCTAGTTTGTTTCGCTGTCATCTTAGTAAAAGATTAAATGCTAGCAATACACTTTTTTTCAGTGTTCTATTGTATTGGGAGAGTTCATGAACGAGGAGTGGGAAATGTTACTAGTGTAACTGAAGTGAGTCTCACGTTAATTTTGCCCAATAGCATAGACAAGAGTGCGGCTAACCTTTCTTTGTAGTGAAATATATTTCCACCAGACAGGTTGTCTATGGGCTTTTGAGACAAAGGTGAAAAGAAAATCACTGCTTACTTGAAATTCTTTTCTGATGAAGTTGTTGATTGCTGTAGTTATTGTTTGCTTATTGAGGAAGTGATCTTTGTAACCTTGTTGCGTCCCTTTATTATTGTTATTTTGAATGTCTGTATTCCTGTTATTTTAGGAGAATTTGTCCTTTTTTACTTTATTTCTTCCATTCTTATATATGAATTTAAACTAGGTACATAGTTCTATGCATTGTAGATACATGTCGCTAGCTTATTAGTTTATTGTTTTTCTTTTCGGAGTGTTGTTTCTGATAATTTAAATAGGATGCAAGTTATCAAATAAGGAAATTTATAAACTACTGGGTTCATTGTCATGTCCTGTAGTCAATTCAAGGGTCACTGGTTTCTATATGACAATTGCATAATCAGACTGGTTGCCTAATATCCTAATTATGGGATTTTTATCTGTCTATTCAACAAAATATCCCATTTGGTCTTACCATGTTCTGATTATTTGCAATCAGCAACTTGCTTATCTGCTAAGTACTAGTGATAATTATCTACAACTCTTTTTGAATTGCCCCTTATGTTTTGGAGGGAGTTATTTTGGCCTCTGGGGTGGGAGTTATCAATGATATGGAAGGGAATGCATTGGGAGGGATGAGCAGTTTTCGTGTTTAAGAGCTATGATGCAGACACCCCAACACAACCAATGTCCAAAACATAGAACACCGGGTCTTTGCATATGCTTAAATAGGTCATGCAATTTCTTTATTAAGAGCCATCATTAGATTACAGTATAATCACTCTATCTCTTCATATAAAATCTAAAATAAGATGAATTATATTTTAAGAAATATATGCTCATCTTCTCAAAAGCAACTTATTTTGGGGCCATTTGGTTTAAGAAAACAATGAGAACATTTTATTGTTTCTTGTTTTCACCTTTTCCTTTATAAATTTCTGAAAACAAAAGCGAAATGAAAAAATAGAACTTTTTCTTAAACTAAATGAGCTCTAAGGTCTACACTCTATTTTCTATGTTAATAAACCTCAAAAAAGAAAAGTACGAGCAGACATTATCCTTTAATATATTATATTATTTTTAAATCTGACCTTTCTAATGTTAAAAAGATCAATAATATTTTTTCTATCATTAGTGTCCTTGAAGTGCCTGTGCATATATGAAAGCATCGTCTAAACTTTCCAAGCCAACAAAATATAATTTATTAATTGGACACTGATTGAGGAGCGTCTGCCACATGTAGTATGTTGGGTTTAGGGACGTCTCTGATACTTTTACACTTCAAACAAGATTATTGGCCATGCCTCATAATTTGGGATTATTAGAAGGAAGAAATGGATGCTGATGCTAATCTCTATGCATGTCTTATCTTATTAAAAAAACCCGTTTTAACTGGCCAATGGCTGAGCACGGGGAAGAGGTTCAGAAAATCAGATATTCACTTTGTCTAATTGTTGATATTGGCTCAGAAATCAAATCAATAGGTGTTTATCATCTACTCTATGGATCATCTTGTTGTAAGCATCTAGTGCACCTTTATTGTGCATACTAGTTAGTTTGTTTGTTTGTTAGTGCAGGAAATGTGTGCCTTGAGTCACTAGATTTGTTGGAGTAATTCATAGCGTGATTCCTGAAGTTTGTTACAACTGTTTTATAGTATATATATAGATAGACATCTCATGTAAAGCACGATGATAGAAAAAGAAATTATCCATTCATTGTATGTGAGAATGATTGTAATCTTTGAAGCTTTCTCTATAACTCTTCGATAGAGAAAAATTTGTTTCATAGTAATTATTTGTGGATGTAGAGTATAATTCATTGATACTCTAATTGAACCATGTTAAATTGTTTCATGTGTTCTTTGTTTCTTCTTCAAGCTTCTGATTTTGGTGTATGGTGTTCTGAGCATTCTTGTGTTTATTTTTAAAAAAATCGTTCCAATGAGCTTCTGCTTAATTTCACAACACTAATGTAAGACTGTGTGTAACAAATTTTTCATTCCTTTGTAACCGTGAGAACCAGGCTATAACTTAGACAGAATACACCTGCAAAAGGATTTGCCTCAGTTTTTTTTTCAAGTAAACCTCAGAAAGTGTAGGGAGAAGGATGCTGAAGTGGCATTAAAATGGAAAAGGTTTCTATTATAGAGAAAGAGAACACGGAGAATGTCCTTTTTTATAACCGAGAATACTCAGTTTACAATTGTCGTTCTCAATCTACTACACTAATTTTGTACACTCTCGTCTTATTAACTTCCTAACTAACCAGTACTTATTTTTGCCCCTTCTCGAATAAACTCTCTGGATCCCCCACCATATTACGTTTAGGAGGTATGGGTCTCAGGCCGAATATGGGTTGTAGATCTAACACGATGGATCATACTGTTATACCATAAGAAAATCCAATAGTATCTTGATTTTATCCTAGAATATCTAGAACATCTTATCACATCAGTTCTTAGATAGTCTTATCTTCTTAGAGGGGTTTATTTTGTCTTTAGGAAGCTGTGTTCTTTAGGATCAAAAGAGTCTATTGTTTGTATAATTGTATAAATGACGTTCAATGCTTGTGTATCATTAAAACTGTAAAACATCACAGTATGAATAAGGTATTATTTCAAATCTTCCTTTGCTCAATAAAGCATCATAATTTCAACACGTATTCATAAAAATGATCACCCTATACCACAATTATATAGCATGAGCAATGTGAAGCTTCTTAATTGGTTGGAGATATGGGATAGGAAAAACATTGTGGGACAGAGCTTTGTGATATCTCTCAACCTGCAACATATTTGTTCATCCTAATCCTATCAAGAGGGAGGGTGGGATCTTGGAATTCTGAAAGGAATTAGCAACAAGTATAATTTACAATTATCTAAAGAGTAGTTATAGCACGACCCTTCTCTGAAATTTTTTTTCCTGTCTTGTTAACCTTCTCTTTATTATCGTTGTTTACAATTCTTCAGTCATCAGATATCCTTATATGACAAATTCTATCATTTGTGCAGAAAATGCTCCTGCCTTGCGGTTTACCTCCCGAAAGAGAAGAGGATTAATCACACAGTACAGTTTATATAGCCTTTGACAGTTTATTGTGCTGTGTTATCTGATTGAGGAAACAGATGGTCGTGACCTTGATTACATATCGTAGCATCATCTTTCTTTAGTTTGTGGATGTTAAGTAGTTGTTATGGAGCTTGGAAAATTTTCAAGATATGTCAAATTTAGTTTATTCTTAAATTTTAATGTTGTCTGTGTTTCTTTTAAATTGAATCAAGCTTGTGTTCGCATTCCAAGAAAATGTGATTCTCCCTTGAGTGACTTTTATAACATGCCACAATTTTTCTGTTGCATTTGGGGTTTGAACTCGAGGAACAGGGTACACTATTTGCTAAGTATATGACCGATTGTTCGCATGATTGGCTACCATGACCATGTTTAATTGTTTGTTAATATCTGATTTTGATCAGAATTTGTGCTAGGATGGATCATATATTTTAATTTAACCACTCAGCGACGGATTTTATTTAGTAATTATTCCCTTATGAAATTTTAATAATTCAAACCCAAATTTGTGTAGAATTTGAGTTTGCATTGCCTGATTCTTTTTTAATATAATTGGATTTTTTTATTTATATTTTGACCTTAGTAAGTAAATGACTTCTTTTACTTACCATGATATATGGTTTTTGTTAAATACTATTCATATTCTATATTTATTTATTAGATTCATTTTGATCTTTCATCTTTTAAATTTGGCTTTTCGAAATAATAATAATTATTTTATTTTGGAACATGATCGTGAACACTTTTTGCAAGATTGAAACATTTGGCTTTACATTTATTTACATGATAATTATAAAAATCAATCAATGTTTGAACAAAAAAATAGTCCAAAAATAGTTATAAGCATTATGAAAAGTGATTCTATACACACGCAAAATGAAAAGTTTAATTTTCGATTCTTTTACCAGTTTGTGGAATAGTTTTAACGAAAATTTTATCATGTTATTTTTGGTTCAAACATCATTTGGTTTAATGATTTTATTATGATAAATTTCACATCTTGGATAAGTTAAAAAATAATATAAAATTTTATCTCAAAATCGAAAATATCATTATTTCGGAGATTAATTAGATTTAATAGATAAATGACTAAAATAAATTTTGTAGCTGAAAGTATAATTTATTATTGTTTTTATCTAAATCAACTTATTTCACAAATACACTAGTAATATCGCATCCTTTTATCTAGATTAACTTCACAAATAATGGATACTTATTCAAATGGATATATTATCTTTTGGCAAGTGATCTATGGTTAGAGAAAGATGGGGGTTGTTCCTGCACCTCTATCATTTCTTATTGCACCTCCTTACTTTAGGTGAAAAATTCATTTTACCCTTAATGACATCTAAATCCTTGTACCCATAAGCTTCTTCGTTAAATGAGAGCATTCCTGGTTCCTTTGTGCGAGAGCCTATGCATTTTACTGACTTCCGACTTTAGAACTTAAAATACAAATTTGACTTTTAAATTATAGAATTGGAAAATCATTTCTAATTCAAAAAATGTCTTTTAAATTATAAAATTTTTGAAACTAACTTTGTATTTTGAATTGTAAAATTCATACTACAAATTTAACTTCCGAATTTGGAAGTCATTATGAGTTTCAAAATTATAAAATTTTAAATACAAGCTATGACTTTTGAATTCTTAATTTAGAATACAAATTTGACTTTTGAATTTTACAATTCGAAGTCATTTTTTGGATTCAGAAATGATTTTTGAATTGTAAAATTCGGAAGCCACCTTTCTATTTTGAATTCTACAATTTGGAAGTCACAATGACTTTTTGTTGCTTGATCTCTACACTCTAAAAAAACTATAAAAGATCAAGTTAGGATAGTTAGCATTGTAATCTTTGAACCGAAAAAAAATTATACAAAAGACTATATATTAAATACAATATGTACCTAAATTTTTAAATATAAAACTTTAAATATAAATATCTAAGATGAAAACTTAATACATAAATTCATTATATTCATCTGAGGTTAAGTACCTCAGTGTCCCAAATCAATCATAAGATGATCACATCTAAGATCCACATCTCAATAATTTATTGTAACTAACATTTTTTACGAGATTTTTAGAACATGAATAATATAATCAAAATCCTTGAAATTTGTTTCCATTTACTCAGCTCTTTTATGGCATGTTTGTTTTAAATGTGAAGAAAAGCACAAATTGAAAGATGGAAGAGAAAGTTAAAAAAATGAAAAAAAAAATTATTGGAATTCATGAAAAATAATGTGTTTATTACTTCAAGCTTTCTTCATTATTTTAAAGAGATTTGTCAAAGAAAGTATTTTTTTATGAAATTAATTATATATACTAATTATATATAAAAGTTATGTTTTAATATAAATATATATATATATATAATCTTTAATATATATTTTTATATTATAATAAACAGAATAATTAAAATAATAAATGAATAATTTAAATTAAATTATTAATGCAGATTGATTTTTAATTTAAAGTTATTTTAATTTTAATTTATATTTCTAAATATTTTGTATCAAAACATTTACAATTATTTTAAATTTATTATATTTATCAAATCATTCAGAAACTTTCTCCAACTTTCAATTTCATAAAAAAAAATACTTTTCAGAATAAGGATAACAATAATAACAAATATAAAAAATAATAACAAATTTTATAATTTTTCTTTGTCTCCTCTTTAATTCAATTTCCAAACAACCAATATTTGTGTGCTGAGTTGGAGTATCTCAATACCTGTGCCTTGTCTAGAATAGGAAAAAAAATCTATACTTTCAGTCGCAAGTTCCCATGTGAAAAAATGGAGTCCAAGTCCTAACGCGTTTTATCTGGGTCTTCGTACAAGTAATCCGAGTTAGAGTAGCATGTAATAACTATAACTTAAAGTATGTGTAGTTGTTTGCGTAACCCAGCCATGGATTTCTACAACTTTTCAGGCCGTTTCTATTCTCCTTTTAAAACACACAAGTGGTCCAAACAACTTTCTATTTATTTTTTAATCTGTAAAGAGTTAGAAACGTAATCTAACGCAAACATATGTTTGATTAAATATTGTTTAATATATAAATAATAAAGAATTATCTAAATAATTGTTGTGAACAATGAATATATATTGTGTTGTTATTCATGATAAAGGGAAATGTGATAGTAAGATAGAAAGGATGAAGAAGGAGAAAGAAAAGTAAGATGGAAGTTGAGCGGGCACAGAGTGAGAATTAACTATAAACAAACAAGAGTGGCGGGAATGAAAGCAGCCCCAAACGTCCCACACGCGAGTGCATTTCACGCTCCAAATCCTTCACATTACGCACGCTCACTCTTTCGAGGCTCTTCAACAAAACCCTCTTTCCCTCAACGTTGTGAAGCGAAAGGAAAAACGGCGAAGATGAAAGATTCAGCGGAAACAGATCCTATCGCTGAGTCTCTGAACCTGCTGAGTACACTCCTGGACTCGGAACTACCCAGCGTCACAAACTTCAAAGGGAAATGGTCACTCGCCGGAGTCAAACTCACCCTTCTCCAAACTCACCTCACCGATTTCTCCGCCGAGTTCCCCAACGCTTCCACCACCAATCCCCTCTCCCTCCACCTCCTCCACTCCATCTCCCACACGCTCCACGAGGCCGTTTTACTCGCCCGCACGTGTCAGCCCCAACACCTCCCCAACGGCAAGCTCAAAACCCAAAGCGACCTCGACTCCCTCCTTGCTACCCTTGACCGCCACGTCACTGACTGCGACATCCTCTTCCGCAGCGGCCTTCTCCTTGAAAGCGCCGCCGTTTCCAGCTCCTCTAAAAGAGAAGCCATCCGCTCCGCATCGCGAAACCTAATCACCCGGTTGCAAATCGGGTCGCCCGAGTCCAAAACCTCCGCGATGGACACCCTATTGGGCCTCCTTCACGAAGACGACAAAAATGTTACCATTGCTGTTGCGCAGGGCGTCGTTCCCGTGCTCGTGCGCCTGCTTGATTCACCCTCCGACATGAAGGAGAAAACGGTCGCCGCCATCGCCAAAGTTTCCACAGTTGAAAGCGCCAAGACCGTGCTACTTGCCGAGGGTTTACTCCTTCTCAACCACCTTCTCCGAGTACTGGATTCTGGAAGCGGATTCGCGATTGACAAATCATGCATCGCGCTTCAAGCGCTGAGTCTCACCAAGGACAACGCCAGAGCGATTGGCTCGCGCGGCGGAATCTCGTCTCTGCTGGAGATTTGCCAGGCTGGCACCCCCGGCGCGCAGGCCTCCGCAGCCGCCGTGTTGCGCAACCTCGCCGCATTCGCGGAGATTAGGGACAATTTCGCGGAGGAGAATGCGGTGGTGGTTTTAGTCGCCTTGGCTTCCTCCGGAACTGCTTCGGCTCGTGAGAACGCTATTGGGTGTTTGTCGAATTTGATTTCCGAGGCTGACTCGGACGGTTTTTCGAATTTGAGGGTTATGGTGGTTAAGGAAGGTGGGGTTGAGTGTTTGAAGAATTACTGGGACTCGGGTACTCCAATTCCTAGTCTTGAAGTTGCAGTGAAGATGTTGCGGCATTTGGCTGAGAGTGCTGCAATTGGAGAGGTTCTGATAGGTGAAGGGTTTGGTCAGAGGCTTGTGGGGGTGCTGAACTGTGAGGTGCTGGCAGTGAGGATTGCCGCGGCGAGGGCGGTTGACGCTATAGGGTTGAACAGTGGCAGGGCGAGGAAAGAGATGGGGGAATTAGGGTGCGTTTCGGGTTTGATTAAGATGTTGGATGGGAAAGGTGCAGAGGAGAAAGAGGTTTCTGCAATGGCATTGTCGGTGCTGCTGATGCACCCTGCGAATAGGAAGGTTTTCCGCAAGGATGAAAGAGGGGTTGTGAGTGGGGTTCATTTGTTGAACCCTTCGTTGCAAGGATTGGATAAGAAGTACCCTGTTTCGTTGCTCGCTTCGTTAGTGCATTCCAAGAGTTGCAGAAAGCAGATGGTAGCAGCAGGGGCTTGTGTATATACGCAGAAGCTTGTGGAGATGGATGTGCCGGGATCAAAGAAACTCTTGGAGAGTCTCGGGCGTGGAAAGATTTGGGGTGTTTTTTCAAGACCCTAGATGATGATGATCAAACATGGAGATAGTCGTGGATTTCTGTAACATGGAAGTTCTGATTATTCATTGATCTGTATGCATGATAGGCTTGTTCAGGTTTTCGTCTTCCTTTTGCCTTGTAATTATTCATTAATAATTTATGTTTGTATGTAGAAGTAAGTTTTTCTAATGATTTATCTGAGAACAGATTGTGTTTATGTTTAGGAACAATGATATAAAGTACATGATTTTGCGATCAGTTGTAGAGTACGACCTATTACTTAGCTCAGTTTGGCTGAATATAGCATAGGGATAGTACATAGTTGATTGCTAAAATACTTTGCATATAGTGCTTTCACTTGTAATCAATGAGGTTGAGTACGTTCAGATTGAAATGTGATATCACTGTTACAGTATTTGGATATTCTTTCTTGAAGAAGATGCAAGTTTTCTATTTCCCTGTTAGAGAAGTGAGATTATAAATTGATTAATTGACTTTTGACTCAATTTTCGTATTACTACATGATGTGGTTGGTGTATATGTCAGATGTCAATACACATTGAGATAAAAGCTTGATGAATTGCAGCTAATGTTATTTATTCTATATCACTTTTTTTACCTTTTAACTTTTACCATTAATAGGAGCAAAATTGGTATCAATTTGTAGGATTGATTCTGTAACATCCTGTCGGCATTGGTTCTCACTTCTTTTTCACATTAGTAATGCTTTCAGGAGCAACACCAATGTGAATCATCAAACACCATTTTTTATGAAGATGAGTTGTCTAAACTTGCCTAATTTATTTACCTTCCATGTATGATAAATGCTTTCACACCGACGTGTTAGATGTTCATGGAAATCGCAGGAGTGAGTGAGATCATCATTGATATGGGGTGCCCTTTTGTACTTTTATCTGTCTGGGCCGAAACATGTGCACAGATCGATTATCCTTATAAATTTTGTAATGTCTTTATCTTAGACGTTACTTTCTTGGTGACTTCTCTACCATGTTATACTTTTCATAGATGTCTGCATCATGCCTGTTCTTAACCTGAATTTATGAGTAAATATTGCCCGAATAGTATTTGATTAGATTATTGTGAACATTTGGATACTGTGGGAATTTCCTGAATGCCTTTTTGGTGGATGGTGACATAATTGTCTGTGTAACCCATGTGCTCTTGTTATTGACCATGTGCCTATAGTCTATGGATTGCCCTAAACTGCAGTCTTGTTGTCTGTTTTGTTAACAATTAGGACCTACCTTAATCGCCTCTGCTTATCGGTGGAAAATCCCTGCTAAATGAATCAACGAACTGCATTTCCCTTGCTGCGTTGTCATTTTTATAACAAATCCAAATTGGTGTAAAATATGAGTACATGTTGACAGCTATATGTGGGGGGAATCTTTAATACTATATAACTATAAAGTTGTATTTCCAGCTGAAAATGTACACTCCCCTAGAATTACAGTTTCCATGCATGCCAACTGTACGACACAGATGCAATAATGATTAAAAACCTTTAATCTCTGTATCGATACAGCCCAACTTGGACTTGCTTGCTTGTGTTCTGAATAAAGAGAAATACGAATTTGCTGCCTGCCACGTCATCTCACCAACCCCAATTTAAGGTCTATGGTGGTTGTAAATATTTTAGATTTTAATTTAAAATAAAAAGTATTGAAAAAAAACAAAGTCTTTTTAGTTTAAAAATAGCATACTTTTGTTATTTTTTGGTCATGATTCTTCACTTTTTTTTAATACAATGTGTTTCTTATCATTTAATGGTCCAGTCAAGATCGTTGACCTGTTAATGCGGGTCAAAATTGATCTATTTTCTTAATCTATATATTTATATAAATTTTACATTAAACTTTTTTTATCAAATTACAGACCCAACCATTTTTTTTACTACCTTGCTTATTTATTTTGAAACTAAAATTGAAAAATATTTTTCAAACTTAAAATTTACGTGAACTAAAATATAAATTGTGTTAAAAGAAGTTTGCAACAATATTATTCAAACCTTTCATAATTTTTAATGGTGTGGTTGAAAATGATGGAGATGATAGAATTAATATAGGATATTTGGTTGAAAAAAAGGATAATTTTTTTATCTATTTTTTTATTTATACTTTTCTTCAGTTTTTTCCTGTTTCTCTTCAATTTAACACATTTAAGTTTTAATTTTTATTTATTTATTTTTAGTCATCTGTTTAATTTCCATGCAGCTAAACTTATCATAAAATATGCAAGGATGGCTGATTGAAGTTTCCAGAGATGAAGTAATAAAATAATGTGGGGAGCAAACAATGATTGCTCTCTATTGGAAGACTCACGTGCAGTTTGGTAAGTTATCAGGATCACACTTAAGTCCTCTCTAGTAAAGAAAAAAAAAATTGAGATAAATAAAGAGTCAAAATAAAATAAAATAAAATAAAAGTTAAAATATTTAATTAAAAAATAAAAATAGATAGTGTTCTCTCATTATCAAACAAAATAATTAAACTAAATATATATATATGTTATATTTAGAAAAAATAACTTTAGAATATAAGTGGTATAATTTAAATGAGACCTAAATATTTTATTATTAAAATAGAAATATTATAAATAGAAAATTTAGTTATTTAGGATTCATTTTAAGAAAAATTACTATTTTTTAAAAATTTATTTTTTCCTTCACTCTCCTTTGTCTTTAAGATTATGACCTCCTCGCTCATTAGTTTGATTACCAGAGTCTGTAATTAGACTCTAGCAGCAAAGACTACAAGATTGCTCAATCAGAATATCTGATAGAGTAAGTTTATTTTTGTTCTTCTATTTTAGTCAAATTTTGAACTTCTTAGATTTTTATAATCTAGGTTTTTTCACTAGTGCAAATAATGCTTTCTACAACGACATATTAGATTGGTTGAATGAGAATCGGAGTAAAAACAAAAACACAATGACATTTTTATAAATATTGGAAATGTGGTTGTCACATGGTTGCACCTCAATGGAGAGAAATCATTTCCACTCATAAGCCACCACTTCCAATTATAGAGTGTCATTTGTCAAGATATGAGTGGAGAGTATTTTCATATTTTTGACATCATTTAGGTTATAAATAGACGTGCTCAACCCATATATTTTCCAGTTTTGATTGACTAATGAATTGCTCCAACTCCCTCCCAGTTAGTACTTTTTGAGTGTTTTAGCAAAGATCCTCTTAGAAGTTTGTCTCACATCTTCTAAGCATCTTTCTTCTACTTCATTTCACCTTCGTCCACAATTTAAATTCATCTATAGAAGTGATAAATTTGCTTCATCTTCCAGACAAAGAACTAAAACAAAAGAAACAATACAAATCAAACTAGAAGTGCATCCCAAATAGTTTGGATGTGATTGACTAATACTCCAAGGATTAAGTCTAGCTTTTCATTACACGTATCCTTAATTTAGCTTGAAAAACTTCTAAATTTAAGTTTTCTTTATAGATGAATAGTATCTCCACCACCGAAAACATTCTTATTTTAGTAAATAAAATCAGTAAGCAACAAAGTCATGTCTTTGAGTATTTAAGTGACTACTAGTCATGTGAAAACAGTCTTTCTCAAACACTAGTGTAATTAACTTAGTTTAAATACATGGAACATAATAATAAATATAATGAGAAGTTATACATAGAATAAGGAAGACATATGATCGTAGAGTACTTACCAGGTTCAAATATAAGTTTTATCATATTATTATACCTTCTATGTCTCACTAGATAAAAAATATTGTACATACTTATTCCAATACCTATCAAGTACTCATTAAAAAAATTGCAAGTAGTTGTAAATATCATAAGTAATAAAAATAATTACTTTAACCAAAATTTACACCCTTTCTCTCTTAGTGGGTAGGATTTTTCTTTTTCAAAAAATAAATAAAATTATTGACAAATTGTTAAAAGAACACTATTTTAATATAAATTCAAATAAAACTATAATATATATATTATACTACACTACAACAAAATAATTAAATAACAACTAATTTTAAAGACAAAAAAATAATTAATTATTATATTGACTAAGTTAGATGTTATTTTATAAATTACAAAATTATTGATATATAAAGTAGTTTTTATTATTAATAAAAAATTATAAATTAATTTTTAAATTGATATCTAATATTAACTATCAAAGTTTTAGATACTAATTACTTTATATTCTAAATTAATCTTGACTAATTTAGAATATAAGGTAGTTAATTGTTAAAATCCTGTTAGTTAGTAGTAGATACTAATTCAGAAATTAATTTATTAATTTTTATTAATAATAGAGATTACTTTAGATTAACATTTTAGTTTATAAAATAATATCTAATTTAGTCAATATAGTAACTAATTATTAATTTTTTTTAAATTAGTAAATTAGTTATTATTTAATTATTTTCTTACAGTGATCTAACAAATACTTACTTTAATTTTTAATTAAATGCTAAGAAATCATGGTTTATTTATTAATTATGTGAGCATATTAGTGTCAAAGCTCCTCTTTATTATTTTAAGTTCAACCTACTTGTTCTAAGAATACAAAATATTTTTCTAAAATATAAATTCAAATAAAATTATGATCTAAAAGTGTAAATATATATATATAATATTGTAAAATAATAATTATTTTATTTATTAATTATGAAAAAGTCATCAGTCTCGAAGTCTTTTAGGTTTAATAGACTGATCTTCATATGGATTTTATATGTCTTAAAGATGAATCATCATCTGTCATCTTAATTGTATAATTTATAATTAAAGGAGTTAAAAGTTAATGTATTAGATCTGTTTGTTTTAAATGTTTTAGAAAATAAATATTTCTAAAGTTTTGGCGTATTTAAAAAAACCTCTAAATAGGAGGAGAAAATGTAATACCCCCAATACTCAAAAGTAATATAGATTATTTCCAAATAAAATATGTTATTGCATAGTGATGTCTAACACGAAAATTTTATAAAAAAATAATATAGATTATCTATTCAAAATTTCTACAATAATAATATTATTTAAGACCATTTTTATGGCTCTAAGTAAATCATTAAATAAACTAATGGTCATTTAGTACAGGAAGCAACTAAAAAAAGAAGCTTATGCAAAATGAAAACAAAAAACAAAAAAAGACAAGTCATAAGGACATGTCTTTTAGCATGAGGTATAAAAGGAAGTAAAAAAACACAAAAAGATGTGTTTTTTTTACTATTGAACATTACTATAAACCTTCAAGGGTATATATGTTCTAGAAGAATAAATACAATTTTTTATTTTTTTTTCTATTTTTAATCATATTTTTTTAATTAAGGGAGTTGAATTGTTAGTGGAAAGATTGAAAATCACAAAAAGAAGTGGATCATTCTTCTTTTCATGGTGTGAAATAATGACAGTTATAATGGGAATTATAATGGGAATGAATAGAAGTAAAAATTAGAAACTTAGTAGCCATTGTTTAGAGTGTCAAATAATGTAAATTTAGCCTATAAGGTGTATGTGTAATGTAACTATATATATATATATACATGAATTTTAAAAGAAAATTAAAATGAATATGATCATAATTAGAAAATAAACTCATAATTAAATTTACTCCTTCTATATTATAACTCATGTCTAAGAAAAGATTGATATGCTATTTTATAAATAAAAAATGAACTTAATTCATTATCATCCTCGCCCTTGTTTATGAAAGAGTACAAAAAAGATTCAAATTATTTACAGAAATAGATTTTTTCTTGTCATTGTTGGTATCTACACAAAAAGAACATAATATGAAATTATTATTTATTATTGTGACATATAAAAATATGGAAAATTGGTTAAAGTGGGTTTTAATCCATACAATGAAGGTTCTTTAAAGTATTAATAAAAGAGTAAATTGAATGATATTTTAAAGGAAAACTAGAATTGATAGTGGAGAGAGAGAGAGAGCTTGATCAAAGTTTGCCTTAAAAAAAGCTCAAAAAATCAAAGTAATTTTCTCAGTATTAACTCTCTCTCAAAAAATGAATTCTCAAAATGATTTTTACTCTCTTTTTTAGTTACGAAAGCAGGAAAGATATCTATAGAATCTGAAGCTCATCTATTTCAATTTATTAAACTACTTTAATCAATCAAAATAAAACCTTTAAGTTTTAACAAACCAAACTATCGATTTAATAGTTAAAATAACTTGTAAGTGATCAATTAATTCATAGTTTTAATCAATTAAAAATAATGATTAAAAGAAGGATTGAGTCTTTAAAGATAGATGAAGTATTGAAGACAAAATGTAGAAAAGCTTTCTAAATGTAAAACAAGATCAAATTAAAAATACTTCACGTCTAGAGAAATTATTTTTCTTGGTAAAATCTTCAATAAAAAAATTGACTCATAAAATAATATGATCATTTATTCAAGAAGGAATACATTAAAGAAAAAGATGTAAGATGAAACCATGAAAAATAACATTATTCACATTATTTATTTTATATAATTTAATCATAATTTTTTTATTGAGCGTGCATAAATATTAAGGTTTAAGTATTTTTTTTCACCTATGAAATATTGTTATATTTTTAATTCCTAATTTTTTTTCCTGTTTTTATCCTTGTAAATTTTATTTTTTAGTTGGTCCTAATTATTTTGCTTTAGTCCTTTAAATATTATATATATATATATATATATAATTTTTTAATCCTCTAAGTTCCTGTTATTTGGAGAAAAAAACATTTCATAAGGATTTAAAACAAATTATCGAGAACAAAATAAAAAGATAAACACATTAGACAGATTAAAACAAAACAAAGAGAAAAAAACTCTTTTAACATCTGAAAGCTTTACAAACTCTTTTAACTTTTATGCGAATAGAAACTATGTGTGGGTAGATAATTGGATCAAATCATTCTTATATCATTATTTACGAATATTACTTACAAAAATCCGTAGATAAATTCAGCACTACTTACAAAATAATACCATGAATCTAAATTTGTAAATAAATTCAATATTACTTACAAATTATTAGTCATGAATCTTTATCCATATGTCAATTTTACATTATCTACAAATTTTACTCAGGGGTCTATGTAGGTAAATTTAATATGATTATTAATATAAATATTTTTATTAACATTATTAATAATATTAATATTTATATTTATATTTATATTATTATTATAATATTAATAATATTACAAATATTAATATTATTAATAATTTTGACAATATTAGTAATATTAAGAATATAAATAATATAAATAATCTTAATAATATTAATTATATGCATAATATTAATAATATTATTATAATATCAATAATTACAAATAATAATCATAACTAATATTCATAAATAATAATAATAAATAATAATTGTAAATAATAAGAAAAGATAAAAATTAATGAAAAATAAAATGAAAAAAAAATAAAAAAAGATATGCAATATTATCTCTGGATTTATCAATGGACTAGAGTTGGTAGGTATTACCTACAGACTCAAGTGGATGGATATTACTTACAAATCTTAGTTGGTAGGTAATACCTACACACTGAAGTTAGTGGATATTACCTACGGACAAGAATTAGTAATTATTACCTATAGACTAAAATTAGTAAATATTATCTACGGACTATAGTTGGTAAGTAGACATAATATTAACATTATAAAATTAATAATATTAATATAATAATATGAATAATATTATTAAGATTAGTAATATTATTTCTATCAGTTTGTTATATACAGTTTGTTTTTAACATTAATAATAATTATGATAACATGTAAAATAATTATAAATATATATATATATATATATATTAATATTAATATTACATACGTCCACGTTACTTATGGAAAAAAATCCAATTCTTCTTGTAGTTTATTAAAATTTCAATTCTATATCACTTCTAAAATTTAATTTGATTCTGCAATAATTTAGTTCATGTAATTTTTCTAATTATACTTAGTTTAATATATACTATTTTTGTCCTATAGTAAAATAATAATGAAAACATTAAGTTAACTTTATAAACCCAATTCATATTCTATGTATAGACACGGTTCAAATAAAACGACAAATTTTTCATTCATCTTCGTATTTTCTCTTACACCTTCATATTTTAAAATTAACAAAACGTCTAATCTTCATTGACTTTCTTTTAATAAAAATATAAATAAATAAAAAAAGACTAAAAACTCAAGATGTATCAAATAAAGTTTCTTATGAAAAACGAAGTTAGTAAAATATCATGTTTAAATTGATTCATTTTTATTTTAAAAAATCTATTTGATGTTGTATATTTTTAAATGCTAAGAAAAGCTAAATAAGAGTATTAAATTATTTGAGTTAATTTGTATAGTAAGAATATAAGTTAACAATGATTAAATTATTTTCCTTTGAATAATGAAAAAAATGATTTAAAGAAAAACTAATTTGTATTGTAAAAATATAAGTTAACAATGATTAAATTATTTCCCTTTGAATAATGAAAAATTTGAATCAAAGAAAACACAAAGATATTTAAAAAATATGTTTACTTTTATTTTATTATTAGTGAGTGAAAACAACATTTTTTCTTTTTCTAGTTTTTTAGTCATTCTTCCAAAAGCTACAAACCCCAGATAAAAAACAGTGAGGTGCAAGGATTACAAAACTCAAAAAAAAGAAGAAGAAAATTTCGCACTAGAGAACGTTGAATACAACAAATCTTCTCGTTAATCCTCTGACACATATTCAAATGATGTAACTGTTCTCTTAAACGTTGCGATTGGAGAAAAATGAAAGTGTTGTGGCTGGAAAAGAGGTATGCGGATGCGGGATGCAACTAAGGTTATTTAAAAAGGTGAGGTTATGTTTCATTTAAGATTATTTAAATTTTTTAAAATGGTTAAAATCGATTTTTCACTGTAAGAAGAAGATACGAGGTTGAGGGAGAATTTGCCAATAAAATACTCCACAAATTTAAATTGAAGTAAGACAAACCAACTAATTTTGAGCTTTTTACATTTGAAATAAGGTTTTTGCTTCTTGCATCCAACAAAATTTGAACCTCCATCCTACAGTAACATGAAATGACAAAAGTATCCTGTTTAGTTTTTGAATAAGAGTAAGGATGCATGTCAAAATGTATTATGAATTTGGTATTCTAAAATACATTTCTTAATTTTGGTTTCTTGAACACTTTTTCAAATTAAGCTTTCCAAAACAGTTTTTTGGAATAACCTTTTCGAAATATGTTTTTGATTTTTGTTTTTTGAAATCTCTTTTCTGAAATATGTTTATGAATTTTGTTTTCTGGAATCTCTTTTCCAAAATGTATTATTTTTCAAAATGTATTATTTGTATTATGGATTTACTTTTTCAAAAAAATGGGATTTTGATTTTCCAATTTTATTTTGGAATTTCATTTTCAGAACACAAAATCTATTCCAGATTTGTTTTTTCAAAATGTAATGAAGGGCATTTATGAAATCTCAAAAATTTATTGGGTGCATGTTAGAATTGGTTGGGTGCAGGAAGCAAAAGCCTTGACATAAAATGTAGAGTCTGCCCATTTTACTAAAACTATTCAAACTACAATTATTTCCAGTACTAGAGAATTTCAATGCAACCCAATATGTTTGTTTCAAATGTTGGTAAACAAATTTAAAAGCTTGTTAAGGATATAAGAAAATATGCGTTTTCTTTTATCAGCTATAGTAAGATTTTATGATCAGCTATATGCGTATAGTAAGATTTTATCTTATCTAATTTTTAATGAATTACATATATCTCTATAAATAGAAACAAATTTCACTAATGATGAAATTATTCTTATAAGATTCACGGTAAAAGTGGAGGTGATTTTAGTAGTTGTGAGTTACAATGTAATGTTAACATTCACAAAAATAAAAATAAATTATAGTATTCATGTCAATGTGATATCCATAGCATCAATAGTGAGGAAGACAATAATGCTGAAAATGTTGGTAATATCATACTAATGGCACTTAACAACTCACAGGGATTCAATTAACTGATAGATTCCATTGATATCTTCTTACTAATTTTGGATAGAGAGAGTTGGAACAGAGAAGATAAATGAAAAGAAACACAAGGAGAAAATCAACCAGTCCTTTCATGTCCAATAGTTGTTTCAATATTAACTATTTCCTAAGCATAAAGTTTTAGCCATAGAACCTGAAGCCTACTATTGTGCCATCTGAATGTGATGAAAAGTAGTAGGAGAGCATAAGCACACTCATGAAGGGTAAAAAAAAGTAGTACCTTGAATCAAATATGAACAGCTACAATACAAATTTACAAATTATTAGTTACATGGAGGCAAATGGCCCCAAAATAGAAAGAAATGAATTGTATGTGTACAATATGTACAACTACATATATACAAAAACCGTTGTGAGGGACAGAGGCATTTCAGCAGCTGATGTCGAAGTATTTTGGATTAGAAGGGAAGTGATATTCCACATGTAACTGCACACGAAATAGTTATTCGATGAGTCAGAAAGAGAAATGGAAAACCAGTAAGTGCCAAACTTTCAATAACTGATGCTTCTATACCTATATAATATATTCGAAAGCGTATTAATGTTCTTGAAGCGCAAGACTGTTAATTTAACGTGCATTAGTGAAGACATAGCAAGTATTTAACTACTCATTAAGCTTGCACATTGTTAAGTTCCACACTGAGTAGGATGAACAACTTAAAGCCTTGAGGTTTTCTCACCTAATGGACTAGATGAATTGAACTCTACTCTTGTAATTAAGCCTTGACAATTCTCATGATTAGAGTTATAAAGCAATATCTTGTCCACTCAGTCAAGGACAACATATTAAGCCACTCATGCAATGATCACTAGTTGAATCACAAATGTATATAGTTTTACCAGACTATAACACAAGCTCAAAACATAATTAAATAACCAAGTTTCTAATACAAGATCAGAGGTTCAATTACCCGTTTACAATACATATACAGCATACAGTTATACTAAAAAAAGTCAAAGTTGTGTCAAATTTAGGCCTTCTTTCTTCATCAAATAAGTGTGAAGCTTGCACTTTTTCTTGCTTCATTTAATATTTTGCTCTTCTTTTAGTTTTTGTTTTCAATTGTATTTTTCTTTCATTATAGGCAATATAATGACCAGCCCCAGTTCAACAGTGAAGTTGCAGTTAACCTGTTGGTCATGGATTTGAATCCAAAAATGATCTCTTTAAATGAGAGAGTAGAGTTGCGTACAATGACTCTCCTCCATACTTTTTGCATTGCGAGAAGCCTTCTAAGAATGGGATGCATAGGCTTTTTAATGAGCAAAATGCAGTAATTTCAAGTTCTTTTTTCTTTTTAATAGGGAAGACATGTTTAGTGACATGGTTACCCAAGAGGGATTTCTAAGGACACGAACATGTCCCATGAGGCACATACTTCCCAAGCTATTAGTGCACGAATGTATAAAAAAAACTTCAAATATATATATTTGCATACCTTGCCCTCATCAGAATCTGAATGACGATGAGGAAACACTACCCTCATGTCATCATACAAGTAGAAGCTTCTTTCAGGTTCAATGTCCACAATATTTCTCACTTCTGCGGAGAGAGTGTCAGATTTGCATTTATGAACAGACCTTGAACGCCTTTTTGGGAAAGGGCACATAAAGCGAAGGTGAAGAGCATAAAGCAAAATGCCTGTGTTAATAATAGCATTGTCAATGACCATGGAAGAAACATGTAAAAATTTGTCTTCATTAATGAGGAATGTGATTGAACTAAAGTATTCTTTCTTACCAGCCTTTGAACATGTAAGACTATCAAACTCTCCACATTTTGAGGTGAGAAGATCTTTATCTCTGTGACTGGCGACTGTGATCATCGGAGAGTTGGCATCAGCTCTGATATCAGAATCCTTTTGGCTTTCCTTACCAATCACAGACTTTGATCCAGACGCATTTAAAGTGACCTTTTGCCTCAAGAATGTCTACTTTAGAGGAATACAAGCAAAGCTCATTAAGCAAGGAATTGGTAAAATTTTTGGTATAAAACAGTGTATTGGAAGGGGAAGAAATAATGTGCGCATATTGTTCATATTTAACTACAACTCTACTTTCATACTTAAGCCCAAAAGATTTTGCAGGCTGACCATGCAAGGCATGATAAGGGCAGGTACATTTAATTTACTAAATCACACAGTCCATATAAGAACTTGTTCATCTCCATTCAGTATAGGAGGAGACACAAACAAAATTTATGCAATTACTTTCTGATATACATCCAAGCACACATTGAGGCCCTGGTATAATGCAGTCTAGTTACATCAAGTTGGAACAATTGGCCATTATACTCCTTATAACTCAGATTGTATCCCATATCATTTGCATCACTGTTTTCATTATGATTATACATCTCTGTTTCTATATAAAAGTACTTTTAAGAAGGTAATTATATATGAAGACAAGAAGGTCTGTTACATCAATATTCCAAGCTAAATATACATCTTTTTAATGTTCAGCTTAAAATTCTTAATAAAGTGTTGATATGTTGACAACAATGCACCAGATTACAATTGAAAAGAGAAACAACTTTTTTTTGAAATAGAACAATTTTCAACGTCAAATCATAATTGTAAATTGGAGCATTTTAATTTGTAGTTATCAAAAGTAACATTTTTCTTTTTTAGTAAACACTGTCATGAACCAATTCTCCCAAAAAGCTTGACATAATCTCTTACACAAGAGTCATTAGGGCCTAAAGTATGCACAACCGTCCCCGTCCTAATATTCAATTTTTATTAGAGCAGGGTAGAAAGGATTGAACTGGATACCCTTTGATTAGATAGAGACTAGGATACCATAACATGAACCAAATAGTTTAAGATGTTGGGTGAGAATACATGAACAATCTTTTGTTTTTTATTTCTCTAAGCATATTAAGTAAAACTTGCAAGATGAAGATTATATAACATGCAAATCGATGGCTGCGTGGAGACAAAACTTTGAATGTGTTATATTCTAATGATCCTACCTTGGTACCAGCTGGCATGTCACTCAAATCATAATTGCAGAAGAAGGTATGGATAGGTGTCCTCTCTGGATTGCTTAGAACCTGCATTTGGGTCAGTAAATTTGTCACAAACAATTTGGTAAAATCATGTAGAATTCCACACGTTACATCTAGTTGTTTCCGCACAGCACCATGGCTATGAAACTCATGTTAAGCAAAGACCAAATTTTTGATTTACCACCATATCACCCTTTCTCAGGCAATTATGATCCTAGCTTAGAAACCATGAGTAGGTTACAGTATAAACCCAGAGTTCCGAGGGTACGAATTTAGTTTGGTTATTAGTATTTAGGAAGTGAATTGAGATGGCCAAATGATACTGTAACAATTAGCTACTAACTAATGATGCATCCAGAATCAGATCAAGGTGGCACTGGCGATGGCAAAGTCACTTTCATTCTGAAATCATTAATGACAAAAGTCACAATATATATTTTTATTACACACTGGTTTTTCTTGGTGTATATAGCTTATAATAAAATTTTCAACTTTATCATGTATCAGATGTGAATATAATTTAACATCAATCCAAGATTTGTGGTACACTAGTTACACTTACCTCTAAACACCATGTGTCAAGTAGTCCCTTCTTTTAATATCCAAATCAGAAAATGTATTTACCTTCAAAAGTCTAACTGATAAGTGGTATGATCATATAATGCTACCTTGTCATGTTTTATAACAGTATAAAAAATATTGAATAGATGATAGAGTATTCAAAACATTAATTAATGCATTAAGTCTTCAACGATCTGCATTACCATTTTCGTGTTACATATACATATAAATGCTTTCACAGAAAGAAGGAAGGGAATTTCGTTAACAACTAGAAAGGTCTAATAGTGAATTACCAGTTGAATACGTCCTTTCATAGGTATACGTATGCGGGGCTTTTCAGATCGTGATTCATCCATGCTAAGAGTTCTCTGAAATTTGGCAACTCTAGTCTTGCTTGATAATAGCTTTCCTAAAAGATTTATTGATGAATAATAAAGTAAGTACTTGTCACCATCCACGCTGGTTACTGCAAATGGTATTTTTTGTGACTGACGTGAGAAATTGCCTCCAGTTACATTAAGCATGGCAAGAAAGCCTTCAATTTTCTGCAAACAGAAAACACAAGAATTCATATAAAATAACAGAAAGGGAAGAAAAATTGTGCCAACTTCATTAGGAAATTAATTCATATAGTAGAGGCCTATATCTGAGAATAATACCAACCTGACTAAGTTTCCCAGATAGTAGGCGACCAGATAACAAAGATTCCTCAAATGAACCAACCAGGGACCTTCTAACTGGCACTCTACTCCCAGTTCCACATAATTTGGTATCCTGAGGAGGAAAGCTACCAGGATGAGTCCAATACTCCTTCAAATCTATTATGTTATCAGGAGTAAACAGGTCAGACTTTTGCTGCATATTGTTGGAATTGAGCTGTGATTTTCTTGGTATCTCCATTGCAGATAAACTGCCTTGACTAGTTCTATCAACCGATTGTTCCAAATTTTTAATAGGCAAATTGTCATCATCCAAGATAATATCAATATTTCTGCATCCCCCCAAATTTATATTTTTAGAAGATTTTTTACCTAGAGGAGACAAAGGGAAGGGAGGTGATGACACATTTTTTTGTGGTATAGACATTGCAGCTGTTTGAGACCTTGTTTTAATTGTTTCTTTAGAAACATTACGTACTGGAGATGATTTGAACTGCTTATAAGACCATGGTTCTGCATGTTCACAATGTGAATGGCGATTACTACTAGATACAATATGGTTTATACTAGAGTCATTACACGATGACTTAGTAAATTCCTGAAAACATGATGTAGACCAGATCATGGAGGGGATAAGATTGTTGTTTCCAATATGAACCTTCGTATAATCATGTGAACCAACAGAATTATCATCACCAACCGAACGAATTTGATAAATACCACCTCCAATGTCTAGTGTATCACCTTTAAAATGATCCGTAAGCAGCATCCCATTCAAAGGTGACAATAACCGCTTTCTGACTTGTGACTCAGAAGCTTCAGTTGCATCACTGGTGACATTAAACACAGTTGACGAATATCCATTTCCATCATAACCATTAACACCAGGTGTTGATGCTCTTATTTGAAAACCTACAGTCCTAGGTATAGGTTTCTGCATAGTTTCCCTTACATTAACAGATAACCTGCCAATTTGTTCTATGGGATTAATCTTCAACTTAGCATCTTTACACATACTTGAAATGTGTGATTCTTTTGAAAGCTCTGAGTCATTTTTTCTTTCAGATTTAAGCACATCAATGTGCATGCAATTACCCAGGTCTTCTCCAGTCAACAAGTTCACCCCATAGTTGCTCATGCTGGTTACTCTAGGCACAGTTTGCACAAATGTGCCTAGGGATAAGGCCACTTCCTCAGCAGTGCAGCCTGAAGACACCTGTGGCAACCCCATTTTTATTTTTCAGTCAGAGTTCTCCTAAATTTTCCAAAATGATTCACTTCTTCAATTACTATCTTTCATTCATCATCACCTTCTTCTAAGTGTATTCATGCATCAGCAATGGTACATTTATGTTTCAACTGTATTCTAAAACAACACAGCCAGTGCAGTTATATCTAAATTGATTTCCTCCAACGAAAAGTTCAAATCTTATAGATCAGACATTACAGCGTCATCACACTAGAAGGCACTCTCCTGTAGAAATAAAGTAATTATTGGTAAGTTCCTACAGATAACACAATGCATACACTTGCACTCACCTTAACACATTTCTTACAACTTTTTTTTTCTCAGGTATTAAAACTGCTGAAGCTTAGCCATAAATTAATCTCTGTTAGACAACAACAACAAGGAATATTAATTCAACACACCCTTTAAAACCCAATGATTCCCACTTTTCCCATAAACCCAGACAACCAATCTGATAGCAAGGGGGAAGATCACCAGTCCACAAGTATTATTTGCATGATCAGGATTAAAAATCACTAGACCTGAAGCACATAATTGTATTTATCCTTAAAACCAGACACGCAAAACACGGAATCCCCAAATGCAAGACCCTCATATGTTTCTCTAAGCCATCAAGAGTTTAAAGTACCAAAACAAGGAGCTGTGGGGTATGGGGAAAAGACCCACCACAACGTGCGGTTCAAACAACAATCAGAAAATCCATACGAATGCTCAAAATTCAATCTTGCTTCCACAATTCACTAACGGAACCAATGAAAGGAAGAAAATTAAGCAAACCCCACAACCTTAAAGGACTAATATGTCTAAGAATGTCCTTCTTCTTCATCATCCTTGAAGAGAGTTGGGTTGTTGAAACTGGGAGGCATTAGCATGTCTCACGTAAAAGGGGGTTGGGTGTTAGGCGTTGGTGGATGATGATACGATATGGATCATAGCAAGCGTTGGTAGAGCAAACAATTTGTGGGGCATGGCTTAGCCAGAATTTTCTGGCTGTCTGTGTTTGTACTTTGAAAACCACAACTTGCAAAAGGGAAACCTCAAGTTGGGTTTGGGAGTTTGAGTCAAGTTGCGGTTCTCTTTTTTTTTCTTTCTTTGTATCGCATCTCTGCCCGTGACATGTGTCAAACCATGTCAACAAATGCAAGAGCATATTTATATTTTTAGGACGATTTACCTTCATACCAACCCACATTCTTTGATAAAAATATATGCAACAATGTTTCTCATTATCAACTATATCTGCTGGCGTTACGTATTTAGCTTGGAAACGAACTTTATCCATTTGCTTATTATAACATCTTCATTTCGATTTCTCCATTTGGGATGTACCCGTGCCTTTCATTTCTTGAGATCAATTAATTCATTAACTTTAGCCCTTATCCTGCTCCTGCACGTAAATAAAAATTACAGAACTTAATGATGGGTAATCGGTATCCTTTCCAATGTACAACACTTTTCTCCATTTAACAATTCTCCTTCAAAATGCCTTTTATTTATTAATTCATTTTGTAGTCAATAAATACTAAATAGTAATATTAATTAATAAGAGAATTAATCCTCTCATAATTATGTCTAACATGAGTTTTATATAAAAAAAAATACTAATTCTCTCTCTACTCACCTTAAACAATGAAAAATAATTGTGTAAATTATGAAATGATAAATCACAATAAATTTAAATATAGTTCTAGAAAAACAGCAAAATTTTACACTTGTAGAAAAAAAAAAAAAAATGTTTTTTTTAATTAAAATTAACTTGTGCGATAAAATTTTAGAAAAAATATATTAAATTTTAAATTAGTTCATATGTGGACAAGTTTATTTCATTTTATCTTATTTTGTCTTCTTAAGAAGATGTTTATAAAAAATGAAATTATATTTACCGGGACAAATTTATGTCCTTTGATCTTATTTTTCTCTCCTTAAGATACTTACAAAGAAACTTGTCTGCTTAGACCTTAACCAAAGCATCTTATACAGGGACGGAAATTTGAGTACTTGTCAAAAAAAATTTACTAGCTAAGTCGAAACATTTCGAAAGGTCCTGAAAAAGTCCTCCCAGAAACTGTACAGCAGAGAATTTAATCCTCTAAATATACAAATGTAGGGATCCCCGTTGTAATGTTGATTATACAACAACTTTATGCCAAATGAAATACAAAAAATAGGAGCGACGCGAAAAAAATTGAAAACCATAGCGATATGCAAAAAAGATGTATCAGGGCCTAAGTCATTGCTATCCTCACTCTAGGAAGCCAAAATCAAAAGAAACTGATTATTTGCTCCTAAATAACAAATCCATAGAAAGTCCAACTGTTGATGGCTTAAATGGACGCATAAATTTCCATGATGACGCCATCTGGGACTCTTCTTTTTTGGCTTTCCTCCCTCTGTGATGTCCTGCACCAGCATGACTTCTAACAGGTCCAGAAGGTTTTGAATTAAATATCCCTGAGGAAAACGAGGAGTCGGGGGCGCCAAACGAAACAGGCCCTTTGTTTGATGCATCCTGTGGATATCCAACAGCTCCATCTTGATGAGGAGGAGGAAATTTCTCACTCTTGCTTTTTGCATTTGCATGGGTCACAACTCTCCACCTCTGAAATTCAGTGAGAAACACATGTAATGTTGCTCAATGGAGCATGTAAGACACTAAGTGAGAAGCTCAATTTACCATTTTATCATCGAGTCAAACAAAAGTTTCACAAAGTTTCATGTTCTCAAGGAATATAAAATATAATCACCAAAAACATTTTAAATAACAGGGTAGACATGATCAGAGAATCCCAAGTAAGAAAATGCTAAAGAATCTAGACAGCATTAGAATTTGAAAATATAACCCACCGCGCAAATGACAAGGTTTCATGAAAATATTATGTCAGCTTCAGTATGTAAAGGAAAAATATGGGAAGCTTAGGCCTAAAATAGTCATTAGTCTAAGAGTAGAGTACCTATGATATTTCAACTATTCACGGATGTGTATGACACATAAGAACAAACTTGGGTTTGAAGGAATAGGAAATTAAAACAAACACAGCAGAACCAAGTGCTGCGAAGAGGATATCAAACACAACTACTTATTTGACTTACATCTAAGTTTGTTTGGATCTCTGCATTCGCTTCAGGGGCTGGAACAGCCCGGCTGCGCTCGCGTGCTCTGCCTTTTTTGACACCATCAACTGTACCAGCTTTTCCAGTTAGAGCCTTTTGCCTGAGGATGAATAGAAAATCATCAGCAAAAAACTGGACAAAGACAGTTGAGAAGTTGATTATGAAACATGAGAAGAGAAGAAGGGAACCTTCTTGCTTCTTCATCTCTCAGCTTTACATCCAATTCTTTGCTGGGAGGATACTTTGGCAAACTCGATGGTTCACAAGCATAGGGCTCTGTGGTAAAGAACTGCAGATAGAAAACATATGAAATTTGTTACATCATTATTCATGAATGTAAGGTTAATTAACATGCGGTGGTCACTAACTTCAGTATTTAGTGCTGCTGAGGCAGTTCCACGATCATCAGGATCTATTGCAAGAAGAGTTTCAATTAAAGGTAGAGAAGATGGACGAAAGTCTTTGAATGTTTCTGAGATGCAACGTTTATATGGCTGCTGAGGCTTAAAGATTGTAGCATTTGGCAATCTATACTTTCTCCAATATTCCTCAGATGGAGAGCCACACAACTTAAATATTTTGTGCAGCTGTTCAACCTAGCCCCAAGCAACCCAAAAGTCAGTCATGTATCATCCTGAAAATGCTCATTTCAAAAGCCATGAAAGAGAGGATATTGGGATGCACAAAAAGATACATTATGTGAAAGTGAAATAGGTTGAATCAACTTCAAAACATTAGTACTATACTGTAAAGGCCACAAAGGATACAATTTTCACACAGAAAGGATACCTAAACTAAATACTCTGACCTTTCAGATGATAAACTAAAGTACTAAACGGTTCTCATTTTCTGTTGTTTCCCTTTCATCTAGCTTTTGTCCTTTAAGAAAATTTTTGCTTTTAGTTGATATTCTATATCTGCTCCATCAAGATGGTAGATTATTGCCATAAACAAACAAACTAAAAGTTGATGACACTGTCAAACACAAGCCCTTTATCTTACCCAACTTGGGTATGTCCAAGAGAACTTCCCAATAAATTTGCCAGTACAAAAGGATGCTGCCAGTACACAAAGCCTCAAAAGTGACTCTGGGTAAGGGGCAAGATGAATTACAAACTACAGACCGGTACTAAAATATTTATTAACAGATTAGAAGCATCACAATGAGTATACAAAAATCAGAAGTTTACAGAACAGAACCTGTAAACAAGATGAAGAGCAATACCTCTGTTCGGCCAGGCATTATTGGCTTTCCAGCAAGCAGCTCTGCCAAGATGCAACCAGCACTCCAAAGGTCAATACCCACACCATATACTGTAGCTCCAAGAAGGAGCTCGGGAGGACGATACCAAAGGGTCACCACTCTGCTTGTCATTGCCTGTTTTATCTTAGGATCAAAAAAGGTAGCCAGTCCAAAATCTGCAATTCTAAGGATTCCTTCATTGTCTATAAGCAGGTTAGAACCCTTGATATCACGGTGCAACACACCTCGACTGTGGCAATGCTCAAGACCAGAGAGTAATTGCTTCATAAAGCATTTAACCTGTCATAGAGAATATACTGAGAGACAAATCAGCCTTTCAGTAAGAGTTTTCGTTTTGCTTTTGCTTTTTAATATGAATGAGTCTATCCTCCTCCTAGTCCGTCACTAATTAAAAAAGCACCACTGCTTCATACAACTCCACCAAGCACTAAATTCGACAATCACCATGAATCCAGAAATAAGCCTTTAGTGATTTAACAATCAGATTGCAACAGTTTGCAATTTTAACTGTTAATCCACCCATCTTATGTAACATGAAAACTCTGTTTTACATTTAAACTAGGGGTAGACTTCTAATAAAAATTATGATGTCTTCGTAATAATAAAATAATAAACTAGACATTTCTAAACATGCACAAATTTAACAATAGACTTTCTTCCTAAAAGTAAGATTTCTTTCCATAAGATGGAAAGCAAAAATATTCCTAATTAAACAATAACTTTACTTTATAGAGAGACAATAAATGAATTTTCAAAAACACCAACATCAAAAAAGGGTGAAATAAACAAGAAAGCAAACATGCTTAAAATTGTACACGAGACTCAGCATCACCTACAAAGCTATTGGACGAAGACCAAAGACCCAACTTTTGCTTTTAACCATAGAAAGGCCAAACAGAAAGCAATGTCTTGAAACAAAACACAAATCAAAATCAACAGCACCCAAGGTCGCAAACCCAGTTAAATCTCTCGTGCCCAACTTTTATCACAACAAAAGCACGTGCAAAAATGCATCTAACCAGTAGCAAACGGCAGCTTAAAATTGTGGTACCTGAGGTTCAGTGAACTTGACCCCTTGGCCAGCTGCAAGCCCTGCAAGATCATGCTCCATATACTCAAACACCAAATATAAACTGCACGACATTCTAGAAGTAACCAAACCCTCAAGCTTCACTACATTGGGGTGATCAAGCCTCCTCAAAACAAGTATCTCCCTCGCCATGAACTTCACACTCTCCGGCTCCAAATTATCAAATCTCACTTTCTTCAATGCCACAATCTTCCCCGTAACAAGGTCCCTAGCCTTATACACATTACTATACGTCCCTTGTCCAATCTGAACAACACATCACAAAAAATAACACACAAAACAACATTTACTAAAATAGATCCATTTTTCCTTGTTTTTATTATCTAATAAAACAAAACAAAAAATCACTTAACGCAAAGAGAAAAATAAAAATTAACAGTTTCGAAGAACCTTTGCGAGCTTCTCGAAAGTGTTGGCGCGACGAGGAGTCCAATCGCCGATTGCTTCGCCGGCGACGGCCATCAACCACGATGGCCATCCCTGCTGCGTGACAGCGCACGGATCGAGTCTAGGTTTGCGGCGCTCTGGCGCCGGAAGATTCCCCGGAAAATCGCCGGTGTGCCGGTTCCTCTCCTTATCTCGAACCCTAACGGCATTATTACCTTCGTCGGCAGCGACTTCCCGCTGCTCTCTCCGGCGACGGCGCTGATCTTCGGAACGGGCCGGCGTCCCGAGCACGCAACCCATCCCTCACGTGAGGCAGCTTACGGCGGCGGCAGAGCACGGAAAACGCATGGAATAAAAAAAAACAAACAAATAAATAAGCAGCGGAAATCCACGTGGCGATCGGCGGCGAGCTACGGCGGTTTCTTGGAAGAGCGAAAAGTGGGAAACGGAGAAGAAGGTTTAAGCTGGGTTGAAGTGTGTTGCGTTGATGTGTGTGTCGTTGGTGTGCGTGTGATGAAGGAGTAGTGAATAGGGTGCAGGCGAAGGGGTTTGATTGTGTGGAACGCATGCAGGTTGAATAAACGACACGGCGCGTGGAAGAAATAACGGAAATGCCACTTCGTCTGAAAGTCTGAGCTGGTATTGTCAGTTAAATGGTGGCTATGGAAGGAAGAGGCAGAAAGTCCAAAACGACACATCCTTGTGACGTCACTTATTTGGGACCGAAAAGGTCAAGGAGCTGCCATAAAAGTAAAAGGGGAAGAAATTTTTGCCATTCTCTACCGTGGAAAACAAGTTCCTCTTTTATTATCTTTTTCATTTCACTATATTTTTTTTTTTTTGCAGTTCTCATTATTTGACTTTCTGGTTGGGACCAGTTATTGCCATGTTTGAATTGATCTAAATTCCCAATTCAGATTTTAGGTGCAATGATTTGATGGCCTACAACCAATGGATGGTGGAGTTATTGGTTTCAATTCAATTCTCAATTTGAATTTTTTTGTCAAATCTTCTGACAAATGAAGTTACTTCCACCCACCCTGCCCAACGTAATAAATTGTGCCCTCGCATTCATTACACCAAACAGAGAAACAGAGAGAAAGAGGTAGAAAAGAGGACCTGGTTCAAGAAATCAAGTGAAAGTTAAAATATAATTATGAATTAGTCAATATTTTAATATAATAATAATAATAATAATAGATTATTAAAGTAAATATTTTGAAATGTTTCCATTGTCTTTGACATTTTTAGTTCATATTGACACTTTCAATTTGCAGAACACGACTCCACGTACACAAGTAATTGCGTATCACTTTTCGGGGAACTAACTAATCACAATGCACTTTCTCTTTATTTTTGTTACTTCTCTTATACATTATTATAGGTGAAATGCATGATGTTAATAAATGTCTTTAAGAACTTTATTAAACCATAATTAATATGTCTAATTAAATATTATCATTTATTTGAAGATGTAGTTTTGTGTGTGAGAGCAACAAAAGTACATTGGAGCAATTTTTACAGGTTTCTTGCACTGGAAAGGAACACAAGTACATCACTACAATTAGCCACTTCGCTTAAAATATGCGTTTTGGTTATCTATTACAATTAAGAATGGTCAGGTAGAATAATTTAATGATCAAAGTTTAAATATATTTTTTATTTTATAAATATTAAAAAAATATTTTTATTTTTATTTTTCTCGTGCCTCAACTTTTTAAAATTCTTTTGTTTTATCATTAATCCACCTCTTTTAAGTGTTTATCTGGCCAACGAAATGTTATTATAACATCATTGTGACAGTATCTGTTTGAAGTGTAATTAGTTAAATCACTTGCTATAAAAAATGCAAGTATCAAATTTAAATTTTATGAATAAAAATAATGATGAAAAGCTCATTAATAATATGTTTGTTATTTAAGAAACTCACGGTAAAGAGGAAATTTTCCTCTTTTAGAATAGAAGAATGGTGAAGATAATTTTTAAAAATGTGTAAGTTTCACACTAAAATGCGAATAAAAATGTGGAAATCTTACTCTTAAACAGTAGATTAACTTTGATTTATTCTACGGTAAAATTAATTGTAAAAATACATGTGTCTGGTTGATTATAAATATTTATTGGTCATAAAAAACTTATTATTTTTTTGTTTTGTTTTTCATTTCATTTTAATTAAATATATTATTTTTCTTTTATTTCTATTCTCTTATCTTCCCTATCACTTCATTTGTTCTTTCACTATTTTCTATCAATTTTGAAGTATTAATACGAAAATGTCTTTTAAATTTTTCTCAATTTTATATTTGCTTCAAATAAGTTCTATCACTTAGAAGATAAGAATTTATAAACAATTAGTATTTGATTTGAATTTCATTTTTACTCTAAAGTCTATCTTTTATTCTCACTTTTCTATAAATGTTTTAAAGTTTTAAATGTATAATTAGTTGACAGAATTACTATCTCAAGTGGTTCAACTTCTTGTAAGTGTTTTAGTAGATTAGGTAATATTTTCTTAGATTCTTAGGGTTTTTTTTTATGTATCTCGACTCATTTTCAACCTTAGGATTGTTATTACTCTTTAAACAAGAAATCTTCAAGTAGGTAAAGTTGGACTAAGTTTATGATGCTTTTTAAGTTTTTTTTTTATTGAAATTATATATGAATGCTTGAATAAATAAATTTTGGTATGGTGCTTGATTTCGAAAGAATGAGTATGTTTTACTAAATTTGAATGTTGAATATACATATAAGCAATGAATGGTATAATTGTGGTGTTGATCATTTGTATTGGTTGTATATGAGATTTAAAATTTGGTAGAATGGATAAAAATTATTGAATTGGTATTGAAATATGTTTTGAAACTCAAGCGTAATGTTTGTGTTTCCTTTAACATTCCTTGTATGATATATGAATTATCCCAAATTGTTTAATTTAATTATTGATTAACCATTGTTTATATTTATGTTCTGAAGTGATTTAAAATGATCAAGGCGTGATGTTTGTAAGTAATAACTAAAGTGGTATTATTGTGATTAATATATTAATATATATATGAGTTATGGATGTGGATCAAGGAATAATTTTTTCGTTATGATCAAGGAAAAATGGTTATGGATCTTAAGATGTACCATGAAACTGATAGTACTAATCAAGTTAAGGATTTCTCTATGAGTAGAGATGATATTCTAAGGTTTAAAGGCATTATATATACATGTAGTAAGGCACAATGAGTTGAAGAAATTTATTCTAAAAGAAAGGTACATAAGTATATTTAGTTTGCATCATAGCATGATTACGATGTATTCAGACTTAAAGAAGTCATTCTAATGGTCTATAATGAAAAGAGATATATATGAGTTAGCTTATAGCTTCCTGCTTGACTTGTCAGAAATCTAAAATTGAATATCAAAGACTTTTAGGAACGTTTTAACATAGTTATAGATTTTGTCACTCATCTACCTAAAACTTTAAAAGGTCATGACTTAGTGGGGGTTATTGAGGATCATTTGATGAAGGGTGTTCAATTCTTACTTGTGAATCTAAGGATATTTATGTAGAAATATGCTCGATTATACATCAAAGATACGGCTACATGGTAACCTTCTAGTATAGTCTCCAAAAAAATATCCTAGACTCACCTCAAGGTTTTGAGAAACAATATAAAAGGCTTTAAGGGCTATGAATTCAAATTATCACTCTGATGTAAATGGTCAATCTAAAAGGATGATCTAGTCCTTGGAATATTTGTTGAGGGTGATAGTTATCATTTTGCAATCAAATTAAAAAGATTCCATTGTATACCGTCTAACATAGTGATGGATCGTTTAATGTCAAAGGGATAATATAGACAAGTAAAATGATCCCAAGTCATCTTTCAACGAATCTAATAATGAGTCTAGTGAGCAGAATTTAAAACCTATCTGCAAGAAATAAAAATTAGTTAAAGTAAAGGGTGATGGAGATCAAGCCCAAGAGGTCATGGAGGCCAATCAACAAGATCAAGAGGAGGTGGAGGCACAAATAGAAGACGCCCATGGAGGTCAAAGTCCACCTCAAAGGATTACAAGAAGCATGTTCAAAGCTTTGGGAGCTAGAGGACA
>Ga0123342_1001542_pt1 | contig 38777 bp, 19 predicted proteins | sample Turbeawhitnodule_FD_89960 | JGI IMG/M metagenome (GOLD analysis project Ga0123342, IMG submission 89960) | Root nodule microbial communities of legume samples collected from Mexico - Turtle bean Mexico white nodule | ecosystem: Host-associated > Plants > Roots > Nodule | place: Mexico: Nepantla...
TAATATTAGGATTATGTATTTAGAAACAATCCCACAATCATAGGGATTTGTTTCTCTAGAATTAGTTGTCCATATTTCCTAAAATAACTAGCAAACTCATGTATATATAGGTCTAATGACCTCGTAATTTAAATAGAAGAAAATATTATTCCTTCTAAACTTGAGAGTACAGTCACATATCTGATGTGATTTACAATAGTGTTTTTCTTTTTGTTTATTTGTTTACAATCTGTTCAGTGTTTCAGATTGTGTGGCTTATCTTTTTTTAGTAGTTTAATCTGCTGTGTTGTCTTTATTGAGATGAAGTGGGGATAGAATAGGTTTAGTCATTTAGGAATACTCAGTTATGTTTGGTTCCGATACTTATGATCATTGTTTGATGTAAATTTCTTTGAGTCATCTTGTAGCTTTCTCCATCCTTTTGATTTTGCCTGTTGGTAGTTTATGTTCATTTGTACTAATTTCTCAGATACTTTGTTCCACTTTGTTTTTAAACATATCTTTTCGAGTTTGATCAACCTACGAAAATAAAAATTACTGACTTCATTTTGGGTTCCACTTTGAAACTCTCTAACTATGGAAAAGTTGACGTCTTCACTCTTTTATTTTGCTATTTATCTTATGGTTACAGAGATAGTGATACAAATGAAGGTTTTTTATATTCAGTTCAGATTAACAGTGTTGCATCTGGTTTTTATGCATTCCTGATACTGTATGGAAGTAACTTATTTGTTGATGTCCCTGCAGCTAATGATTTTATCCTTGTTCAAAGGAATTGGAAATTTCCTTATGCATGTTCCAGAAGTTGGTTCTTTATTGTTCACTTTTCTGAAGCAATGCTATGAAGAGCTCAGCATTTCTTGTCTAAAATTGTCAGAAAATGAAATTCAGATAACATGCCTTTTGCTGGAGGTATGTGTTTTGTGTTTAATTTTAGTTGATGGAACCTTTATTCTGGGATTAGGTGTGAACTTATTCCACTTTGTTTGTAGAGTTGTGTTATGTCATCTTCCACTTGGCGGAAATGATCTACAAGATGTTTACTCAAATTATTGCGGGTGAGATATTTTATGTATATTTTTCCGATATCATGTATTGTTATTTTGAATATTGTTATTTTGAATATACTAACTTCATTATTTGGACATTTCAATTTCGGGATTTGAATATGGATGACCTGCATGGGTAAAGCCTTGCATCACTGTTTTGAAGAAACTGAACAATAAATTCTATGTGGAGTTGAAGAATGAAGTCAATATTAGCAGCATATCATTCACCATAATTGATGAGTTGATATAATGATTGCTGCATTTTCTTGACTAATTAGTGCCGTTCCAAAGTGAATTTTCACATTTGTCTATAAATTATATTTCTGATGGTTAGCAAAATGATACAAAGATTTAAATAAAAATTGAAAAGACTCAGTGACTGCATGGACTGGCTTATATGATGAGACCGAGACCGAGAATATTGAAACTTGAATAATGAGTCTATCTTTAATTAACCTTGGCCTTTCTGGAAACAGTTTTTGTTTAAATGTTTGAGAACTCCTGTGTACTGTATGCAGATGATTGAGTACATACAATACAAATGTTTTTTCCACATTCTATTTAAAACATGAGAACTAATTAATAACATCATTAACATTGTCAATTAATTGTAGCTTTTTTAAATGAATAAATAGGTTTTTTATAGAAATTCCTAAATAGTAAGTAATATGGTGGTGACCTGAGTCAAAATTTTAAAACTGTAAATTTCAGTTTTGTCAATGGCCATAGCCTTTTGGGTCAGCTGGTTGTTTCGCACTATAAATGTTATTTGTTTATTTTTGCGTTATGCTTCTTTTCAATGTCCTACCTCACCTAGTTGGGATTGTTTCTTTTAAATGTAGTGGGAGGGTTCTTCCAATTAATTATTCCACAATAGGGGGAAAAGAAATGTAGTTGGGAATAATTTTGGATATGTTGGAACTGCAGATTAGTTTCTCAACTGTTGGCTACACGCTTGCACCGAAGAGCTTCATAGTTAGTTCTACAAATGAAAAGGTGCTGAAGAAACAAAAATAGGTCATATGCAGAAGAGATAATCCAGTCTACATCCTTAGTTCCCTTCTTGATGTTTTGCTATTGAAGAAGGTGATTTGGTTATGTTATGGGTAGTGCCAAGATTAGTGGTTGAAGCATTTAATTGTCCTAAATTTTCAATTTGATTATTGCAGGCATATACTGTTAGGACCCCTATTTAAGCTTCAAAAATCATTTATGGTAGTTCTTTACTCTGCAACTCATTGGTCACAACACAAAATACCTATACACAATCCAATTGAATTCAGAAACCTGATAACAAGTTGATGTTAAATTTGAGTTCATAACAAGTTGATGTTAAATTTGAGTAGGGATTACTAATAGCTCCAAGTACCCTTACCAACAAAAGTAATATGATCCACTAATTACCACAATACAAAGGATCACGACTGCACCACCATTTTAAAACCTTGATGAAGTAGATCTTAGATCTTACATCAAACATACTAACTATGAGAGTAAGCTTGAACAAACATAAATCACGCTAAATTTCACAAACATAAACACACCCATTACTGTTGTTGATTTGGAGGGTTTGGGGGAGGAGGCATGCCAGGTCGAGGAGGACCAAACACCGGAACACCGCTGCCAGGTGGTGGCGGCATGCCGGGGCGAGGCGGAGGAGGCCCAGGCATGCCAGGGCGAGGCGGAGCCGGAGGTCCTCTCACCATCTGTCCTGGAGGGGGAGGTCCCATGGGGCGCTGTCCAAACTGCGGGGGCGGAACGGAGAACTGAGGCGGAGCTCCACCAGGTCTAGGAGGACCAAATTGCCCAGGTGGCATCGGAGGAGGCGGACCCCTCGCCATGGGGGGAGGAGCGAATTGGCCTGGCATCTGCCCCGGTGGGCGCATCACCGGCGGACCGCCAGGATACGACACGGGAGGCGCATTGAGATGCGGTGGGCGCGAGATCTGCGGCTGCATCATGCCCGGGGCAGGGCCACCAACGCCGCGAACTGGACCCGCGAGCCCAGGCTGGGCCTGAATACCGGGGGCGGGAGGAATGCCTCTGCCGGCGGCACGACCGATGCCGGGGCCGGCGAGCGCGGCGGCACTGACGGCCTTGGAGCGGGACTCTTCCGGCGGAGGTGGGCCCTCGACTGTCATGGAGATTACCTCCTCGCCGCGGAGGAGGAGAAGACCAAGCGTGCGGCGGTCCTCACGGTCGCCGCCGTCGGCGGGCTTCTTGCCCTTGGCAGGAGGAAGCTTGCGGAACTCCTCGCAGTCACCGAGAACGAGGTTCATGTGGCGGTCGAACGCCATGAATTTTCCGACAAGCTGGCGTCCGTCCTGAATGGTGACGCGCATTCGGTAGTTGATGTACTGGAGCATCTTGGAACTCTTAGACATCGACATTTTGGAAGAACAAAAATTTCCCTCGCAGCTTCTTCAGTGAAAGTGTTCTAGGGTTTAAGAAGAATTGGGATTTGAGTCAGTGAGAGAGGGAAAAATAGAAAGAAGCAAGAAGGTGAAAAGATGTTTGGAATTTTAGGCTTTTGTTTTTTACTTAAGGGGGAAAAATCGTATTTTCATCTGTAACCTGGGTTTTAAATTCTGCTAACTGCCGCGTTAAAACTCTAGCACTCTTTGTATTTGGATTGAAATTTTCAAAACTTACAAGATATTTAAATATATTAATTTATTTAAATTATTTCATTTTTAAATATTTTATTTGAGTACAACAATTTAAATTTATTAAACTGTATTTTATTTTATCTGAGTAAATTATTTCAATCACTACTAAATAGAAAATATTAGTTAAATGTTAAATGATTGTTAATAATAAAAAATAATAATATTAACTATGTTATGATGTAGTCGATTTTGGTTAATATTATTTTTCAGCTAAACTTTGTTAAAATATATTGAACTGAATTTGACAAAATTCTTTCACTGTTAACATGTGTCAAAATTGTTTTTAGTTTATGTTATCTATACTTATTTAAATTGATATTGATTGAGTTTGTTTTTACGAAATTGTTGATTGAGAGTTTTTTCTCTTCTGATTTTTCGATTGATTTTGACTAGAAAATTTCTTCAACTGATGTTAGCAAAAAAAATATCATACTCAGTGTTGGTCAAAAGTTTCCCTATTAACGCTAGATAAAAGATCTTGACAAACTATTAATAAATAATAAGATTGATATTATTGATAAAAAAAATTATTCTTATCAATATTAAAAAAATAGAAAAAATATGTGCTTTCATAAAAAAAAATTAAGAGAATGAGAATTTTCAAAATCAAGAGTTCACAACATAATACAAAAGACCATAAGTGAATTTGAAAGCATACACAAAATTATTATTTTTTAGGTGGCATGTGAAGATATCTAATTTTAAGTAATTAATTACTATCTTATAATACAATTTTAAATTTTTTATCGATATAATTTTAAGTAATTCTTTACAATTATATCACCATGCCTAAATAATTACTTAAACAATGTTACATCACCAAGTAGATAAAATTCTAATAAGGTATTAGAACTAGTGAATTGAGTAATTTAGATCCATCCAAATAAAAGTTGATTTAAATATTATAAGTAGATTGATATTTACAAGATATATAATGTTGATTTAGCTTACAAATATTTGCGTACAGGTGGCAGCGGTAAATAAACTAGGTTTGTTATTTAACGGTTTGAACAACATAAACATGTTTCTCAGTTGAACAGCGTCAGCACTAAGCAGTTCAAAACGTTCAGATGCTTATGAATCTTTCTATTATTGTCTGATAAATGAATTAATAAAAAAAAACAGCAGAGAAACTGCACATACTACGCAACACGGAGTAGCCCAGATTTCGTCCATTCCAAAGGCAATTTTCACACAAACCCCATCAATTAATTCTCTTGCCCCCATCACAAATCCAGAAAAACATTCAATTTCGGGTGATAAAGAGAGAAAAGAAAGGAATTTCAAGAGCTAAATCCTTGAGGGGTGTTTAGTAGTGATTTGTTTGATGGCTCTTGACTGTGGTGTTTTCAGCTTCAGGAGTGTGGCTTCTCACCCTCTAAGTTCTGTCAAGTTCAGCCAGCCCACTGTCAAAGCTTCCGCCTTTTCTTCCCCTCTTGCCCCTCCGATTGTCAAATTGAATGTCAGAGGTAATCCAAATTATGGGTCTTCATTAAGTCTAAGTTTTATGCATGATGTGAGGATGAGCAACTGTTTTCTGTTCTGTTTGAACCTTTGTAATGTTTTCGAATATGCTTGTTGCAACCAGGGGAGGGTGCAGTTTGTGCTATCAATTTGAGTTGCGTGCATGTGAGCCTTTAGATGTCTTTGGTTAATAAACTTAATTAGGAGATGATTTAGTAAACCTGCCTCTGATAAGTTATTAAGACAAGAAATTAATAGGCATGCATTGTCAATGTAAAAGTTTTTCACTATTGAAAAAAAATCACCCGTGTATGAATTTCAAGACAGTTATTATAAGAATCTATAATTGTGTTGGTTTTTTTATCAGATGATAGTGTAGAAAACATAAACATGTTATTAAAATAAGCTTAAAATGTTAATAATAGTTATAAAACTATTTTCGTAAGTGCAAATAAGCTTTGCAGAACATCATTCAAAGTCCTCGTTAGTTTAAAAGTTTTTTCTTTAGTGTCACTTCTGTAGGGTATCATGTTATGATATGAATGTATTTTAGTTCTCAACTTTTCTTTGCTACAGGAAAGGCTTTTCCTGGTGATGGGAGACCTGAAACAAAGGAATCACCTCTTGTGGTTTGTTTTGGGGAAATGCTCATTGATTTTGTCCCAACTGTCAATGGCCTTTCTTTGGCTGAAGCACCTGCGTTTAAAAAGGCTCCTGGAGGTGCCCCTGCTAATGTTGCAGTAGGCATATCTCGATTAGGGGGTTCATCAGCTTTCATTGGAAAGGTATTATATAAGTACTTCTGTATGTTGTTTTATACTTCTAATAGGTGTAGGAAGCATCATATTTACTTGTGCGCTTTGGCATACTGTCAAAATTGATTTTGCTAGCAAACTTGATATTCCAGGCATCCTTAATCCTGTGCTGCCAAACTTTAGGGGCTTGTTTTGTTAATCTCAGCATGTTTGTTACAGAATCAAGTTTTATGAAGCAGTAGATGATAAGGTTAATCAAGAGTTAACTCCTATTTTGGTCCTTGAAATATTTATGGGATGTCAAATTAGTCCCTACAAGATTTGTGTCATTAGTCAGTCCCTCTATAATGAAAGTTTCCACCACATAAGTGTCAAGTTAGGGCTTTGGCTTTTCTATTTTGTGTGATGTGCAGGAGGTATGGGTTTATTGGTAGATACTATGTTGGTGTTAGAGAGTTGAAGGGTATGTTTGCTTGAAACATGTTAGGTCTACTTTGCTCTTGGGAATTATATGCAATACGAGTATCATCTGCTCTCCTTTGTTGTCAAGTTTCCTTCTCAATTGATTTAACACATGCTTGAAACAAATTGATCCAATAATTTTGAGATGATCAACACTAGGCTTGCTCCATGTCCAAGCTTCCTCGCGAGTCTTCCCTTCTAGCTTCTTAGTGGGTGATCTGATTAGAACATATACATATGTTGAGATTTCCTCCCCCCATAGATAACTTGGTAAGCCTTTGCTCCTCAACATACATCTCATCATGTTCATAATGTTTTTTTTTTCCTTTCTACAATATCATTATATTGTGGTGTATAGGGAGGTGTAACTTCATGGATAATATACCCTCTCCTTCATAGTAGCCATTGAATTTTTCGGAAACATATTCACCACCTCTGTAGTTCTTATAATTTTCAAGAAATTGCCACTTTGCCTCGAAGCTAGGGACTTCAACTTCTTAAACATATCAAACAAATCACTTTTCTTATTTATCAAGTTGACCCACACCCTCCCAGTCATATCATCAATAAAGTTGATCACACCTTTTTAACTGTCTAACAACTTCCGTAACCTGAATTACAACCACTAACAGTTTGGTATGAAAAATGAAAGTCAAATGAGAATCTGGTATCAAGATAAATAAACTCTGATTTTTTAACAGTATTTTAAGTTCTTACAAGTTGGAAGTCATTGTTAAAATGTCTCTTTTAAATTCGAGTTCAAGAATGTTTTTTGCAACATGAACAGGTTGGTGAAGATGAATTTGGATATATGCTTGCGGATATACTAAAGGAAAATAATGTTAACCATGAAGGGATGCGTTTTGACCCTGGTGCACGTACTGCCTTGGCATTTGTTACATTGAGAAGTGATGGAGAGCGAGAGTTCATGTTTTATCGTAATCCCAGTGCTGATATGCTGCTCCAGGAAGATGAACTTGATTTGGACCTAATCAGAAAGGTAAAACCAAAAGCAGAATTTATGGTAGTCAAACAAAAGCAAAATGCACCCCGAGTAGAATAAAAGGAAAATCAAACTCTATTAAGCATGTTACTCAACATTCTTTCTGTTGCACTTTTCTTAAGTAATATTTGTTAAGCTACTCAACATCACTTCTTTCAACTAATATTTGGTGAATTTGTTTAACTATTAGTATCTGTTTGGATGAATTTCTTCATTGCCAAGTCTATGTTCCATTTCTTACTCTTCTAAATTTATAAATTCTAGTAACATTGTTCTATTATTTCATGCTAGCAGGCGAAGATTTTTCATTATGGTTCTATAAGTCTTATAACAGAACCATGCAAATCAGCACACATAGCTGCAGCAAAGGCTGCAAAAGATGCTGGTGTAGTTCTGTCTTATGATCCTAACCTCAGGCTTCCTTTATGGCCTTCTGAAGATAGTGCAAGAGAAGGAATTCTGAGTATATGGGAGACTGCAGATATCATTAAGGTAGAATATATATTGATTATATTCTTTAGCAATAGGTTTTTCTTGCTTTTTTTTCTAGAGTACGGAATGTAATGTAACAGACCGAAATACCATCTCTGGCAAATAATCTGATGACTGTTCAGGTAAGTGAAGAAGAGATTTCTTTTCTTACAAAAGGTGAGGACCCATACGATGATGCTGTTGTACGTAAACTATTCCATGAAAACCTCAAGCTGCTCCTAGTTACTGAAGGTGCAGAAGGTTGTAGATATTACACCAAGGTAAGCCTTCCAAACATGCTGTTTTCCGAAATTCATTTCAACTCTTGCTTATTTGTTTTACGGTCACCATTTGGTGTATCACGAGGCAGTAATGTTCACTAATTAAGCACTTGTAGCATCAACTTCACCCTCATATTCCTGTTAGATTAAGAATTGAAGCAGCTTATTTATAGCACAAGAAAGGTACAAATCATATTACAGTGTTTGTGTAATTTAGAAAAATGAATTGAACAACTCCATACGTACAGGATGAATAACTTCCTTTGTTCCAATAGAATGTCCTGTTATCCCTTGAAGCTAAAGTTAAGGCAAAGAAGCTTGTGGGATTTGAACGCAGCACCAAGTGTCTCACAAAGAGACTTGGAGCCACTTGAGCCAAGGTTCTTAATCTTAGCCAATTTTTCAAAGTGAGATGCTGATGAAAAAGATATGTAATAATAGACCTTCACTATGTCCTTGTTGTAATTCTTGCATACTATAGTTGGAACAGAAAACTGTTAAAAACAAAATAGGGAACATTTGTTTGACATCCTATCTTCTATTGGAAATTGATTGTAAAAGACTACTAAAAGAGGTTCTGGAAAAGTTATTAGTTACGTTACAAATTCCAATAGTATTTATGCTGCTAATTATAGTGTACTATTGATTATTATGATTTGAAACCTGTCCTGGTATTTCTTTGCAGGAGTTCAGTGGCAGGGTGAAGGGATTGAAGGTGGATGCTGTTGACACCACTGGTGCTGGTGATGCTTTTGTGGCTGGAATATTATCACAATTAGCAGAGAATCCTTCATTACTTCAGGTGAGAAAAATGTATCTGCTTTGTTATTAACACATCCCAAAAGTGTACATCTCACAACTGCAGAAACTCTTGCAGTACGGAGCACATATTATTGCTTAAATTATTAAAAGAAATCTCAATTTCTTGCCTTAAATTCTCAATCCTGTAACTTTATGCCTGTAACCCAATGTAAAACACGGAAGAATTGAGAACTGGAATAAGAAAAAAAGTGTTTTTAATCTTTATACTTTGGGTGCACATGGGTGCCCCATAAGTGAGTTTAAGGCTTAAGAACTTAACTGAAATGTGCCAACAATATAATAAATTTGACGATGTTATTTAGTTATAGATTATCATGTATGGTGAGACTGACAAGTTTTTTGATTTATGATTGCAGAAAGAGGAAGAGTTAAGAGATTCTCTCAAGTTTGCTAATGTCTGTGGTGCATTGACTGTGACTGAGAGAGGTGCAATTCCAGCTCTGCCCACCAAGGAAGCTGTTCTTGATGCTATGCTTAAGCCCGTCTCCTAACTTTGCTGCCACTCTCTGTAATTATGTGATCAGTGATGATAATTCTTTTTGGAGGAGGGAATTTAAATTCTTGGGAACTTGTGAGCTAGGAAAATGAATAGGAACTGGTCATTTAGTTCAGGCAAAATTCTACACTAATCAAGTTCATCATTGGCTAATGGAGAATCCTTCTCCATGCATCAATTTGTACTTGATCTATGATGTAGGAATTGCAGTGTAATTTGTTATATATTTTTTAATTTAACTAATAATTCCTTCTTAATCCTTCTTTGTTAGGTGAATTATTGTTTCATTGTTATAATATAATAAATAACTTTTTAAGACATAAATAAAAAAAGTAAAGTATATTTATTATTTTACCAACTAAATATAAATAAGCGTGATTATTAATATGTTTATGGTTGATCCTTTATTGATGGAAGGAAAAGAATGAGAAGAGTAATATACTTGGTGAGAAAAACTTTCAAAAATAATTTCTAAATTATTATCTCACATATTAAATATATAAAAATTGATATTAAAAAAAAAACTTTTAATCATTATTAAAGTGTGTTAAGAACACACTGCACTATAAAAAAAAAATCAAGTTAAGAATAGTAGTTTACTAAAATCATTGTATACTTTGAAAGTTCTAAAAAGAGATGAGATAATGATTCAATAAAATAGTTTGAATATATTTTTAGTTTTATATATGAGTTAAATTTACTTTTTAAGTGCAGAGATTCTTTTGTTGATTTTTTATTTTTTATAAAAAAAATATTCTTTTAAGATGTTGTCTAAATTAACATATTCGCTTAAGATGTGTGTAAATTAACATCCCTCTACTATTTATTTCTTTATTTGTTAAAGTGCAAATAATTGATAAATTACTGATAATTAGTATTATTTTAAATTTTTAAATGATACTTCTTCCGCTTTTATTTATAAGACTTAATTACTTGATCCATCAAAATTAAGAAAGAGTAAATTACTTAATCTATCAAAATTAAAAAAATGGTTAATTTATTTTATGCCAATAACTTCTTCTTAAAATTATATTTTTTTTGAAACTATGTTTATTTTTAATATTCTTTTCTATCTTCTATGAGTACAACTTCTTTTGTCTTGTTTTCGTTATAAATATTTGGGTTTAAGATAGCCTTTTAATTAAAATCTTTCAAATTTCCCCATTGCAAATTAAACCAAAGGTAAAAAACACTTTCAATTTTCAATACACACCTCGGAAACATTCTCCATTCATGTCCCAAACATTTTCAACCATAAACAAAATTATAGTTATAAAACGGTTGTAAATCATGACCAAGTCTCATGATGATTGCCAAATAGGACACCAACCCCGACATTAAAGGGTGTCCTTACATGAAGTGGCACCCCAGGTCTTTAAGAACCAAGTTCCAAACCCTTTGACCAATCTCCAATTTCACTGCAACTCATCCAAACCAAACAAACCAGAAGGAACTCATTCATTGATACAACACATTGTTATCATCTGTTATATATTATTTCTTTCTTTGTGTCTGTCTAATCACAATGGCTGATGATCCTCAAGACGTGGCTGACAGGGAGCGCATTTTCAAGCGTTTTGATGCGAACGGCGATGGCCAAATCTCTTCAGCTGAGCTCGGAGAAGCACTGAAGGCCCTTGGATCAGTAACAGCAGAAGAGGTGCAAAGGATGATGGAAGAGATTGACACTGATGGAGATGGCTACATTTCACACGAAGAGTTCACAGAATTTGCTAAAGCCAACCGTGGCCTAGTCAAAGATGTTGCAAAGATTTTTTAGATTAATTAACCACCACCCTTTTGTAATTAATATTCATTAATTCAATTTCATTCTTACTTCAGTTGTTCTATTCTATGTATGTTGTCACCAATGGGAAGATCAAACAGTTCTTGTGTATGTGTGCATGCTTTCTAACGTTCTGCGATAATGATCAAAATGTGAGAGGTTTATAGATTTCATTTTGTAATCCTCTTGGACCTTTTCTACAATGGGTGTTACATGGTAGGACTTATTGTGTGTATTATCAATTATATAACGAGGTCCTTGCCCTAGACGCCAAGATATAGGTGCACCAACAAGTAGAGATTATCTTATTAAATGGAGACCACTTTAAACCATGCAATTTTATGTTTGTACGTCATCTAAACAAGTACATGGACACATAACATGGTTTTGTTCATTATCTATATATTTAACTGATCTTTGTCAATGCAAAATTGGCTTGGTTGTGTGTGTGTTGTTTTGATTGGTGGAGAGAGAGAAGCTGGGGTCTTCTAAAAATTGTATGTTCTAGAGCCATGAGAAAGAATCCAAAACACTCACAAGGATAAACTGATAACAACGAATTTTCCTACGCAGATATAACATTATCCATAAAAAATAATGAAAATAGGATTTATTGAAATTGTTTACCCATAGAAATAGTTGTTTACTCAAGAAAATATATTACACTTTACTCCTTGGGGTAAGGGAAAGATAGAGGCAAGAAATGTACAAACAAGCAATGTTCCTCTGAGCTTCTGTTCCTAGTAACAACTTGAAAACATTCACATCTAAACCCTGCACTATGGTGAGAATCATGGAAAAAACAATTCTCAACGACCATAGAGAAAATCATCATCCTCACACTCTGAAACTCCAAGCATTGCCAAGGCCAAGTGACTTTTCATCTCATTATTTGTTTGTTGTAACTGAGGGTAATAATCAATCACAAATCCATTACCAAGATAACCAGACTTCCTTCTTCTAGAGAACACAGGCTCAACTTCACCTTTCAGTATTGCAACAATCTCACCTATGCTAGGCCTTCTAGATTCTTCATTTGTAACACAGGCAGCTGCTGCATCAACCATCCGAGCCATTTGATCTATGTAACTCGAATTGTACTTGACTTGAGGATCAAGCAACTCTTCAATGGCTCCTTTCCCTTTCCTAAGCAAAGGTTTAGCCTGCAAATGAATGTCACGGATTAAAACAAACTGAAATTTTTGTAATTACAAGTGAAATAAAAAAATAGAACCAAAAACATTTGCTTAAACCAAACAGTCCTAAATGTCATTTTGCAGCTAGATCGGGTAAGATAAACTGAAAAAATTTCTATTTTATTCACTTTGTTCTAGTCTTGCAGAAGTCAGAAATTTAAAAGCTAAGAGTTATATCATTGATTTGTTCATTAATTATTGGCTTAATTGATAGGAGTTGTTGATGCTCTGAGGTTGGATTATATGAAATTACAAGCCATGACATGACACTTTATCATTAACTCACCCATACTACCAAGTTTTCCTCTCCAGGGGGTCTTTTTTCTTCAATTGGCTTGCGGCCAGTTAAGAGTTCCAATAAAACAACTCCCAAAGCATAAACATCAGTCTTATCTGATACTTTCCCATGTTGGAAATACTCAGGAGCCAAATAACTGTTGAGTAAGAGAAGATAAAACAATTTATTTGAATGTTCAAAATATGAAAATGAAAAAGCAAAATTAGATATGTATAGGAGTTAAGTTCACACCCAAATGTTCCTTTCACAGTTTTGCAAAGAAAAGGAACTGACGGGGCAGAAGTCCATGTAGCTAATCCAAAATCACATAACTGCAATTTAGCAACAAAAATAAACAATCAGAATGACTTGTAAGTAGTAAGGCTTCTTTATGATACAATTTCCACTGCATACGGTATACTACAACTTATCAGCAAAAGGGAATCTTACCTTGGGAATCTTCTTAGAGGAGAGAAGAATGTTTGAAGGCTTAATGTCTCTATGAACAACACATCTTTCTGTTCCATTATGCAGATAAGCCACGGCTTCTGCAATCCCAATTGCAACTTGATATCTCACAGACCATGGAAGTGGTGAACTACCCTTCACACTTTTCTTCTTCCCTATAAAAAAAGGTCATCTATAATCAGTGAAAACCATAAAATTCAATGGAAACAACTACATGACTAGCATTAGGACACAAACAAAATCAGAGAAGATGACTACCATGTAAGTGATGCTCTAAGCTGCCCCCTGACACATACTTGTATACCAAAAACAAACCCTCCTCTGAGTCAATACAGAACCCCACTAGAGGAACAACATTTGTGTTATGAAGAGAACTAGCAATCATCAATTCTCTACAAAACGCCTTAGCACACTCCTTGTCTTCCTTGTCCAACCTTTTAATAGCAACAGCAGTCCTCCATAGCCCAACTCTTCCTTTAAAAACACAGCTCAAGGCACCTCTCCCTAACACTCTCTCTGTCCGCAACAAAACATAGAATGTCAATCTCACTCAAAGGAATCAAATTCAATTCCACCAACAGAATATTCACATACAAGTTACCTTTGGAAAAATTTTGAGTAGCTGACAGAATTTCACTATAGCTGAACCTGGTCAAGGGGTTGAAGACTGGAGATATGCTTTTCCCCAGTGAATGTGTTCTCCATTTCATCTCCTTAATTTGAGATTCATATTCCAAATTTACCATCAAAAAGGTTGCAGCGGCAGCAGCAGAAGCAGAAGAGCTCATGTTGAAGGACTCAACCTCTACCTGAGAGCAGAAGCTGAACCTGAAAGACGAGTGAACCGATTGAGGGTCAGCACTTGCCAATTCTTCTCCAGACTCCGCCAGCAACCACGCCTTGTTATGCTCCAAAGTGGTCTTCCTTTGACCGTTATGGTCGTTGTTGTCACCACAAGGACCAACACCAACACATGCCAAGGCAAAGTCCAACATGATTTTTCTCAAAAGGGTCATGAGTTTGAGCCTTTTGTGCTCAAAAGAATCATTTCCAACTGCAGAGGAAACATGTGCATTGGAAACACCCTTGGTATGATCAGAACAGAAACTCATAATGAAGTAGAGAGAACAAAAGGGTCAGAGAAAAAAGATAAAGAAGAAAAGTTGGGAGAAACTTCTTTGCTTGTTGGATTGGAGCATTTTTTTTTCTCAACCGCACAGAAAAGAAGAAAGATGGGAAGTGGTTGGGATTGTCTTTGAATAATTGAAATTGGATTGATGTAAGGTTGCATCAGAGTGAAAGAAGGTTAAGAAAAGTTGGCTATCATCAAGGGTAAGGGTGAGAGTGTGGTGATGATGATGACACCACCTTTCAAGTTATTAGTTATGTTAAAATGATTATAGTATAGAGGGAGGAGAGAGCAAGAACTGATGGTGAGAAATGAGAAAGAGAATCTCGTGTTTCTGAGACTGAAGGTGACAGAAGGTAGAACACACACCAGGGAACATTTTTCAGCATAATTTAGTTGTTAGGTAGGGACTCATGAATAAGAAAAACCACACATAAAAAAATAAGAAGAAACTACTTATAATGTATAATGATTCCAATATGCATGCACGTAGAAACTCAATTATATTATAAAAAATTAAATATTTGTAATTGAATGCATAGAGAAATCAACTAAATAGTCAACAACTTTTTTTAAATTGTAAAAAAAATTACAAAGCAATAGATTGAGAAGTTTAAATCCAGCAAAATCAATATCGAATATTCGATTGGCTTTGCAGTTTGGTAACCATACAGCCAATTTCTTCAAATCATGTGTTTTTTCATATTTTGATACCATGACATGATGTTTCTTCATATATAATTATATATATACTTTGTTGTCCAATTTTTTTTAACACGTGGAGTGCGATTCGGTGTCCTAATGGACCCTACCACTTTCATCAAATATATCTATCTACATCGACCCTCCATTCATCTCCACCCATGTTTTTCTGTGCATTCAAATATTTTTTTATCTCATATCTTAATAATAACTTTATTAAAGTCTAAAGATTATTAAAATTATTTCTTATTTTTTAAAGGCTAATTTTCACTACTTTTACTTTAATTCCATTGCATTGAGTTTTTATGCTATGAATATTTATTTCCTTCTTTCAATTTCAAGTTCCTTATTTTCTTTCCACCGTCTAAACAAAGACTTAGTGAGAATGTCCAAACAAACACGTAATCTCTTACCATGCATGCTAAAACATTTTTTAAAACTTGTATGTGTTAATAATTAAATTCCATTAAAAAAACTTAATCTAAAAGGTCCAAATTTAGAAATCTTATCAAGAGAATTGAATCTAATATCACTTAAACCAACCACATCTTGGTGCATGCTAAAACATTTTGTTATAAATAATGAATATTTTTTATAATTATTTTCTTAAAAAAACTATAAATTAAAATTAGTTTATGCATAAGCTAGTATGCAAAAACATTTTTATGTAGAGGTAATTTTTATTCTCCTTAGCTAATAGAGGAGGGGCATAAGGTGATGTATCATTTTGAATGCTAAAAATACAAATATTATGTAATGAGGTACTCAAAGTCAGAATAATAAATATGCTTATGGAAGCTATATGAACTTTTTACCAACTCTTCTTTGGGTTTGTCATATTATAAATTACGTATTATAACACATAACTTCCAATTCAAAATAATTATTCACTTACATATGATTTTAAGTATATGCTTTAAGCATAAGTTTATTTTTAAACTATTTATAATTATAAATGTTTTTTATTTATATAGTTAAAAATATGGATCCAAAGTGTTCACAATTACATATGGTTTATAAATATGATCAGTGTGAAAATTCAAAAGCTTATGGTTATAAATATGAGTTTAATTGGGCATAACGTATAATGTAAACAAACTTTTAATAACAAAATACAAATGTTTGCGTAATAAACTTACCCATAAGTCAGAGTAATATTAAAATTGCTTATGGAAGCTCAACGAAATTTAACTAACGTTAATAATCAAATGTTTAAAAACGTTCTTCCAATTAAACATGGGTTTGACCTTTATTAACTAACGTTAATAAATGATTAGTCATCTTAAAAATATAATTTATTGCAATCATGAAACTGTAAACAAGCTTTTATCACCAACTAGTTTTTTCGTCGAATATTTAGACTTGAGTTGTTTTATGTTGATTTATTTTATATGCTTTCTTTAATAAGATATTCTCATGTATACACATACTTTGCTATTATTTTAGTACGGTATTTCTATAAATCCATAATATTAATAAAAATACTTCTATTTCTGAGTTTATCTTTCTAAAGAAATTGAAACTTTTTAGACAACTTTTTTTCTATGAACAAAATAAGGTCAAAATATTAGGAAAAAACTGGAAAAAAAAAAGGTAACCAAAATCACAAGTTTTTGTTGTTTCATTTAAAAATTATTTATTATTTCTTGAATTGACAAGAAGAGATTGAATGCAATTAATGAACTTTTTTATATTAAAAAAAATATGGATAAGAAGTTAGACTAGAAGATGTACCCTACTCAACAATTAATGAAGTTTGTTAGGCATTCCAAAAATTAATTTTGAAAATGGATGCAAATCAGAAACAGAGGCTGGGCTTTAATAATTGGGCCCAACCCTGGTAAGATATTTTATTTTGGTGAACGATGACTTAAAACTAAAAAATAATTAAAATGTGTAAAATACAGTTTTATATTATTTTTAATATACAAAATAATTCCCGAAGACAATAAGTTGACAAATCCCTTATCATTCTTTAGGATGAGACTCAATAATAAAAATACATAGGAAACATTAATTGCAAGTAGTGGAAAGCTATTGATAAAATTACATTAAATATTTTAATTATGAAAATTAGATATTAAATTTTATTTAAGATGTTACATTTTGTTAAGAAAATTATACTTTTATTTTCTTTAACTCGATAACAGTTTCATATAAATTAATATTGTGAAAAATATTACCTTAAATATATAGGTAAAATTATTAAATATAACAACAACCGTGGACGTGCCGGAGTGGTTATCGGGCATGACTAGAAATCATGTGGGCTCTGCCCGCGCAGGTTCGAATCCTGCCGTTCACGTTTTTTCTAAAAATTATTTTTTTTCTTTTTTAAAAATTCAGGTAAAAGAAAAAATGGAAAATCGCTAGAAGGAGGGGTTGAACCTCCGACCTTGTGGTTAACAGCCACACGCTCTAACCAACTGAGCTATTCCAGCTTGTTGATTATAAAGGATATTTATTTTATATAACAGTTATATTTAAGACTGAATCTCAATTTTAAGGACACTTTGATTATTTTCTATTGGAGTAAAATAAATGTCGCAGTCTCTTATATGGATACACGTGTATCTCCCAAACATTAGAGGGTTTTTTATTAGGAAATAAGTTTGTTATTATTTATGTCATCTTATTTAATTATAGATATCCTTCGTTCTAAATATAATCTTATAATTATTTTTAAATGATCCAAGTATTTATGAAACTTTATCTTAATATTTGTAAAATTAGATATTTGCAAAATATCAAGTTGTTAGTTAGAAGAGATAATATATTTCTTCCAACAAATCATGTTTTGTATTATTATAAAGTTTATTGTCTCATTTGAACATTTATTACATGATAAAACAAAGAAACACTTAATCCACACGCTCGTAAAAAAATAAATAATCATTTTGATAAAAAAAATATTCAAAATTGCACTATTTTTATATAAAAAAAAACTCATTTCTATATCACTGACTGTTGGGAAAAAATAATGCAATACATTTATTATAAAAATGTAATAAAAAATAATTTTGTTTTTCAAATCCATTCAACTTGCTAATTACATCAATTATTTCTATGAAAATAAGAAAACAAATCTTATAAATAAAAGGAGTTGTGTGAAACAACTTTATTAATTTTTTTTATTATAAATTAATTTTAAATTATAAAATTTTATTTAATTTTTACTTTAATCTATTTTAAATTGTTTTACGAATGTCTAATAATGATTCTTCTTAAAAAATTAGTAAAACGTTGATTTTTAATTTTTCTAAATTTAAATTAAACAATTTTAGTTCAACATTAAAATTAGACATGAATGTTTAATATTTGATCTTTCGATAAAATTATTGTTGTAAATATATTAATTGAAAAGGTCTAAAATGACATTTGAGGCATGCTATTTTTATTCTTTGATGGTATTTTACTTTTGGTTCTTAGATGGTTGCTATGGCGCAAAATCTAAAATCTTTGTAATCTTAGTCAATAGTAAATATTTATTGTAATTTGATCGATAATGCCCTTTAATATATATTTTTTCCCAAAGTTTTATCATGACTTTATGAAATATATGTTGATATAATGACAATTCATTTATTTTTATTCAAGTATTCAGTGTTATCATAAAGTATCGGTTTTATTTTTTTCAAGTGTTTGTTGTATCATAATGTCTAGATTTTAATTTTTTCTGTATTTGTCAATATTATACATTTAAATCATATATTTATGAATTCTTTGTAAAGTTTGTATTTTCTTTCTTATGTTGAGAAGAATTTATTTCTTAAAAATTTCACATCGACTAGAAATTAGGATATCTCATTGTATATAAGTGGGTGCAAATTTCACTTCATGAGTCGGTTTTATGAGGTTGACTTAGGCTTAAGTTCATTTTGTAATATGGTATGAGAGTCATTTCGAGTTTACCCTAACGAGTGTTTGTTGGGCTTATTAGGTCACCTGCTATCAGGTCGTTATCGGATCACCCATAATATGTTATCCCACGCACGAGCTGTCACTCCCTACACGAGGGGTGTGTTGGAGAATGTTTGATAAAAAGTATGAATTATTTGGAATGTTTTGTAAAGGTCTATATAACTAGGGGTGACAATGCGAGCTGGTCTACCCTGCATAGGCCAGTCCCGCATAGAATTTACAGGTTGATTTTTCTAACCCGCCCCGCATAAGGGTTGGCTCGCGAGTCTGCGGGCCAGTCCGCATAAGAAATATTTATTAAAAATTAAGTTTTTAAATAAATTTTTGATTTTTGATTTATTTAGATGCATGAGATAAATGGTTTCATAATATTATTTTCCTTAAACATGCGTAGTAAGATGCTATTTAAAATTTTAGAATGTAAAATATGATGCTACATGAAGAAAATATGGGATGTAGAAAAAAAATTATACATTTTAAAGTTATGCGGATTATCCAAACCAACCCGCTCTGTACTCAGCCCACACGGATGGTGGATTATGCAGAACGGTCTAAGCGGACTAGCGGGTTGCCACCCCTATATATAGTATATATTCATAAAATGTTCTTATTTTAATTATTCTTTATATGTTCAAATCCTTCATGTTTTTAAATGCCATCCCATGCCAAGCACCCACTTCCACCATTCCCTATCACATCAAGAACTGCATATGCATTGCATGAGCAGATTCTCAAGCAATCCTACCCACAACAAAGCCATTATCTGCAAATTATCTGAGTGAAAACACAATGCACTAAATCATAGAAGTTTTAACAAAACCTACATTAAATAAAAAATAATTTACAAACTAAAGTAAACACAACAAAAAATCATTAAATATTTAAAAAAAGACATAAACAAAACCAAAAAAAGAAAACACTACTAAAATTATATCCCAACTCACAACTTCAAATAAAAAATAAAAAAATAAAAAACATGAAATTATGACGTAAGATACGGCACCAAAATATATAAAATTTGTATATAAAATATTAAAATCGTGACGGATTACATCATTTTTAAAAGAAAAAAAAAGTTAAAGTTATATTTTTAATAACAATTTAAAATAAATAATACAAATATAAGCTTAAATACAGCTTCAATTATAATTAGAAAAAAAAAACCCATAGAATTGGACAAAGGCAAAGTTGTAAATGAAAGCACCACACAAAATTGTGTTTGAAAACGTTTAAAAATAAAAATAAAAATATCTATTTTGGTAAAAACCATCAAAATAGTACCATTTTTTTTTTGTAAGAAAATAATTTTTTTTGGAATGAGGTGTAAAAGTTGCAGTGCTTTAATAAATAGTCCAAAGCACAAACAATAAAAAAAAAATCAGTTCTCATCTGAAGTTCTTATCTTTCATTGCTGATTCTTAAACCCTAGAGGGATAAACTCTCCGTCCTCCACTCATGGCTTCTGCTCCTTCCGACTCTGCTCCTCCCGACTCTGCTCCTCCTTCTGACTCTGCTCCTCCTTCTCTACCTGCGCTTCCTGTTCCTGTTCCCGTTGTTTCTCAGTCTCCTGGTAAGTCCTTTACTTCTTCAACCTAACATCGAAACCTATTATTCTACTACTGTGTTTGAGGATATTTGGGATTTTGATAAAACAATTATCTTGGAAAACCCTTTTTAATTAATTTTTACTGGGATGAATTTGGCCTTAAACGGTCTAGATGTTTGTGGATTTTGTTATATCTGTCACTTTCATTTTTTGAAAACTTTTCTGTGTAGATCCAGAGACTTTTTATGCTAGGTCATGCTTTCTGTCAAGGGTTATTTTAAAGTAAGGTTTCAACTGTGGTAGTTGTTTCCTTGAGATCTTTGACAATGCAGGAAATTGTGGTAAATGCTGCCGCCATTGTGTTTGCAGTTAACTTATGCGGTTTATATTACTTTTCTTCTTGAAACAGTGTTAAAAAAAGTCCAGTAAGAATGATTTTTTTTAATATAGTTTTTATAATTTTAGTTGGCAGCATTAGTGTGCAATTTCCTTACATTACATTATAATGGTTTTAAACTGTGTTTTGCAACTGCAATTGGTGTCACAGTGTGCATGATTGTTTACTCACTGCAATGAAATAATATTCTCTATAAGTTAAAATTAGTTTATGTACAAGTTAGAAATAACGACTTAGAGAAGTTATATGAGAGAACTTCTTTAAGTTAGCTTATGCATAAACTAATTTTAGCTTATGAGGAATCTAATTTAAATTTTTCCTCTTATTTTTTCTCTTATAGAAGGAACTTATGAAGGAGGTTGTCCAAACAGGCTCGGATTCTATCTAAATGTCAGATAAATTATTTGATATGCATACTATGTATGAGCTTATGAATAGTTGTTGCAATCATCACACTTTTTCTTTTGTTGAAAGTCTTGATGCATCTATGTTAAATGCAGAAAAGATTTCCAGTGGTCTGAATTGTTCTCGTGAAATTTTGCAGGACCTTTGATGTACAAAAATCGGTTGCATGAATTTGCGACAAGGTCAGGCATTGCTATCCCTGTGTATCAAACCGTTAGCGAGGGAGAGCCACATAATCCAAAGTTTAGGTCAACTGTGTGGGTGGCTGGGATTAGTTATACTTCCCAATCCACATTTCCCCAGAAAAAAGCTGCTGAACAGGAAGCATCTAGACTTGCTCTAGAAATTACCCTTCAGAAGACCAGAGATGAAGGACCCTCTCTTGTCAGTCAGGTATGATGTAACACAACTTATTGTCAGTTTTTTCAGTAGATGCAATACACGTATAGAAATTGTGAAGTAATTTTGAGCTAATGTTTGTTAATAATACCTTTCAACAGTTTAGACATCAAACACTGCTATATGTTAGGTTTGTTTTTGCTTACTCTGCATCTGATTGACAAACACCCTAGTGCTTTGTAGAAATTAGAAGGATTGGTTTCAGTTTTGTGAAAATGTATGCTATCTTGCCTTATAGTTAGATACAATGTAGTTTCTGTTGTTTTTCCTAACGAAATATCCTTGTTTATCAAATAAAATAAGTTGTTTAGTGACGTTTGATATCTTGCGCAACCTGTCATTTTCAGTTAGTGTACATATAAATGTTAAGATGGTTCCTGTCTATTTTGAATTCTATAATAAATTAAGATGTGCTTCTGCACATGTGATATTTTTTATTGGATATATACCTCTGTAATGATGAAGAATCTTAGTTGAAGATCATCTTTGTGAAATGGCACAAAGGCTCTTAGTTTTCAGCAGGTAAGGTAGAGGTCTCAAATAATCATGCAAGTTTGGTACAATAGAAGTATCATCATCATAAATATTATTTGTTGCCAATGAAACTTGAGTTTGGACCCTTCCTTATCTTACTTTGTTAATGGTTTGAAACTCTTCCAGTATAACTTGAATTAATCATTCTTATATTTGTTTCTTGCAAAAACGTTTTCATATCAAGTGCTTACTGCTGTTGTAGCAATTTATTGCAGACTTATAAAAAGTAAATAGCCGGTAAAATAACATTTATCTTAATTATGCATTTATGCTTTAGTTAAGTTTTGTCATTGCCTCATTTTGATTTGGTTTAGTTTTATCATTCAATATTATATATTTTTTTAAATTGTTGATTTTTTTTCATTATCTTCCAGATTTCTCCATTTTGCAAGTCTATCATAAATGAATATGCTTCTAAACTGCATATAGAAGGACCTTCATACAACACTGTTCAGCAACAACAAGGAGGTGTACTTCCGGTTTTTACAACATCTTTAGTTTTCAATGGTACAAGCTACACCGGTGATCCAGCCAGAACCAAAAAGGAAGCTGAGCAGTCGGCAGCACACACTGCTATTCTTTCAATTATGGGTATCATTTTGTGTATGCTTAATTACATATTCTCAATATATTTTATATATCTATGTGCTTACCTGCTAAAATGACCATTTAATGTAGGTGATTCTAGCTCAGGAAGTAAGCTCTGTGAGATAATTAAGTCGAAGTCTTTATATTATGATGCAATCAAAGGAAAGGACATATCTCTGTTACAGGCTAATGCAGTGTTATCCACACCAAATTCAGAACATAGCTCTCTTACACTGGATCGGAAAGATGTAGTAGTTTCAGGTTCTGTTGCTGATAATAGTGAAGTTAAAGTTGATTATCCTGAGTCTTCTGAAATTCAATCTACATGTCAAACATTTCAAATTCCAAAACAAGAATCTTCTCTTCAAGCCACCCTGCCTCTGCTACCAGGTTCAGCACATTCAATTGATGACGGTGTAAGTTCAAAAAGGCGGAGAAAGAGCAAGAAGAGGGCTAATAAGAAGTCACGGTTGGAATCTCCGTAAGTTTCTATAATATCACGTGTTATTTTGTTTGGTGTTTCTCTTGCTTCCTTGTCTATTTCTTTCTTCAGTCTTTTCTACTCTTCGTGTATGTCTAAGTGTAATTGTCCCTGCAAACAAAAAATTATTTAGCATTTAGCCTACATGTTTCCATTGACTTCCACATTTTTGAAGTTTACATTGTCCAGGTGGATGTTAATGCATTGTCTCGAGTCAATTCCCAGTGAGGTGAAATCACTATGAATATTATGTAAAAGAGAGAGGATATGTTATTTTTTAATATTATTATGTATTATATAACATTTTATATAATTATTAATTATATTATATTTATTTAATAATTCATAGATAGTCGTCATTCTAAAGAAAAGTTTATCATCTTACTATCTGAGTGAGATCATACATTGGTACGCATGCTGAAGCTTGTGCCTGGTGGTAAGTAAACAAGTTTGTGTTTGTATTATATAGTGAGGGATGATATATAATACTGTTTTGGTGGCTTTGTATTGTGACTTGATTTAAAGCCAGATAGATATGGTTATATATTTGCTTGTCTGGGAGGCTGAACTAGTTTTCTTTTCTTTTTCTCATGCTCTGAATGTGTCTTGTGATTAATTGAATGCTCTGTTGTGAAAATTTGCAGGTTACCGATTACTACAGTTCCCATGAACCAAGCCCCTCCATGCGCAGATCCCATTAACCAAGCCCCTCCATGCACTGCAGATCCCATGAACCAAGCCCCTCCTTGTTCGGTGGCACAGTAAAAATATAAAATGTGATGCAATTCTTGTATATGTTGCAAAATCCAAAGACTAAGTTCATGCAGAAAAAACCGTAGATCCTTGTTAAAATCTACTAAGTGTTATTAAAATCCTGGTCTGGTGGCACTTGGTACTTGTTTTGACTTCAAACTTTTGTTGTGAAGGCACAGCTTTACTCTCCTGTGGGGGCTGTTCTATCATCTTGTACCGCTGACCTGTCTTGACTATAAGCTAGTTTTAAGAATTTTTTAGGACTGCCTCAAATATATTTTCTATTAATCTAAACTTTCCCTTAATATTTTTGCATCAAAATTTCTAGATTTATGAAAAATATTTCGCATGCATGGTATTATAAAGATTTTCATCTTTATTTTGTAATTTTATATATATATTTTTTCCTTTATTAAATTTAAATAATGTTAAAATTGATATTTTATGTTTACCCGACTGTGTCATATATTATTGGTTCGATTTGAATGTAAATTAACATACTTGTTAAAGTTATGAATTCAGTAAAATGAAGGAGCTTTTGTATTAATTAGGGTTCTTATGATCTGCTTAAAAAAATTGAATTAAATAATTTGAATGAATGGAATTTTTAATACCAAAGTGTTTGAATTAGACTAAGTATTTTGGTTTCTGAAGTGAATCAGTTCAGAATTGGTTTTTAACTGGTTTTGGATCATACCAGTTTTAAATTGGCTTTTAAAGCCAAATTATTTTTGAACTGGTTGCAATTTTTATTTTAAACTACTTTTGTTTAATCAATTCATAAACTACTTTTGTATTTAGCCTATTATTTTAGTCTTATGATACAAGTAAATAGAGTTGTACATGATTTGGTTTTAATTCAAATATTTGAGAAATTGTAATGGTTTTTGGGAACCAGTTTTTAATCGAATCTAAACCAGTTTTTAGGCTTTAGTAAAATAAAATATAATAGTTATATTTAAAATAACATTGATACTAATTTGAGAAATTATTAAAATAAATTGTTGAAATTAAAATAAATTTTTGGTAATTAAGAATGTTGTGCTATTTGAGGTATTTCTCAATTTTACTATATTAATCTATTTTTACCAAATTTTAAAATATTTATATTTTTAATATCAAAGTTTTAAATAATTTATTTAAAAATTTAAACAAAACAAATCTAAAGACACTTCAATTGGACTTTACCTCTTGCTCCTATTTTAACCTACATTCTTTGTGATCACGATTTTGTATTTTTAGAAAATCAAAGTTATATTTTTATCTTTTCAGAAAAATATGTTAGTCGTATATGTTTTTTTTTTATTTGCGTAGATATTTAAAAGTTGTTCCTTGTTGATGTAAAGACAATCTAATATAATAGTTTTACTGGACAATAAATGGAGTAATTAGATATTTTATGAGCAAACAAAACAGTTAATGTGAAAATTTTACACCTTTTTATCTTATCACAAAGATAAATATGCAAATCAAATTCTAAACATATAGCAAATTTAAGCACCTTGATACAAAAATACACATACTAATTTGATTTGAATGAAAAAATATATTAATAGTCTCATAATACAGTCATAACGCTTAAAATTATTAAATAACATGAAACATTTAAAAGATCAAATACAAATTTTGTGATAAATACATTATTTCTACCACATGTAAATATAAACTATCCAACTACTATTTAAAATAATTTGAGTTTATTACATATAAATATAAAAAAAAATGAAGCATTAATTATTTTCTTACAATTTTGAAATACAACAAATTAATTGTTTTATACTTTTATTTATTTTCAAATGTTAAAAAAGTGATATTCCCATTCACACTCTCAGAAGCAAGAAAAACATGACTATCATTGTCGTACCATAAGCAACAAACAAACATTATGAGAATTTTTGTACGAACAACAGTGTTCACACTTCTCTCCTTTGCATTCCTAGACCAACTTGATGCTGGAATAGTAAGAGAAACTTCTTCTACTATTTCTCACTCATCCATGGCTTCATCTTCTTCCAAACCTTTACCTCCTCGACCATCTCCTTTTCCCCTTCCTGTTCAACTTTTTGCTCGTATGCCCTGCAATTCTACGCAATAATTTTTGAATTTTGTTATTATTATTTTTTATTATAGATTTTATGTGCAGAATTTTGTAAGTAATTATGATGGAAAAAGTTATTCAAAGTACCCTTATAGAAAGTGAAATGATTGATGCATGAAAAATTGTATCTTGAGTGTTTGAATTAACTTATTTTCGAAATACTAGCTATTTGTTTTTGGAGAAAGTGAGTTTGAAAATAATACATTGAAGGGTGTTGAATGTTACTAGAACATTGATTGGTTACGAAATTATGAAGATTTTTTTTATTAAACACAGATCTCTAACACTGTGGATTGCTCTGCCATGAGGTTTTTCAGAACAACTGATGCACAAAAATCGCTTACAAGAGTTTGCTCAAAAGTGTAACATTGCACTTCCCGTGTATCAAACTAACAACGAGGGACAACAACATGCTCCAAGATTTAGGTCAAAGGTGTGGGTGGATGGAATGAGTTACATTTCCCAATCTACTTTTTCCCACAGAAAAACTGCTGAACAGGATGCTGCCAGACTGGCCATGGAGTGCCTCCCTAAAAGGACAAGAGATGAATCACCATCTCTTGATTGTGAGGTGTGTTGTAGCAAAATTGTTGCTGTTGGTGTTGATTTCAGTAGGTGCAACTTCAGTTGATTGACTTAGACACACTGTTTAGCAATTTTTAGCCAATGTCTGCTAATAATATGTTCCAAAATTCTAGACTGTTAGATACTTAGTTTGTTTTATGTTTATTTTGCATCTGGTTGGCAAACAAACTACTTTGACATTGGAAGAATATTAGATTTTGTTTTTCCTGCATTAGATGTTTTTCTTGTTCTCAGTCTACCAAGAAGAAGGTATTGTCTGATGATCTGAATTTTCTTTCTCTTCCTTGCTATTCTATGTTGTTTGCCTAGAAAGACCTGGTCTATAGTTTTCTTTAAAGAATTACAATGCATTTTTCTAGTAATTTTGTTATTGGATATGATGCTAAAGAATCTTACTTGAAAATGACCATGCAAACTATTGCAGAGGTTAAGTTTTCAGGAAGGTCATTATATCATATAGTTTGTCATGTTTTCCTTGTAATGGAAGCATTTAATTCATACAAGTTTTATCTAAAAGAAGTACCATTATAATAACAAATAAAACTTGTTGCCTGTGGGAATAGAGTTTACATGCTTCATTTTCAATTTTCATACTCTGTAAAGATTTGGAGCTAATCCAGTATAGCTTGAACTAATCACTAAAAGTCTCCGTTTAGGAAAATTGTTTTCATATTAACTGCTGACTTTGCAGACTTACAAAAGTAAAAAGCTTGTCAAAAAGCATTAAGCTTGATGACGCTTTAATAAGAATTTTATTGCATCATTTTGGCTAAACCTTGTATTACCATTCCATAAATCTTGGTTAAAAGCATCAGCAACTTGTCTTTGATTTCCAGATTTCTACATTTTGCAAGTCTATCTTGAATGAATATGCTACTAAATTGAAGCTAGAAGGACCTACTTACAAGACTGTTCAGCAAGAAGGGTTGCTTCCTAGTTTTATATCTTCTTTAGTTTTCAATGGCACAAGTTACACTGGTGATGCGGCTAGAAACAAAAAGGATGCTGAACAGTTAGCTGCCAGTGCTGCTATTCTCTCAATTCTGAGTATCCTTTGTTATGCTTAACAGTTACACAAGATTTCTGATATACAATGGATTTTTACTTGAGTACCTAACAATTGGTTTTTCAAGTTAAGTATCTAATGAATTAGATATTTTGGTTTGAGTCCCTTTTATTATCTGTCAGTTTTACTTACTATTCATATGCCACTTAATTTGAAATGTGTATCACATCATTTAGAGTATTAAAAATTGACATGCATTATGTTATTCATGAGATAAAAAAAGTATCGGTTGGTGTGATGATAAAACAAATTAGAAGACTAAAAAAGAAATTTTAAAATACTTTAGAAATAAGTTTAAACAACATAATATTAATAACGAGACACCAGATAAATATTCTTTTGGATAACTTAAACCATTTTTTTTTAATTTATTAATTACTCAATTTGAAAAATAATTGTTGGGTACTCATAACAAAATAGATAATAAATTAAAGAACTAAAATATTGAAGTCTTCCAAATATTTAATAGATTTTCAATAACAATGTGTTTGCCTACTAAACTAATGTTTAATTCAGATAATTCTGGTTCAGGATCAATGCTTGCTGAGATGATTAAGTCAAAATCTAAACTTAATCATGCAATAAAAAGAAAGAAGGGAGTGCAAGGTATTCATCTTAGTACTGTGACACCCAATTCAAAGACAGAAAATACCTGTGTTAGATTGGGTGATAAGGAATTTGCAGGTTCAGTGGCTGATAAAAATGTTAAAACTGAGGTTGAATTTCTTGAGTCTTCTAGGATGGTTTCCCCAAGTCAAGAATTTAAGATACCAAAGCAAGAACTATTCCCTTCGGCCACCAAGGGGTCAAATTTGTACCTACCCCGATCTTCAGCTCCTACTTTTCATGGTGGTTCAAGTTTGAAAAGACATAGAGAGAAGTAGAAGAAGGATATAAGAAGTCATAGTTGGAATCACTGTAAGTTTTTATTATGTCACATTTCTGATACAGTGTCTCTTTTGCTTTCTTTCTTATATTCATGTGTAACTCTTTTCCTGCTGACAAGAAATTATTTACCTTTTAGTCTACTTGTTTCCCTTGTCTGTCCATAGCATTTGAGATTCACATTGTCCATGAATGGATCTTAATACCTTTTGTCTTTTACTGTGAGATCAACATGCAGTGGTGTTATGTGAATTCCTACATATTTCTCACTCTTTAAGAGAAGTTATTTATCTTACAAGACATGAGAATATATATAGTTTAGTACTTAGCTTATAAAAGTAATTCATAGAGTTCATTTTGTATGGAGTAGATTTCTTGTGATTGTGAAACAATAATATAAGCCTTCCATTGTTAACACTTTCAGGGTTTGAGATCTTCCATGTTTCATTAAAGTAGTTGGAATATTGGCATGCTGAAAGCCTGTCTATGAGTATAAGTAGTTTGTTTTCTTGATGTTATGGGATGATGTATAGTGCTTGTTTAGCAGTTATGTGATTTGAGCTTATTTGTTTTTGGGAGGCAGAGCTTAATTTTATTTTTAGTGTGATTTGTGTCCTATGATTAATTGGATGTTTTGTTAGAGAAATTTGCAGGGTTATCAATTGCTCTGTGATGGAGTACTTCTATATGTTGTAAAGTCTAATGCTAGTTCATGGATGAAAACAAAGTATCTTTTCAAAACTAAAGTAAGTGTTGTTGAAATCCATGTTCAGTGGTTACATATTTTTTACTTGTTAAGGTTATGTTATCTATGTTTTGGAATTCAGACTCATGTTGAGTTGAGAATCCACACATTTATTCAACAAAAACATCTCTTCTACTTTCTTTCATTTGTGTTTGGGCTTACCTATTAGTAATGGTGTTAAAATTTATTTATATGAAGATTATTTTGAAAATGTACTTGGATGTGAGTATTCGATTCCACTTTCTACTTATTTAACTATTCATTTCATGTTTTTTTTAATAAAAGTTCTCATCTTATAAATCATTATAAAACATGACATTTTAATTAGGTTAATATATCAAGGAACAACAATCCTCTCTGTCATCACTAAATTTGACTTTGTTTTATCTTATTTTTACTAAAATAAAATAAAAAGCAATTTCTATTTTGTTCATTAATAAAGTTTTTAGTTATGATATGTTAAATAGTGACTTGTTTGTTGAGTGAGAGGTAAAGGTTTACTTACAAGTGTATTATTATTTTTTTTTGTTTTCATCCTTAATAATTTTTTTTATATATATTTTTTATATCAAATAGGAAATGATTTAAGAGAAAACGATGCAAATGTTAATTAAGGATTTTCAGCATATTGACTATTTTTTTCTTCTTCCCAACAACATAGTTTAAAAAAAAAATGAATGTGTCATTTTCATTCCGTCGGGCATACTTAACATACAACTTTGGAAAAACAATTGAGGACAAAACACAAAAACTAAAAGCAAATGAAAAAGAAAAATACATGTGGTAGTTTTATTCATTACACGAGCAAAAAATAAATAAATAAGTTTGGTGAACTACGTTTGGTTCCAAATTCACCTATAAATACATGTAACAAGTTTTCTTAATATTTTTTTAAAAATAAAATTAGTCTACTCAAAATCCCAATAAAACATCCAATTAAATTAACAGAACATGATTACATCTATCATTAGTGGTTGGTGTATTATAAAATGAAGATGTAAAAGGTTGAAATTTAGAGGATACCATGTGATTACTTGAATAAAAAATATTACAGGGGTCATTGAAATAGAGTACTGGAAAAGAAAATAAAGGTAATAAGGTTAATGATGTTTTTAGTTTCTATCTTTTTCCTTTTTAAATTTAATTTGGTTGTAGTCCCTGACTTTAAAAATTAACAATTATTTTTCTTTATTATATTTTTAAAGATATTCTAACTTTAGTCTCTAAAACCAACATTTTTAACGTTTGAGTATTAGAAAAAACAAAAATACTAACCGATATTTTAAAAGTCAGGAACTAAAACAAAAACTTAGAAAGTTTTTAAGACTAAAAATTAACGTTGGCCCAATATAATGAAAATCTAATGTTAGTAGTTTGAGTAATATACTGTCAAAACTAAACTCTCATATTAAATATATCCAAGGTATTTTTGGACATTTTTTTATAAATTATTTAGAAATTTAAATTCTCTATAAATTAAAAGAAACTTATATCAAATTAAAAAAATATAAGAAAACTTATATAGATTAATTCATACATAAACTTGTTTAAATATAGTATCATAATTTAAATATAAAAAACTTATTTTGTTTAGAGTAATGGTGTATACATCAATCTCAATTGTATGCACTTTTGAATTAAAAATAAATAAAAAGTATATTGATGCATTTCTTTATTTAGTGTTAACCTTAAGTGTTAACTGTTACATAACCCATATCGACGAGTTAGTTAAATACCAATTTAGAAACTAGTTTATAAAATTAAAAACTATTTTAGATACCAATCATTTTTTTTCCTCTAAAATAATATATAATTTAGTCAATATAGTGACTAATTATTTTTGGTCTCTAAAAACTAAAACTAGTTTCTATTTAATAATTTACTTGTAGTGCTATATTAACTAAATTAAATACTATTTTAGAAACTAAAAAAGTATTAATATCTAAAGTATTTATATTATTAATAAAATTTATAAACTAGTTTTTAGATTAATATCAAATTAGTTACAAACTTAGAATCTAAATTAGTTGGTAGCTAAAACCTTACTACCTAATTAGATATCAATTTAGAAACTAGTTTATAAATTGTTTTAATAATAGAAATTACTTTAGATACCAATAATTTTTTAGTTTTTAAAATAATATCTATGTTATTTAATATATTGACAAATGTTTGATATCTAAACACTAGCGCAGAAATGCTAATCAAATGCGGCTATAGATCCGCATTTGATCAGCACGCAGTTGTAAATCAGAGAAATACAAATGCGGCTATAGAGCCTCATTTGTAAATGCGGTTATTTGAAATAGCCGCATTTGTATATTCTTCTGAATGAGATGGGGTTTTAGGGGCACATTGTTGGTGAAGAGTGGAAGGGGAGAAGAGGAAACACGACAGCGGCGGCGAGTGCGGCGGTGGAAGCAGTGGCGGAGCGGCGAGAGTGAAATGCGACAATGGCGGAAGCAATGAATACACCTTCAAAATGCAGAGCGAAACCCATTAAAAACGAAAGCAATATGGAAAGCAAAAGCCATTGGAGTTCAATGCAGTTGTTAGGAGCAATGGAAACAAGAGAATGAGGGGCAATGCAGTTACGTACCTTCGAAAATGCAGAACTTCGCAACCAAAGAAAACAAAGAACAAATATGAGCATAAACAGAGAATGAACGAAACTGTTGAGCGCGTAAAATTTTTAGGGTAAAAACCATTTACAAATGCGGCTAAACGTAAAAACCGCATTTGTAAATCAAGCGCTTCGATTTACAAATGCGGCTATTACTTTTAGCCGCATTTGTAAATGGAAGCTCTTGATTTACAAATGTGGTTATTTAAATAACCGCATTTGTAAATCAAAATAATTTCAAAAATGCCACCGTATCTTTTACGAATGCGTTTAAGCGCGGAACCGCATTAAATAAGGAGAGCGTTCTTTTCTTATTTTTGTACTAGTGAAATTTGATTTACTTGATGTATTAACAGTGGAAATCTAATGAAAATATTAAGGTGTTCTGACTTCATTAATAATCTGGAATTTAAATTTCAAATATGCAGTTAAATTAATTACTTGGAAGTTTTATTCTAATGCATATGATTACTTGAATAATGTATTCTATATAATAAATAAAAAAATAATAGAAAAGTAAAGGCAACTGTAATGAGGAAATTGAGCAGATTTGGAAGATATGGAAAATTCTGATGTTGTCTCTGATAAAGAGTTTCCAAGTTCATAGTAAGAAGGACAGAATTAGACAGTCTCCATGAAACAAGGAGAAGGAATTGTTGATTTTCAATGCCAGCTTTGGTTTTTCCCCCTTTGCCCTAAACTTTGAATCTGTGTAGAACTAATTAACATGTGGATGATCTTCTTTGTGTCTACAAAAGATATACTTAACTGTATTTCATGAGCAGCTACAAACACTTCTGCACCTTGTGAGAAAGATAACCCTAAAAAATGGACATAATTAAACTGAGTTGACCACAGGAATTCCTTTTGCTTTTAAAAAATCACTATGATGGAATCTGTTTTAGAGAATGTTGACTTTTTTCTTTGGCAACAGCTAATTAATGCTGAGTAAATTGTTTAAACTTACAAAAGCCAGCTCTTAGATGTTATACTCCACATTGATGAATGGTGTTTAAGAGAGTTAAGTAATGTTTGTTGAAGTAATTAAGAGATTAGGACATTAATTATTCTATGTCATTTTTAATGTTTTATGGAAATAAGTGGAAGATTAGGATCGACTTAAATAATATATGTAAATCTGTCATTTTATTTCACTTATTTTAAAAATTATGTTAGAGAATATTTATTGGATATAAAAAATTTATCCTGTTTTCCCTCCTTTAAATCTAATTCCCAAAGATCCTTTCATGTTTGATTTCATTTCAAGAAAAAGTAAAGTACATGTTATTTTGGTTTGTCTAGTGAGGGTGGAGAAACATGGATACTATATAATATCTTATAAATGAAAATTCAAATGGATACACAAAATAAAATAAATTCAATATCAAATTAATTTCTGCTTATAGTTCACAAAATTTAAAGTATTTTTCATCTATTTCGAAATTAAATCCTTTATTCACTTATGGCAAATCCATTTCCTTATATAAGGAAAAAATGGGATTAGTTTTATACCATTCCTTTTATAAATACTCATTTTGATTTTTTTAATAATTAAACTACTGAAGAAGTTTCGTATAAATATCCTTTTCAAGACAACCGTGCATCTAGATTGTAATAACATTCATTAGACGTAAATAAAGTCTTTCATATGTGCAAGTAGACTAATTGAAAATCTAAAAGTAATTTCATTAAACTTTTTTTTTTTGGTTTTTAGAAAAAAATAACATTTGTATTCATCTTTGTTTAACACCTTTAGATGTACTAGCTACAAGTTCAAAAAATGTGTTGCTTATTAAGCAAGTTTATTTATACTTTAATTTCATCTCTATTTTAATCAATATTTTCTTTATTGAAAAATAGTTAATGAACTTTGGTTCTTGATCATTGAAATCACTTATAACATTTTTTAACATTATCTAATTAATAAGAAAATATATCATTAAAATTTTCTTCACCTTGATATCATCTGACATACAAACTTCACATTTGAAATGTAGTTTTAAAAACAAAAGAGAAATACCTTAAAAGTCTTATATTCTCATACTATTATTAAAAAATCATTAAATAAAAATCAATTTAAAAATAAAAAATAATCAATTATTATATTAACTAAATTACATACTATTTTATAGATTAAACAATTATTAATATTTAAAATAGTTTCTAAATTGGTATCTAATTAGCAAATTAATATCTAATTAGGTACCAAAATTTTAGTTACTAATTTTAGAATCTAAAGTAGTTGGTAGCTAAAACTTGATTACTAATTAGATACCAGTTTATAAATTAATTTAAATTTTATTAATAATATAAATTATTTTAGATATCAATAATTTTTTAGTCTCTAAAATAATATCTAATCTAGTTAATAGAGTGACTTTATGTTTTGTCTCTAAAATTAGTTTCTATTTAATGATTTTTTTGTAACGGATGATATAACCAAAATAAGTTCAAAATCCAATTCTAGAATAGTACAAGAATTTATTCTACTAATTAAATAAAAACTAATTTTAGAGATAAAAATAATTAGTTACTATATAATTAACTAAATTAGATATATAAAAAAAATTATTGATATCTAAATTAGTTTCTATTATTAATAAAAAATAACTAATTTTTAAATTAGTATCTAATTAACAATCAATGTTTTAATTATAACTAAAAAATATTGATAGTTACATACTAATTTAAAAATCAGATTATAATTTTTATTAATAATAAAAACTATTTTAAATAACAATAATATTTTAATTTATAAAATAATATATAATATAGTGAATATCCTAACTAGTTATTTTTTATGTTTAAACATAATTTTTATTTAATAATTATCTAATTTTATTATATAACATGTTATCAAGTTATTATTAGATCATTTGCATATAATTTCATGATCCAATGATCCAGATGTTCAATTAAGTTAATATAATATAATGTTTTGTATGGAAGTTTGTGTTGAACATGATACAGCCAAAAAGATGGTCTCGAAAGGATGATATATTGTGTTCGTTAACGAACAGTATTACCCTTTTTTGCAGTAAAGTGGTAGAAATTGCAACTAAGCTTCTACCTGTTCTTCAATCTGGAAACATGTAGTTTTTTGGGGTTTCATCTGTCATCAGATTTCACTTTGTGCAGCACCATTATTCTCTAATAGCAGTAAAGAACCAAAAAAGTCTTGGAGGGTTGTGTTTGGATGATCTAATCTCATAAAAATAACATTATTTTAAATATGCCTAACGTAAAGTACATGATGTATCTTATTAAATTTAGATCTTACATGATCATGATTAGCTATAAAAAATAAAAGTTTTTCTTCTTCTAAAGATCTTCAACTCCTACATATGAAAATAATGTGTAACTTCTATTTTATAATGGGTTTAGGTATCTTCTAACTTATATCTAATAAATAAATGTTTCTTTTACTGATGAAAAAAATGCCAGCAACAGTATTTCTGCATCATTATTATTTCAATTTTTGCTAAGGATTTTGTTTAGTGTGTTTTTACCTCTTATGTTATAAGAAAAAAGCATTCAGTAACTAAGATATTGACACATTACCGTAACTTGTAAGTATAATTTTACATACCAATTACTCATGATCACTATTTTCTCACATATGGTTAATGAAAATATAATGAGTACTTAACTACATCTTTATATTTACATATTAATATTTTTTATTAGTAGCAGAGTTTATATCTACAAACTTGTTATCCTATCTATTTTGTTTATTTTAATAACTAAAATTTAAATATAAATATATAATTAGAAATTGAAAATTATGCACTGGGACAGACTATATGTTAACTATTAACAATATATTTATTAGTACAATTTTTTACCTACTTTATTTGTACATAATTCTTTACACTTCTCAAAGACTATCGATATACTATTCTCTTCTTTTTTAGACTTTTGTTGCATTTCGAAAGTAAGAGTGCAGTAAGATTTTTCTCTGTTTTTAAGAAGAAAAAAAAGTCAGATTATTTGTACATGAATACTTAACTTCATCTCTCACGAAGCTTTCGTCTAAATGTTTGAGTTGCATGCAGTGAGCAATGAAACTGAACAAGTAGGGTCAGAATGCATACTATACAAAGAAAAATAATGTGCTATACCTAGCACCAGAGCATATAGAAGAAGGGCGTGGCAGATTCTGCTAGTATTAACATCAAGGAAAGACCAAGAACAGGTTCGAGCACAAGTTATGAGTCATATTGATTGGTGCAGCCACAATTGTCCTAGGTGCAAAGGCATCAGATTCATGTTGTTTAATGCATAATTCTGTTGCATAATATCTGCATAATTGTGGAGCATGGACATTGGTGTTTGGTTCTGTTATGTCCGACACTTAGTGAGTAGAGCAAAGCTGGATTGGTAGAAGATTGTCAAGGTGAAATTAGTGGTTGCAAAGCTATAAGTTTTGGTCTAAAACTAGTGTTTTAGGTGTAGCTTTGACCATATGTTTTGTAGGATGGTGGTAGAACCTATAACGACTAAGAGTGAAGAATTAGAGCATGCTATACTTTAAGATACTTTTGTGTTTTCATAATAAACCTAGTTTTTTATATTTTTTGGATTCTATCTTTTTAACTGAGTAAGGGTTGAGAGAATTACACCTTGTAATGTGATATAATATAATTTAGGATCAATCATTTTAACTAGGATTTACACTTTAGTAAAAGAATTATTTTTCTTTCTAATTATTGTAAGTTGATGGAGGATTGTCAACCTATCAGCACTACTTGTATGAATTATAGGATTTCCATTTCTTCATGCACATTTGTCCATTTTGCAACAAAATAAAAAGAGAAAATAAACAGAATTATATACAGAACACAACCCATGATGCATGGCAATGAGTGGTATCTTAGCCAGTTCAATAAGCAGTGCAGACAGCTGCACAGAATGTTAACATAAATATAATATAGAGTTCACAGAATAGAGTATGAATCCACGTGCTTAAGTTTTAAAAAGGAAGCATGTGAGAAGCTAGTAGCTCCAACTTCTTCATCAAAGTGAGACTAACCAATTTGGAATCAATCAAAGAGAGACGTGGGTTTGGCGAAGGATCCGGCGACCCTTATGCTACTTTGCATTCTCTTTTGCCAGCTAACACTCCCAATATCAAGATCGATTAAACAACATTTTTTAAATTCCTAAACACATCAATATTTTACTATTATTTACTCTGATTTCTTGCTCCCCCATTAAATATTTCAGTTAAGTAGTACTATTGCTCCAATTCCCATCAATACAAAATGGTACTTCGTTTTTTAGGCCTATATAGAGAGGTCTTCTTCACTACTTCTGACATGCTCATTATTGACCTTAACAAACCTTAGCTGCTTTTGCATTTGGGTCCTTTACTTCCCTAATGGCACTATCTTTGACATCTCATGGGTTCAACCAGTACCAAAAGTCTGGGGTTGAAGAGGAAGATGGCTCACAAAGTACTAATGGCCTCAGCAATGATTCAGCTTCAGCCATAACTCAGTGTTCTCCTCTATGTGGCATTGGCAATGACTATGTTCAAAAGACCACGCATTGCCATCTTGAAGAAGCAGAATCTCTGATCAATTTCAAAGCCAATGAGTTCAGCAACCTCATGCAAGGTAGTGAGTCTTTTCTTAGCTTTCAGCAGAGTTGGCTGTTTTCCAAAGAGAGTAATTTGCATGAAGGTTGTGACCAATGGAACCATGTTAGTCCCAAAAGCACCACAGACATGCGCCTGGTCCAAAATTTCAGTTGCTCTGAAACTGCTACTTGCTATAGCTCCATGTTCAAAGGTGCAAAAGAGAAGCAGCAACATGGTGAAAGTTCATCTTCTGGGTGGCTATACTCAGAACCAAATGGCCACAGTGATAGCCTGAATGAGTCAGCAGCACAAGAATTAGTCTTGAGAAAGCGATCTTTTATGGTATTAATCATTGCTTGCTTCTTAATCACATCTTAACTTCTTTTTATACATATATTTAGCATTAGTCCATAAGAATTACATGAAATTAATTAGAATGGAAGAATGATATGAGATTGGTGTTTATAGGGAGAGACCATGCAAGCTGCCAATGCCAAGAAGCCATGCACAACTGCAAGTAAAGCAACAAAACCAAAGTCAAGCCCATCCAAGGATCCTCAAAGTGTTGCTGCTAAGGTTTGCTTAATTGCTTCAAACCTAAGTTAAATTATGTCGCATATATGTTACATGTTTTGATTGCAAATTAAGAAAACTTAAATATGAGCTCAATGCTGATAGAATGTTTGTACGAGTGTATCACAGAACAGAAGAGAGAGAATAAGTGAGCGGCTTAAGATACTCCAAGAACTGGTCCCTAACGGCTCCAAGGTAGATTTTTCAAACTAGTCTGAAATGCTGCATTCTTTTGCATTTCCTTTGCAACAATATCTAGGATTATGATTTAATTCCATTGATGAATTTTGCAGGTTGATTTGGTCACCATGTTGGAGAAAGCAATTAGTTACGTGAAGTTTCTTCAGTTGCAAGTGAAGGTGGGACTAGCACACAATGCACTAATTTCCTTCTTCTTTTGATATGCATATTTTTGGTCATTCATCTGCAAACTAAGTTCATCATGACACATCTTTGTGAAGGTGTTGGCAGCTGATGAATTTTGGCCTGTCCAAGGTGGAAAAGCTCCTGACATTTCTCAAGTAAGACAAGCCATTGATGCCATTCTTTCATCTCAATGATGAATTA
>Ga0123342_1001543_pt1 | contig 38770 bp, 17 predicted proteins | sample Turbeawhitnodule_FD_89960 | JGI IMG/M metagenome (GOLD analysis project Ga0123342, IMG submission 89960) | Root nodule microbial communities of legume samples collected from Mexico - Turtle bean Mexico white nodule | ecosystem: Host-associated > Plants > Roots > Nodule | place: Mexico: Nepantla...
TCCCCCACATAATTTTCCAGACCAAGTTCTGCTTTGAACTCAACTCTTCTAAGGGGAAGTTCTCGAAGTAACTTATGTTGTAAGAACAGGATACCTACCCACTTAAAGCAGAGAGACCACACTATTTGTCCTATGGGACACTCTATAAATAGATGTTGAACAACATGGCAAAGAGCACAACTAGTTGAATTAACCAAAACTCCTCTCCTGACTAAGCTGGAACGAGTTGGAATTCTATCTAACAGAACCCTCCAAGCAGTTGTCCAGACTTTGAGCATTGCTTTAGATTGCCACAACTGTTTGAACAGCCCGTTAGGAGGACTTATGTAAGAGTTAGAAAAACGTTCATAAGCTTACTTCACAGAAAACTCTTCCTATTGCATTCCCTCTCCACACTAGTGTGTGTCCTTTGCCTCCCTATTCAGAGTGCCCCCTGACAAAGACCAAAGCATTTCCGCTTCTTGCACAACTTCCTATTCAAACCTAACCCTCCTCCATCTTAGTTTCCAGATCCAAGCCGAGTCTTCCCATACGCCCACCTCGCTCACTGTTAGCCCCTGATCCTTTCCAAGGGTGAACAACCTAGGATACACAGAACTAAGTTTATTTCCGCCCACCCAAACATCCTCCCAGAATCTAACTTTGTCTCCACAACTCACTTTCCATTCCAGAGCTTCTTAGAACCACCCTTCTCCTCCCCCTGGTCACATAGTTTAGATAAATCTCTCCACCACCTGGATTGATTTTTCAAAAGGGGTCGTATTTAGATACTAGGTTATTCTTCCACAACCCTTTTTCTTCACCTACAAATCGCCACTTCCATTTAGTTAGAACAACTCCATTGAACTTTCTTATATCTTTAACTCCCAAACCGTCTGCCTCCACTGTTTACACATATTCTCCCAACTTACCCAAGACATTTACCTGCTATCCTTCCCCAAGCCTAAACCGACTCCGAGGATTTAAAATAGGATAAAGAGAATAGAGGAATAGCGGTTAAAACTGATTTAATTATACATATTCTTCCCATCAACGACAGAAATCTCCACTTCCAATGGTTCTATTATACTATATTATTTTAAAGACTCTCTTGTAAATTTTGTTTTATAATGCAATACAATTTTTTATTACTTCAAATGGTTATATTTGTTTGTTTTTTCTTTTGCAGTGGCATCCAATCTACCTATAAATATGTGTGTAATCATTTAGCATTTTTCTGTTACTATAGTTCCTAACAGCATATGTGCCACTATATTGGTTGAACACACGTGATGGATATCTTTGGTGTTGTCTGATATATATATAACTTGCTGTGGCCAATAAATTGTTTCTTATGAGAAATACTACACATTTTATATAGTCTTAGATGTTTGGCCTTGATTTTGTGTGCTTGTATGTATATTTGGTTAATCTGAAACTGTGATAAACTTGCTAGGTTATCAACCATAGAGTTTCTAAGGATATAGTGGATGCTACACGGAATATTTTCAAAAGAATTCCATGGCATGCCTTAGGATGAAAAGATAAACGACACTAAGGATCCAAATGGAAGGTGCAAGCTCTACACAAATAGTGGAAGAGCCACCAAACATGTGGTTGAGAATTGGAAAGATGGGGAATGGATTGCTGTTGAGCCAATTCCCAATGCCTTTGTGGAAACATTGTGTTACAGGTAGTTTTTTTCTTCCTTTTTTCTTATAAAAAAGACAGATAAAGATTATACCCCAAAAGTTATTTATAGGAAAAAAGAATACAATTAATTAATAAATTAAGAAGGTAAACTAAATCAAAGTTAAAATCAACTTATATAAGTAAACTTTTCTAGAACTAAAATAATTTATCTTAGAAGTTCTCATAAAGTGGGAGGATTCAAATTGAGCCTAAATAGAGTGAGTGTTTATTTCCACATAGCTAACTTTTTTGGTTCAAAGAATTATATTATAATACTTTGTCTTACTATATAGATTCATACAATGGTGGTGTTATAAGCAAGGAAAAACTGATGTAAAACAGTAAGGAGAATATACAGAATCTCATCAAAAAGGACCAATCAAAAGGAAGGTACCAAATGTTAGAAATAAATAATAGGAAATCTCAAAGATAACAATCCTGTTGGTGCAATGGCAGAGCATGCTCAAATTCCCAGTTTTGGGTGAATAATGGTTTTGAAAAATAAGTTTTTTTTTTGGGGGTTTATAATCATCAGCATTGGTGTTTGTGATATCAGTTTGTTCCTGCTACAGATCATGCTGAAGTTCCACTTCTAATTCACTCAAAGTTGGTCCATTTATCAGGTTCATACTTGAAGCATCTTTCACCTCTACTTCCCTTCAATTTTCACAGTTAAGCAAATTGGGGTACTTCCAAGGTAAGACTGTTAATATTTTAAATACATATCCTTTTATCCATTAAAAAAATCAAAACTAAAGACAAGTGTTTAAGTACTTTATTTAATGGTCACACATTTTTAAGATGTATGCTACTGGGACATGTTACAAACTGACTTTTCTGTTGTTAATATAGTTATTAAATTTCACTCAAGATTTTTGAAATTGAAAAGATCAGCTGTAAATAATGTTGGTTCGACCAGATGCCTTTTTTAAGATCAAGCATTTACTTTAATACTTAAAAGTTAGTATAAGGGGAAAGTGTTGGTGGCAAGTAATTCCAACTAGGCTAAAACAGAGACAGTAGATAGAACAATTTAAAGCCTGAATCAGCAAGGAGTTTCTATCATTACTAATTAGTTACTAATACACGATTATAGATGAGAGCCTCTGTTAAAACGAAAAACCTATTTTGACAACCCATGTTCGATATTACAACATTTAACAATTCTAAATAATTATAACATATTATTGAATTCTATGACATAAAAATAGAAAATGCTGGAAGCATGTATCACAGCAAAAGCTACACGTTCTAAACTAATATTTCAGCTTACTCTAACTGTTTTGACTAAAAACACTAACTCAATTTCAGAGAATTTTTTCAGTATCAAATTGTTTCACTCCCAGGGAAATAATGGTTTTGGACAGTAAGGTATACTCAGAGTTGGAGTTTGTGATATCAGCTTGTTCCTGCATGGATAGAGCATGCTCAAGTTGCACCTCCTCTTCACCAATTGTTGGTCGCTCATCTGGTTCATAATTCAAGCAAGTTACCATCATATCTACAAACACTTGCCAACAATCTGGTGCAATCTTTCCTTTGATAATCGGGTCAAGTCCCTCCTCAACAGGGTTCTCGAGACATTCTTTTTCAGTAAGGCTTATTAAATAAAACATCCCCCTGCACACAACTTCTAGTAGAAGGAAACCAAATGAGAAAACATCCCATTTAGCTGTGATGGTACCATCCATGACATAGTCCGTAGTCGTGTAGCCCCAAGTACCTACAACAAAGAGTATTGGCTTAGTTTGATCCACAAAAATGCATTGCAGTGAGTGAGCTCATATACAACAAAACAAAAATTACCCAAAACACGATCTACACTGATTTGCTTCTGCTTTGGCATAAAACGTGATCCCTGCACGCTAACACCGAAACCAGCGAGTTTTGGCTCCATGTGGTCATCCAAAAGGATGGTACTAGGACCGAGGATACAGTGAAAGATGGAACGCTTGGCTCCAGTGTGAAGGTAGTGTAGTCCACGTGCTACTCCTATGCATATCTCTAGCCTCTTCTTCCATGATAGTTCACCATCTTGTAGGTGTTTATCTAGAGATCCATTGGACATGTACTCGTATACAAGAATCTTCTCATTTTGGTGGTTGCAGAATCCTATGAGAGAAACACATCTAGGGTGACGAAGCTGGCATAGCAATTCTATTTCGTTGTTGAACGCTTCCCTTCCTTGATTATCAAATCGCTTTATTGCGACCGTGTAATCAGAAGCACCATCATGCTGCAGACACCCTTTATATACTTTACTAAATAATCCATTTCCTATTACTCTCTTCTGATCAAAGTTATTGGTGGCTTTCCTAATATCGGTGAGAGAATATTGATGGCACAGCTCTTCTATCAACGTTGGAAACCGTCTCTGAGATGAATTTGTATTCGTTGTGAGCTTCGAACAACACATGCCCAAACAATTCAGAAACATAGTTCCAATTTGTGACACCTTCTTGCTTAAGTAGATCTCACTTGTCACTTACCATACACAATGAACTATGTTGCTCCTCAATCGTTTGGCTTGTGAAGCATATTAAGGTCGGGTTGGAATCTTCCCCAAATAAGATCCAAGGCCTGCATATAAAACTGACTTAGTCAAGATGAGAAAAAACTACTGCTAGTTCAAAGATTTTTTTTTTCTAGAAATATTTATAGAGAAATTCATCCAGTATGGTCCTAGATATGGTTTGGTAGATTCATCTACTCTAATAATGGCAAGGGAAAAATTAAAGGTATCAGTCAAAATACTATTTCTATGATTGCCGCTTTTACCCCTTCGTTGTACCTAGTCGTACACTTTTTCGGGTAACGGTTATCCGGTCCGTACATAAAAGCAATTTATCATGGTATCTATAGAGAGTTCCCAACACTCTGCTGCAATCTGTATGATTTTGTTTTATATATCAGTGACTGGTTATATAGTGAGGGTGCCTAGAAAAAGAAGAGCAAAAATTATAGACTGAAGCAAGGGAGTGCTATCATTATTCGTTTTGTTGGCAAATCTTTCACATTTATACTAAGTACCAGATTATTGCAATGATAGCTTCAGTAAGATGAGAATGTTAGAAACAGAGATCACAGAGCATGCTCAAGTTGCACCTCTACTTCACCCATTGTTGGTCTCTCATCCGGTTCATACTTGATGCATCTATGGATGATATCTATAAAAACTTGCCAACATGGAGGTGCAATCTTTCCTTGGATATTTGGATCAATACTCTCCTCAATATGATTTTCCATAAGTTTTATTGCTGGTGTGGTCAATAAACAATTGGTTTTCCCCATAGAACTTCTAGTAGATCCACACCAAAAGAATAAACATCATATTTATCAGTGACGACACAGTCCTTTAAATACGACCTAGGCATGTAGTCCCAAGAACCTATAAGTGAGAGTATTAGCGAAGTTTTAACTGACAAAAATCCTATGAGACACGCAATTAGGGTGACAAAGCTGGCAGAGCAACTCTATTTCGGTCTTGAACTCTCCCAATGCTTGATAGAGTTCCAACTGGAATCGCTTTATTGCAACTGCATATTCTGAAGCATCATTGTGTTGGAGACAACCTTTGTATACTTTGCCAGATTTTCCACGTCCAATTATTGTGTTCTGATCAAAGTTGTTGGTGGATTTCCTAAGATCAGTGAGAGAAAATTGGTGGCAAAGCTCTTCTATTACTGTTGTTGGATACTGTCTCCGGGATGAACTTGTTTCTCCAAAACATTGTTCCAATTTCTGACAACACTTGCTTCCTTAATCACTTGTCACTAACTGAAAAAGGAAAAAACATTACGATTTTTAAACCTAACTCAACCTAACTCAACCTTATAAAACCAGCTCCAACACACTTTCTCATGCCGAAAGTGATACTTATGTGAGAGAACATAATATATTTATAGGTGGTCTGATAGAGCTAGGATGACTTCTAGAAATAAAACAAAATATGGTTCAATTTTTTTTTCTTTTACTTAAACGTGTACGTTACAACTTTCAATCCATCTTTTTAATTAATGGTTGTAGTTGGTGTTATGGGCTTATAATATTTTTCCTGTTTGTTGTTTTTATAATATTACACAAATGATCGCTGATCACACTGATGCGCAAAAATATATACAAAATTTGAGAGGATAAAGCTGACTGTATATTATAAATTTGAATACTGATAAGTTGAATGATATAATAACAAATGTTGGAGATGTTAAAGTATCAAAGTGAAAATGTGATTTTGAACGTAAGTTTTGCAGCCTTTTGATGCCAAGTTCAAAAATATTTTATAGAGTAAAAATAATTATTAGAATGGTTACAAATACAAAAGTCAAATGTTTACACTACTAAATACTCTTAATAAACCTTCAATAAGCAAATTTATATTAAACATTAATAACAACTTTTGTTCACAAGTGTTTGTTTAGATTTGGTTAACTCGCTTGCCTTTTGTAGTCACTCGTTTTGGTTTAATTACATTTTTTTTGGCTTGTTGTCCCTGCAAAGTGTCGTGGGCGTTAACTTACTTGGGATCGCCTAGAACTCTCTTTGACTTAACTCCCTGAGTCCATTTCTGCAATCATCTCATGTTTTCTTTTTATTCAAATCATCCTATTTCTGTGAATGTGACTAAATCAAAGGCTAAATTGGATCTTGACAGAAAAATTATTGTTCAGGCTTTTTAATTTTCAGACCGAACTAGTATAAGGTGAAATCTTGGCATACTGGTGAACCAAAAATCAAATGCATATCATGAAATATGTTTTGATGTGCAGATTTGGAAAAACATGTCACAATATGCTTTCTTCTTTGTTATTAAGGCTAACTAAAGTATACAATTAAAGCTAACTAAACAAAGTTCCGTTCAGTAATAGTTGAGACAGATATTGCTTGAAGAAACTAGATGAACATGTTGCAAAGTAGAGTTTGCAAATCAGACAGAAAATAACTACTTTTCTGTGGGAATAGGGAAGTGAAACTTTTATTTTTTATCTAATAACGAAAGTCCCATCTTGATACATATAATAACATTAGATAAATCTCACGATGGTTTATCAACTAAATACTTTATGCTTATGTTGAGTCACACAGCAGCCATCTATCTATACGATTGTGTTGTTCTACATAGTAGTGTTTAATTATCTACGTTATATTTCTTCAGTATCACTGTTTTCTGTGCTGTATACCAGTTCCGCTCCTGGGTGAATAACTGTGGTGGAAAATAAGATATAATCACCATTAGTATTTGTGATATCAGCTTGTTCCTGCAACGACAAAGCATGCTCTAGTTGCACCTCTACTTCACCCATTGTTGGTCGCTCATCTGGTTCATACATCACGCATCTTTTGGTTATATCTATAAAGACTTCCCAACACTTTGGTGCAATCTTTCCCTTGATGCTCGCATCAACTTTTTCCTCAAGAGGCTTCTCCAGAAATTCTCTTTCAATTGGCATTGTTACGTATTTCCTTCCACACACAACTTCTAGCAAAACCATACCAAATGAATAAACATCAGATTTCTCTGTGATGGCATCGTCCGTGAAAAGCTCCCTAGCCATGTATCCAGGAGTACCTGCAAGTAAAAATATTAGCTTAGTATAATACAAAAGTTCATTTTAGCAAGTGAACTCATAAAGCAAAGAACAATTTTTGTAGTTTATGCAGTGAGTAAGAGGAGTCGACAAGTTATCTATTCTTTGGTTGCAGAGTCGCTTGGCTAGCTTGGAATCTTTGTTACGCTTGATTAGGAGTAAGTTCAATAAATCTTTTCTCTCCTGATCACATTTCGAGTAGTTCAAATCTTGATACGACCACTTCAGTTAATCTTATTTTGGATAATGTTTTAATTGTATTAGTAAGCGAAATTTGGAGGCATAAGAATAATTGTTTATTCAATGTAGGAGTGGTAGACTATTATTAAGTCTTCTCTTTAACAGGTTAAGGTTTGGTCTTGGATCTCGTTAAAGGTAGCCTAACTTCTGGTATGTATTCAATTAATAGTTGTTGATAAGTGAGTACAAACCTCACCTCATAAACCGGTTTTATGAGATTGAATTAGGCTTAAAGTTCATTTCTTAATATTCATAAAGCAAAGAAAAAAAAATTTACCTGCCACAACATCAACTTTAATTGGCTTTGGCTTTGACATGAAGCGTGACCCCTTTACGCTAATGCAGAAACCTGTGAGTTTTGGTTGCATGTTGTCGTCCAAAAGAATGGTTCTAGGTTTGACAATACGGTGAATGATGGTGCGCTTGGCTCCTGCATGAAGGTAGTGTAGTCCACGCGCTGCTCCTGTGCAAATTTCCAACCTTTGGTTCCATGATAGTTCCCCACGTTGTAGGTGTCGATCCAAAGATTCATTGGACATGTACTCGTACACAAGAATCTTCTCTTTCTTGTGGTTGCAGAATCCTATAAGAGACACACAATTAGGGTGACGAAGCTGGCACAGCAACTCTATTTCATTCTTGAACACTTCACTGTGTTCCACAGAAAACCGCTTCACTGCTACAACATAATTAGAAGCAGCATAATGTTGGAGATACCCTTTATACACTTCACCAAATCCTCCACGTCCAATTAGTCTCTTTCTATCGAAGTTGTTTGTTGACTTTCTTAGCTCCGCAAGAGAAAACTGATGGCACAACTCTTCTATTACTGTTAGATACTGTTTCTTAGATGAACTTGTGTTGCCCAAACATTTCAGAAACATTGTTCCAATCTGTGAGAGACACCCTTCTTCATTCATTTTTTTCCACTGACTAAAAACATTTACCTCTTCTCCTCTTCACTCTTTACACCTAATTAACTGATTAACCTTCTCTACTTTATAATTAAGATTTCACACTCTGATCTTCTTTCATTCCGCGTTTTTATCTGTTTCTTTCACTGCAAATAGTATTGGTTTACACAAAAAAGGTTTAAAAACATAACTTGGATGCTGATGGATTCGACTAATTCAGTTTAAACTAAGTTAAATTACCAATTCGGATTTCAGTCAACCAAAATATGAATGAAGCAAAATATAGTTAAAAAATTCTTTTAATTATTTGAATATATTGAAGATGTCACATCGATAACTAAAGATCAGGAGATTTTATATATACATATAAAAAAGAGAGTGAGTACAAACTTAATCTTATAAATCGATTTTATGAGATTGAGTTAAATTTAAAGTTCACTTCTCAGTCTGATCTGTATCAGATTCATTTTGAAGTTTATATTAATAATTATTTTATTAGGTTTATCAGGTATTTTTTTTAAAAAAATCTTTATATAATCTCAAGTTTTAAAATATGTTTAATTTTTTCTTCCAACTAATAGTTTTCAAGTAGCTGGTTTGTTTTAATAGTACATAAAAACACAGGGGATGCCTTTTTAAATTGCAAAATGATAGGTGCTTACATGGTCATTGCAAAAGTCATCCTCTAACTATTGTTTAATAATAATGTCACTTATATGTGATAAATATATTCAGAATTTGACATCATAAAGTTGACTGAGTATATTATAGATTGAGAAGTGTTATTTAGTACATGATTTTTTATAGGAAATTGTTCCATGTAACTTATAGCTAATAAAATATCATTACTATTGAATCAAGGCAGAGTTATCAAGTGTTATAATAAGAAATTTCATCTTGAGTTGTTTAGTATTTTCATTATAGATTATAAGTGTCATTTTGGAAGAGATCATATGAAATTGCATAAAATGAATTATAAGTAAATTATCAGCACTAATCCTTCAAGTTAGGTGTTTTCAGTTATGGGTAGAGAGGGGAAATTAAATAACATAACAAGTATTTTAGTCTCGTCCAATCTATGTAGTTTTTGCAGGATGGCTGTGGACAAAACACGTTTTTTTATTGCAGGATTGTTTGGTTAGTCTGGAATCAGTGTTATACATGGTTAGGGATTGTGTCGGTTGACCGTGTTGTCCCAACAGCTCACTTCTTGCATCTTATTTTGCTAAATGCTCCTGTCCAGTTAATGTAGTTTGGAATTGTGTTTGGATAGCTGTAGTTAGTAAATTATGGAAGCACAAGAATAAACATATTTTCTAAGGAGGGTGATCAATCCTTCGGAAGTGTTCACTTTGACACAATTAAAGGCTTGGTCTTGGGTAACTTCTAAAACTGTTTCTGCTAGTTTTACTTACTCTGAGTGGTGCATTGATTCTAAGGCTGGTATGTTTTCAATAAAGTGAGTTTTTATAAGAGTTACTCCTTCGGTTGGGTTGTTTGTTGTTCTAAGCTTCTGTTGTTCTTTTTGCCCTTGTTGTGGTTGCAAAGAGATTGTATTGGGTTTGGTTTTGAGTTTGTATGGGTTATATTTGAATTTGTACGAGTTAGTTTTGAATTGGTACAAGTTAGTCTTGAAAGTGAACGGACTGTACGGATTTTTAGTGGTAGATTTATTTGTCTCTCTATTTGTTGGTTTGGGAGACGAGAGAAATTGTCTCATATTTTTTAAATATGTATAAGGGTTGAATCCTTAATTAGTTCCTGTTATTCAATTCTTTTGCTGATAAAAAAAATTAGTCTCGTTGTTTGTTACTCTAGTTATATAAGCTAAATTGAATAAACAAAATAAGATGGAATCCCACCTCACTACTGAAATATTCTTGTAAGAAGAAGACAGAATCTTATGCAGGTTTTGCTGCATAATTCTGCCGGAAGCTATGCCTTCAAATGCATTGGTCTTGTTTGCTTCTTCTTTTTATATATATATATATATATTTAATGTTTATCTGGATTTGTACACAAGATAATGAGATTCTACGTACTTGTATAACAATTAGAATATTTTTTAAGTGCTTTTTTTAATTTATTTATTTTATACTAATAAAAAAATAAAATAAGATGAACAAAATTAGGTATTGTAATAATTTTATATGCATTATATTAAAGTAATTAAAAAAGTGTAAAAAACTACTTTAAATATTAATAATTTTTTAATATATAAAATATTATTTAATTTAATAAATATAATAACTAATTAATTTTTATTATTAAAATAAATTTTTATTTAATAATTTTCTAGTATATTACTCCTTAATTAAGTTAATTGAAAAACAAATATTTATGTTAGCACTCTTCATTAACCAAAACAAACTTGACGCACTAAGGAACTATAACTTGTTCAATAAATTCTATTTTGAAAACGTCGTTTTGGGTTTAAAAAATTCATGAATTACATGATGTTATATTTTAAGAATTAAAAAAAAAATCAATTGTGATGTGTACAATTTTTCATTGATCAGTAGTTGCTGTTTAACTCTTCAATCTATTATTTTGCGAAAGGAAGATTTGACTATATGAACACCTGAATCATGAGGTAAAAGTTGCTACCGAAAATTAATCATAAAGCGTAGTAATAAATAAATAAAGCTTTCAACTTTATTAACTTTCAACGATAGGATTGGGTACAATACTTACCATTAGTCTTTAACAGCACATAATTACATTACAAACACTTTAATAATAATATGAAAACATTAAATTCTTTAGATAATTCGCAGTAGACTAAGAAGATAAAGTTGTAAGAAATCTGATAGGGGCATTAATGTGTCTACAGTGCAGCAGCTTTCTGCTTAGGTTCCAAGAGCAGTTCTTGTTCGATGTCAGCACCGTTGATCATGAAATTTTTCAAGAACTCTTCATATGTAATTGACCTGTACATGGGTTCAGCACCACAACTTATCAAAGACTTTGCAGGTTCTATAATCTGTTCGCTTGTTGGACGGATGAAATACGCAACTGTGGTCCTTGCAAATTCTGAATTTGTCACCACACGGTGTTCAGCACCGATTAACCTTCCATTACTAATCACCTGCACATTCATTACTCACAGACACTTAACTTCAGTTTCATCATGCAAAACCATATCATCATGACCCAGAATTAGGAATCAAATCAACCTATCTTTTAGTGTTTTTCCTAATGATGTGTCAGAAAAAAATGTACAAATATTATGGCAATTAATGTCAAACAGTTTATTATTTCTGACTAATTTTATATATGGGAGAAACATGTATATACCTGCAACATAAGTCCAATGTTAACCACAAAAGCATAAGGAATTGGTTCAACAACAAGCCATTCTCCATCCTTGAAGACTTGAAGTGCATTTATATCTTTTTCTTGAAGCAGAATGGTAACAAGGTTTGGATCTCTGTGCTTGGGAGCTCCCAAGGTTAAACCTGGTTCTGGGCATGGTGGGTAGTGATGAGCTAGCAGTAATGGACTATCACTAAGTCCACCACAACAGTATTTTGGGTCAAGTCCTAAACCTTCACATAGCAGCTCCAAAATTGTTACTCCCACTCTCTTCATTTCTTGTGTGTATTTTGCAACAACTTCACTGCAAGTTGTCATCACCAAAAAAAAATTAGTTAACTGAATTATCAAACTATAATAGCCTTTGTAGTGAACACAAGAATCTTTTCATTAGTCAGATTGAGATTATAGTTTTAAAGAAGATGATAAAACTTTACTTGACAATACCAATAATAATAATTAATAAATTAATAACAATCATTATGCTTAATAGTTATATTCTGCTAATTAACCTGCCATATTGAGCTGGATTATTTGTGGTGGCTATAGTGTTGATGACAATGGTACTTATTAGACGTGACTATATGGTGGATATGTGCTGTTAATTGTGACTTTTTGATAACTAGACGCAAAAATAGTAATTAGGTAGTGGTTACCAACTCAGTGATGAAGGAAAACTTAATGTTAAAGGAAAAAGTTTTCTTAATTAAACCTTTAGTTGCCCACGTGTAACAAAAATGTCTACTCACCTTTCACAACAATCAATGATGACTCAGAAATGTTCAGATTAAACCAAGTGCAATGGTTAAAATCTCATTATCAACCATTTAATTAAAAAAGAAAAAAAAAGCCTGAAAAGAATATGAACAATCTACAAGAATATCTATAGGAGTCAATTATGCTTCAAAGAATGTGATGGAATTAAGGAATTTAAAACTTGATAGTTATTAGTCATTTTTTAAGACATCATTGTCAACGGAGAACACATCAACTTCCACCGTCAAAGCATCTGACACAAGCTGAAATTTCTAGTATATATCATTACCATTACCAAGAAAGGTTTTTAGTTTATTTAAATGCTGACTCAAAGATGAAGCCAACGAAATTGGATTTTGTGAGCTCATATTGAATATTATTTACAAAAAATACATAAAATGAAGATGATTTTACCGATATTTTGCAGGTTTTTGAGGCAAAAATTGCATGTAATCTTCAGAAGATGGACACGAGTGTCTTAACGTGTCCCTCCAAAACTGGATGGAATCTTTGTTGTTAATCTCACGGCTTGAATAGAGTCTGCAACTTCCATTTGGATCTCTGGAGCTTTCCCTTATCTTTTCTTAAACAGGCATGCCATGAAATTCCTTGAAAATACTCAGCGTATTATCCATCAACTCTTTGGAAACTCCATGCTCGATTACCTACCATTTTCAAGAACGAACCAATCTTTATACAACTCATTCAATCAATAAAATATTAACTAAATTATTCTTAAACCAACCAAGTACTCAAAAGTAAGAATTTCAAAACTAACTAGCAAGCTATAGAATGAAATCTGAATAAGAATGAGAATCAAGAAGAATTATAACTTAGCTAATCGATAGTTTTAGTTTTTTCATGCATAACCACTCGTGTATGTACACTGAACCTGTTTTTTACGAGCATGTGTTCAAATCTTAAAATTAAAACACTCTCCTGCACTAATATTATAGCGTATAGTTCTGGACTAAAATTACTGTAAAAAGCTAAATTTCAACGCTGACATTTTCACAATTTCAAGAACTAATAATATTGCAGTGCTTATTCTACTTTTAGTGCAAGAAAGAAAAGAAGCTCTTTGTTATCTGGAATTTATTTAAAAAATGATTAGTTTCAAAAATGAGAATCTGTGAGATGGAAGCAGAAAGCTTATAGTGAAATTAATCATGACAAAGGGAAAGAAAAGTCTTGGGAAAGAACCTGGAAAAATCCATAGTCCTTGGAGGCTTTCAAAATGTGCTTGATGGTTTCATCACGATCATGCACCCGGAGATCCACCACCGGGATTTTCTTGCCGGGAGAAAAAACCATGCCAGGTCTACTTTCCGGTGGTTGCACGTAGGATAAGGGCACTGAGGAATGAAGATGGAACCAGCTGGAGACAAGCTTCTGATCCATATATGTTGTTTATGTTATGTGTTCTCTACACAAGGCAATGAAGTTTGATTTCATATATTCATGGATGTGTGGATTATATAGAGAAGAAACCATAATATAAAATTATTAAGTCTGAACTCTGATTAGTGGAATTTTGACTTTGTAACCTACTTAATAAATGTATGAGAAATGTCATGTGATGGAGAGTTTAGTATTATGGAATTCACAAATTTGACTTCTCAAGTCTACTAAAATACTAGTGTACGACTATAAACTTCATTGCCACCTCACCATATCAACTTCATAATTAGATCATTTTACAAAATTGTTTTAATCAATTAATTGAACTATAGTTACTTGTTGCAATTAAGAAGTAGGTATTATAGCCCTAAAAAGAGTAAAAGATAGAACACAGGTTTATTTTTAAATACTATTAAGCTTGTGATTAAAAGAAAATTACTTTATTTAAAAAAATTAAAAGAATAAATGTTTAATGTATTCTAACAAACTATTTTAAAAGCGAAAAATAACTATAATAAACAGTTTTTCATCTACATCACTCTTTTTAAAATTCTCTTTTTTTTATAAAAATATAGTTAATTCATTTTTATGAATATTAATTCTCATTAGCAGATATTTTGCAGCACATAGTGGAAAAAGATATTAAAATTTAATAAAATTTTGGATTCAGTTTTGTTTATGAAAAAACATTAAAAAATTGATGATCCAATATCATTAATCATGTTTTTTTAATAGATATTAATTTTGGATAAAGATCATGAAAAAAAATTAGCTTATTTTTATCTAATTAAGGTGTAGAAGAGGATTTATTACAATTCTTTTAATGCATGAACGTATTGATAAAAAAAGATAAGAGTTACTGAGATTAGTTGGCATAGTAAATGCAGAGAGAGCTTACATCATACATTTTTCTATTTACTTTGTGGGATATGGAGCCCAGCCAGCTAGATCAGAAGAAAATAGTATGTTGAAGTCGGTAATTAATTATAAATTATTAAACTTTTTAATTAATTAATTGATTATTGAAAAATTATGCAGATTAATTGCATGAAAAGGTAAATGAGTGGGAAAACAATAACATCAGATGATGAGTCAGAAGGACAGGGTTGAAAGACATCAAGTAGCTGTTCATATGTTGAGCAACAGTTCATGAACTTGGATGCTTTTTTGCGTATGCTTCTAAATAAATGCCATTTTCTAAATTTAGCTGTTTTCAAGTATAATCTTCATCTCACATTTATATATTACCATTTTGTTTCTTAATGCACATTTAATACTGGAATTAATCTGAACCCTATAATTAATTAATTGTTAAATAAACTAAATGTTGAATTTTTTTTATAGTTTTAGGATACAAATGTATTTAATGTATTTAATATTTATATGGAAAAATTAGATTTAGGGTTACTCTTATTTTTCGTGAAAGAAATGTGTGTGCTAATGAGTTGACTAATTTATGATTTATTTATAGATAACCATTTTATTGGTATAATAGATTTTATCTAGTTTATTATTAGAATTTTTTATGAATAAATATAGTTTATCTATGTATTGTTTTTGTTAACATGAATTTTGCCTAATTTTCCATATTTTTGTTTTTTTTTTAATAATATTTTTTTATTTTTTAATAATATTTTTTTCATGTGATAACAGATGATTGTTAGGTGTCAACCTAACTGAGATGTCAAGTTATATAGTAATGCCTAACATGGAACATTTTTATGAAAAAAAATATAATGTTTTTATAAATTATAGTTTATAATTATTTTGTTATTGTCAAAAGAAATTTTTCATTTTTAAAAAATTTAGCTTGCCAATAACTCTATAAAGCGAGTAGTGATTAAATGAAAACTAAAAAAAATTATTAAATAAAATAAAAATAATTGGTTACTATAATAATTAAATTAGAAATCATTTTTAAAAACTAAAAAAATTATTAGTTTCTAAATTAATTTCTATTATTATATTAATATTTAATTAGATAAAAAATTTAAAATTTACAACTTTTTTATGTTAAACTCGTTTGTTGTCACCCGAACATTAGTCATCACCTCTTCTGATTCTTGTAGGTGTTTTGTCCTCTCTTTTGATTTTTCTAAGTGTTCTTCCTAAATTGCCCCTTTCTGTACTTTTACTTGTTACACTCACATGTAAAACTTATTTCAACATTTTTTAATTTCAAAGGACAAAAATAGGATGTTGGCTTTATTTCAATATTTTAAGTTTCAAAGGAGAAAAATAGGATGTTGGGTAAGTGACTTTGTTTACCTTTTCACACTACATCAACGAACCACTTCAAATTAAAATTTATCCACGTCTTTGATAATTAGCATGCATAGTGACAATACTAGTAAATTCCATAAATTTAACTTTATTCAATGTATTTAAAATGTGTAATCCTACATTAACATATTAATTACAGAACAAACTCATTATTTATTTTCCAAAACATGCATACCCAAACCATATATATATATATATATATATATATATATAGCGTGATTGAAAAGTCATGTTTACTTTTCTTCCTCACACAAAAAACCTAGGACAATGATTAATATCTAAACCATAATGTTGTACAATGATTAATATCTAAACCATAATGTTGTGTTCCAAAACGGAAAAAAACTATAAAATTATTTAGGATAAGGAACTAAAGAATATGTTCCTGTTAGAGAGATGAGACCTAGAGAACTATTGAATTCTTTGTCTTTCTCCTTCGGTTGGGCAGTTTGCTAGGGTTTCACTGGGATCCTTCTCGCCTTCGTGTTTCTCTTTCAGCTCTCGGTCTTGAGTGAATACCGAATGGGAGGTACCTGTAGAAGACACTCTGACGCTCAAGTCAGTAAAACGGGTGATCGCCACTCAAGTAGGTGCACAGTAATAAATGACGTCCCTTTCTCCTTGGAATGTGTACTATTTATATTATTTTAATGGACTTACCTTATTGGGTATGATTAGTGAAATGAATCACACTTATGGATGTATTACCTAATTCTTAATGACAGATTAACTTCACTGACATTGGTTTGAGCGTTAATGGATTTATGTGTCGGTCGATCAGGCCGTCTGTGGTGGTTTCCCTCGTCTTAGCCGAGTTTTCCTTGTATCGGCCAGGTTTTCATGGTCTCGGTCAAGTAGACCAAATCTCAATCTCACTCATACCAGTACAAAATAATTTATAAAAAAATAATATATTTGTTTATTAAAAAAATAATTAAATAGAGATTGAAAGTTACACACTGTGATATGCTACAAAAACATCATATTCTCACTCAACTAACCCTTTGAAATTAGTACACCTTCATTGTTGAATTTATTTGCCATTTAGTATACTTTTCCCAAACCTAATTAACTCTTTATATTCTACACATTACCAAAATAAATGTGTACGATCAAATCTGTAGATCCACTTAAACTATCACAAAGGCATCTTTAGATTCATGGTAGAAGTGGGTAAATTAATAATGTGGTTGAACATAAAGAAATAGATGATAAAGTAAATAAAAATAAAGAAATATATGATAAAATAAATGAAAATAAAGAAATAGATGATTTTACGTTCACAAGTCATCCACGTTGTGCTGAATCATTAAATGTAGTAAACGCGTGAAAATTTGACTTGAGGAGATTCGGATGCATTACAAATGCTTTTATACACACTTTAATAACTTTTCTTCACAAAAAGGTTGAATCATAACCATTGTCTCGTACATGCATGTTTGACCTAAATATGTAGGTCAGTTCAATTTTTTTTTTCTAATTTTTTCAATTTAGATGTTTAATGTTTTTACTTTTTGTAGTATATTTTGATATTTTAGTTTAAAAAAAGTATTTTTATTTATTTATATTTATTAGAATAATGAGGTGGTACTTGGCCACGTGGAATGAGAAGGTGAGAGAGGTGGTGTGGTCCTTAGCAAGGAAGAAAAATAGAAAGGTTTGGTTGCGAAGATATGGAAAAAGAGAGATTGCAGCCATGCATCTCAAATTACCCTTCTTCTTCTTTTTAAGTGAAAGGCTATGAAGAGGTAAAGTGCATAATTTTTTAATAATAAAATAAAGAAAAATATATTAGAAACTTATCACAGATCAAAACTAATCCGTCAAGCATAATGAAAAAAAAAAGTGCCTAGTTCTAGTTCTAAATAAAGTCATCTGTTAAGAAATTGGCCAATACAATTCATTAGATGGAGTAACATTTATTATTAATTTTAAAATTGATTATTAGGAGTGTACTTTAAGTTTAAATTAATCTTACAGTTTATATTTTATTTTTGTTTTTCAGAAAGTAATTAAATATAAACTAATTTTAGAGAGAAAAAAAATAATTAGTCATTATATTATCTAGATTAGATATTATTTCAGAGATTAAATAAATTATTAGTATCTAAAATAGTTTATATTATTAATAAATAGTTTTTAAATAATTAGCTACCAAAGTTTTAGATATTATTTATTAATAATATAAACTACTTTAAATACCGATAAATAAATTAGTCTATAGATAATAGTATTTAATTTAGTTATTATAGTGACTAATATATTTTTATCTCTAAAAATTTGGCTTTATTTAATGATTTTCTTATAGTGTATATACTATAAAATGTCTTTATTTCTAATTGATGTAGGATCTCCAACATACTTTCCTTACGTTGAGACCTGACAACTTGTGCGTGAAACTATATATTTATGGGTGATCCAAGAGTGGTCCGATAACACTACTAGAAAACCATTAAACATAAATCAAGTTTAAAGACAAAAAATAATTAGGGGTTATATTGACTAAATTGTATATTATTTTAGAGACTAGAAAAACTATTTGTATCTAATTTAGCTTCTATTATTAATAAATAGTTTCTAAATTCGTATCTAATTAGCTACCAATATTTTAGCTATTAACTTTAGATTATAAAGTTATTAACTAAAACCTTGGTAACTAATTAGATATTAATTTAGAAACCATTTATTAATAATATAAACTATTTAGAAACTAATATTTTTTATTTTCTAAATTAGTATATAATTTAGTCAATATACTAGTTAATTTTTTTTTACTTGATAAGTCCAATAAACTTTCGATAAAATAAACTCTTGATAACTTTGATACCAAAGTGATTTTAAATCTAACTAAATCTTATAAAATCGACACATAAATTAAAATTTATACTATTTATATATAAAGAAATATAAGGAGAATAAAAATTAATATAAGAACAAATAACATGCATTTTCTTCATAAGTTTAAAGTTGTCATGTGATCGCAATTAATCTGTTGTTGAAAGCATGAAGAAACGAGCTTGAAGCGACATTCAATTCATATAGAGTATTATTTCATTTTTCTTATGTGTTCCAAAGCAAATATAATGACAAAGATTTTAGCAACAAAAGCATACTCTCCTGACCAATGAAATTAGACAAACCATCAACAAAAGCATAATGCACAAGCTGCGTTTTGCATTCCCAAAGAAATTCTAGAGGATTCTTGGCATGCGAGTGTTAATAAGGTTTTTCTCTTTGCATTGAATTCAATCACATGCTCCACCGCTTTATAAATTCACTTGGTTGGTAGAAGTCAAAGTCATTATTCTATTTGGTACATTACAAAATTAGATCTCACAGAGTTGAATACTTGTTCCCAAATCAGTGACTAATAGGAAGTACAACTCTACTTTCTTTAGTGTTGTGTTCAACTTCCCTCTCGTTTTTAATTTCAGAAATTTGGTGAGACTCTATGCATTCCTTTATTAATTATTTTCTTTGTACTTTTTATCAACAATAAAAAAATAAGACTATTAAGAGTACTTCAATCTATATATAAAAAATTTCATCTATGTATGAAAGTAGAGAAATTACCTGATTTACATAATTAGTATCTACAAGTATTTCAGATAAAAAGTTTCTTTCAACACATCAATAAATTAAGAAATGAAGTACAAGAGTGTAAATAGATGGATATCTTCAGGTCACAATAAAAATTATAATTTTTTCTGTTAAAAATATCATATCAACTAGAAATAAGGACATTTCATTGTATATAAGTGGATGTAAATCTTAATCTTATAAATCGATTTTATAGAGTTGAGTTAGACTTAAAGTCGACTTTATAATATAATTTCACTGTTTTTTACGTTTTGAGAATTTATATTTTACTCATAGTAAAACCTTGACTTTAAGTCATAGGAAAAATTTCAATCAACCACTGCCTAATTAAAAATTCCTCATCTTGTTTCTGTTTTTGTTTAATACACTTTATGATATAGCACATCATAGTTTAATAACTAAAATATTCTTTTATGAAATTAGAATTTATATTCCAAAATTCTTATATTTCTTATATTCCAAATTCACACACATTTCCAAATTATGACTTCCTTTTGTGATGGGAACGAGCTTCCAAATTTTAACTCTTTGTTTTGGGTTATGGTCTGGTGGTCCTAATAACAGGAGACATATTTTCCGTCAAACAAAATTTATTGCTTGTCAGGCCCAACAAAATTTATTGCATGTCTCTATGGCCCAACAAGAGGCCATAGACAAGGTTACCATGAGTCAATTTTGGGCAAATGCTCCCTGCACCCAACACTTTTCAACCTACACCCAACATAATTTTGAAAATTTCACAAATACCCTTTATTCCGGAAATAAAACTTCGGAAGTGAAAATAATGCATTCTGGAAAAATAAATCCAGAAGAGATTTTTGTGTTTCGGATATAAAAATCCAGAAAAAAAAAACAAAATTTCATTCTGGATAAAAAAATTCGGAACTGAAAATAATTCATTCCAGATAAAAAAATTATCCGGAAGAGATTATTGTGTTCTGGAAAAGGGGGTCCGGAATGTAATTTTATATGTACCCCATTTTTTAAAGGATATTTTCGGATTTTCCCCTGTGATTAAGTGCAGTGATATGGTGCACGAAGCAATTGCCTCAGCGCATACTGGAGTTTACATATGAATTTCACAAATATTTGTTACATAATTTAAAATTTAAATAATTGATAATTAAAACAGTTAATTAGATATTAATTTAAAAATTATTTAATAATAATAAAATTATTAATTTTTAAATAGTTTTTAATTTAATTATTATTATTTTAATTAATTATTTTTGTTTTTATTTTATTATTTTTTTTAGTGATTTTTTTTTTTAATACTTGAGTTTGAGTTTTAGTAGAGTGTATGTGGTTGATCTATCATGTTATGTATCTTTTGGACTAGAATTAAAGGTTATAATTGATATATAATCTTAATTTTTTGTACGAAAACATCTCTTAAATACCCCCAACTTATTTTTATTATTTTTTGTTGATTAAACTTTTATTATAAAGTTAACTAGATATTGTATTCTTAAGTTACAAGTAGAAGATTATGAAACATTTTGTATTCTTAAATTACAAGATAGAAGATTATGAAACATTTTTTATTTTAATCTCTTCGTTCATTTTTCAAGTTTTTGTATACTTATTAAAACACTTCAAGTGCTTTTTTTTTTATTGTTTTTACTGATACAACAATCCTTACAACATTCATAATAAGGGCAATAAAGATCATAAAGTACTGACCACAGTGATATGATCATTAATGTTATTTTTCAAAATTAAAATTTTCACATAAATTTTAAAAGTGGTTCATAAAATATTTGATTAAAATTAAATTATATTAAATTGTTTAATGATTTTTAAATTTTATATCATTTCATTAAAAGATAATGTCATTAAAAGATCTGAACCCTATAATAATTTCTCACGTACATAAGGCATATCACCCTACAGAATAAAAAAGTCACTAAATAAACTCAGCCAAACATTTGTATGGATAAAACATTGAAGTGAGATTTAATGAAATTAGATTTTGGTAAGAAGATCGTAATCTTTTCTAGCATGACACGTGCACGTAAACGCCACTAATCTCTACTTTTAAAACATTTAAAATTCTTAAACAAATAGATTCATTAATCTTTCCATAATCTTTTCTGCACTATCAAATCTAGCATCCCATAACATAACCCAAGAAACTTTAGAAGATCTTGAAGTTTCCTTGTGACTTTTGGCCAACACACATTCACATTTTTCAATTGTTTAAGTTGCAATCAATACCTATTTATGGGCAAAACTCCTTTCATTGACATATGCATTAAGGAACTAAACAATATGGTACTAAATAAAGTAAATGAGGCCACGTGTTGCCTAAGTGACTCGCCCTTTGATAAATTATGTTCCCCATTATACCTTAATTGGAATCCTATGCTGAAAATTATGGTTAGCTTCAATGAACAATTTTAAAGCACACAACCAATGTTTTCTTAATGTTAAGTCACTTTCCATTGCTCAACCCTTACGTGGAGAATGCTGTTAGATAAATTATATATTAGACTTAATTTAGTTAGGAAATGTGTTACTAAACTATAAAAAAAACTATTAAATAATAATTAATTTTAAAAATAAAAAATAATTAGTTATATATTTACTAAGTTAGATAATATTTTATAAATTAAAATATTATTAGTATCTAAAATAATTTTTATTATTAATAAAAATCATTAAATAATTTATAAATTGATATTTAACATTAGTTACAAAGATTTTAGCTACTAACTACTTTATATTATAAATTAATTTTTATAGTGACTAATTTAGAAATTAAAATAGTTAGTAGTTAAAACCTTGGTAGTTAATGTTAGATACCAATTTAAAAACTGATTTATAAATTTTTATTAATAATAGAAACTATTTTAGATACTAACAATATTTTAATTTATAAAATAGTATCTAACTTAGTGAATACAATAACTAATTATTTTTTGTCTTTAAAATTAGTTGTTATTTACTGATTTTCTTGTAGTGGTAGTTATTATCTCCCCCTTTATGCTAAAATGTGAAGAATTTGTACAACACTTATTTCTAACATGTAAGGTAACATATGCGGTCTATCTGGAATACTTGTTACAACTGGGTGGGAATTCAACATGCCTAACATAATAACATGTGGTGTCACTTTTAACAGTTTCACCTACTTCATATGAATGATACATAAAATTTGACATGAAAGTGTGGATAAAAATTATTTGGAGTGTATGCGATCATAGAAATAAAGTAGTGTTTAAAGAAGGAATGGTAGATGAGGATGAATTGTTTCATATGACTCAATTGAAAGTTTAGATCTAGGTGAAAAATAATTTGTCTAGTGTTACATTTTCATACTTCGATGGAATGAACCACTTTATCTTAAACCAATTAGCTAGTTATAACTTACATGTATTTAGATATTTCTCTTCAACTTTTGAATTTTTTTTGACGTACATGAATAGTAACCAAGGTTAAAAAAAAACAAAATAAACCATGCCTTAAAAATAAATACTACTAATAATCAATCTACATTTTTTTAGCGATAATCAATCTAAATGTAATCTATATCCTGAAATAAGGATTAATATGTAATGAATGATACACCTATTAGGGTAGCATTGGATCAAAAGTCACTTTCAAGGGAACAGAACGCACTCTAGTTTATTTTTATTTCATTTGTTTTGTCTTGATTGAAGATTATGTTGTGCATATGATGAACTATTCTACTTTAGCTAGCTAGCTGGAAACATTTGTACTTAATTATTATATTTTGTACGGGTGCTTAAGATTTCATTGATCCACTTGCCCCATTCTCACTCGAATAATAATGAAGCTGTGAACCACATGTGTAAGACTCAAACAAACGTGGAGTATATAACTGACATCACAATAAAGTACACACAGGAAAAATTAATTTCAAAGTTCTCAATGATAACTATTAAGATGGCCCACTATAATATGGTATAAATGAAGCACATATGTGTAATAGAAATCGCAGATGTATACGTAGGATCGTGTGGAATAGGTTAGAGTGAAATCATGGTGGCTATGATGAGTTTCCTATCAACAGACAAAGGGTGGACGAAAGGCCCTTGGACTGGTGAAGAGGACAAGTTGCTAAGTGAATATGTTTGCTTGTATGGAGAAGGAAGGTGGAGTTCAGTGGCAAAGTTTACAGGTATATATGTAACTTACACTTTCATTCCATATACCATGAATTGCACCTCTCCTACCTAATAAGGGTGTGCACAAATAAAAGTGAAAAACAAGAAGACAGAACAAATCGAGACGAAATATAACAGTAAAGGTTTAACTCACTTTTCTGTATGCATATGCCTATATATGGGATCATGATAAGTTGTAGGATGTAAATTGGGTGTTTGTGATGAATCTATACATATTAAGCGGGATCAAATTGGAGTGATTTTTGTAGAACTTGTTTTTGAAGGATTTTGTTTTGTAAATGTGTTTGTGGGTTTCTGGTTATAACAGGGGATGTTTTGTGTTTTGTCTTCATTGTCTTGACTAAAGACTGGTTATCATGAACCTGATAGGTAAATATTGTTCTTTTTTTATTGTGGCTTGTCGTATCTTGCATTTAAGGATTGGTTTGATAAGATGTAAAAGTCCTAGTAGAATCTGTAATATGGTTGTAGGTCAGGTGTTGGTTTAATTGATTTTGTGTTTTTTATAAGGATTGAGACAGAAGTGTTTGTTTGTATCTAGATTAAAGTATCTCATTTTATTTTATTAAACTTAGTATGGAAGAATTCAATGAAACCTTACCCTAGTTATGTTAGTGTGGCTTATTTGTCTTCTACTTTTTCTTTGTGTTCTTCCTTGCTAATTTATTTTGAATTGAATTTCAGGATTAAATAGGAGCGGCAAAAGCTGTAGGTTAAGATGGGTAAATTATTTGAAGCCTGGTCTCAAGAAAGGTCAATTAACACCTCTGGAAGAAGGAACCATAATGGAACTACATGCAATTTTGGGTAACAAGTAATTAACAGACACCATATATATATATATTCCCCTTTCCCTCTCCTTTTTCTCAATTACTCAAACTTGTTGTTATTTTAATGGGAACTTCAAATTAACACAGGTGGTCTACAATAGCAAAGTACTTGCCAGGTAGAACAGATAACGAGATCAAGAACTACTGGAGAACCCACTTCGGGAAGAGGGAGAAATCCAAACACAAGAAGCTACAAAGGCGACAGAAGGAACAACAACCTAAGAAGTGTGATTTCAGAAGCATCATGTGCCACAAGGATACCATAAACGAAACAAAATCGTTTGAGACACAAAATAATAAGCTACAAGAAATTGGTCTGATGTACCCAACAATAGATAACCAATATAATACCGTTCCTTCCATGCATGAGGGTTTCTCATCCACGTGGCCAGACACTCTAGTGGATGATGGCTTATGGTTTGGTTTATGGGACTTTGATGAACCACTGAGTTTTGCAGATTGTGTTAACCAGTTTAGCAAATGTGCCATGCCAAATGAAGGCACATTTTCTCTGGGAGGGGATTCTACGCAAAGTGATGATAAAACTTATTGTTTTGATGAAACATATGGCAACCTCTTCTACGGAAAAGACATGTTTGGATAAACTTTGGTGTGTTTGGCTATGCAGCTTGTTGAATAAATAAGTTCATTGAATCCATCTTAGTATATCTTTTATTGATGAATGGTACCTACTTCAATGCAACATTTGAAGGGTGTGTAACTATTTTGTCCTATGTTCCTATGAAAGTTTTCATTTTGTTTTTTTATTGTACACTTCAAAAATCTTTTTTTAAACAAAATATTTTCAAAATTGTATAATTTGGAAGTGAAAGTGATTTTTGGATTGTACAATTAAAAAACGTTTTCAAAATTAAACAATACGAAAAGACGCTTGTACAATCTGAGAAAGGACAAAATGAAAATTTCCGTATTTATGGATTGCAAGACAAAAATACGGAGGTGGAGGAAGAAAGAGCCTGAAGTTTAATTTGAAACAGCCCCATTGTATGGCCCACTGTGTATCAATTATTACCTGCCATTTTCTCATAAAACAAAAAGGAGATATTGCATGAAAGAAAAATAACTAAGAATTCATTTTTTTATAACTTTCAATTATTTAAAAAATTTACGTGATGATTTTATTAAAAAAAATTGAAACTCGTTTGCTTTTCATTTCTGATAAGCCAAGACATTTTATTGATGTGAAAGTGAGATACCAAGTAACTCTAAAATTAATTTCAATATAATAAGAAAATAAAAGATGATTTTTTTTATCAATAAAAAAAAATGTGACCCACTTAAGAGGTGATTCAACCTTTATAAAGAACATCAACCTGAAACTCCTAAAACATAAGGTTACCTCACTAACTAGCACCCTTCAAAAACACAAAAAAAAAATACAATCAACCTAAATCCTTCCACTAACTAGCACCCTTCAAAAACACCAAAATAAACACAATCAACCTAAATCCTTCAACAGTTTTTAATCGAATAGATACAAATCAGGCATTAACCACCAAACCAATCCGAAAAGAAGATAAAAATGGATAAATTTCATTATATAATAATGAAACACAAATTTTTTTTTATGATGTAGTAAGCCTTACATAAGTCACATCCTAAAATGAAAAAAAGCATTCATCCTCTCTTAAAAAAACCAGAAGCATTAATCCTCCATTTCCAATTAAAGATAGAATTTCTTCAATATTCCATGCCCACTTGTTGAGCTATGTTTTTTTGCTGGTATATATGCGTCCATCTTTCTTAAGGATAATAATTTTGTCTTTCTGCATTTTATATTACAATGTTGGCAAAGTGCCAAAGCCGTGGAAGGCTTTTGGAATGAACATAGTGGTCTAGAATGGGACCATAAGCTATAATATATTCTTTACGCAAAATGAGTCATAGGTTTATGCTTTCTACTCTACGCTGTTTAATCAAATCGAGACCAAAATGCTTTAGAAGCATCATTTTTAAAAGATTAAAGCCAACTGCAACCATACTTTATATTCCAAAACATAATCCAAATTCAACCTTCCCTCAAAAAGGAGTGGCAAACCACCCATGTGAATGAAAGATGTTACTCAGATGCTTTTGGAAAATTAAGAAAAAGTACACATTGGAGCATTCAGAATTCAGCTATTTTTCTGTATCATTTTCTTCTTCATTCATACTAATTTGTTCCTATCTCTAATGAATATATATAAGTTGAAATCTTGCCCAAAAGTATGCAGTCTAATATTTGAAGCCAATAACTTTCTTGTCAAATAATCTCATTCCCATGTTAAGAAAAATAGTGTGAAACCAGAAAAATGTACTGCACCGTAGTGACTACTGGACTGTGACCACTATCTACTCCTAAACACTGAGAACAGCCTGAACCAAACCACTACACATTCTTGGTTCACTCTTTCACTTGCACCTTCAAGAGTCTTTTGGTTTGAAGCATTTACCAATTCCAGTTTTGCAAGCAATCATTTATTCATTCCTCATTTTAACTGAATGCTAAGTTGGACATAAGATGAATAATGAAAAAAAGAGTGAAGAAAACAGTATTCATTTATTGTGTTGTGTCAAACTTTGATACATTTATAATAAGACTCTATCTTTCACAAAAGAACCTGTTACATCGATGACAGAGATTTAGATGAGCAAATTGGGCCATATTTTTTAGGTGCATTTGTAGAAAGCTCTACCACAGATCCAAAATGTCATGCCTTGCCACACATGGAGAACCTCAATACATTTTACTGCATCACAGGTTTTCCTTTCTGGGTCTAATCATGCCAATTATCACAGGTTTTACATAATTTTATTTTCTATTAAATTAAAAAGTATAACTTTTTCCCTTTTCACTTTAATGCATGCCATTTTAGGATATGGAAATGGCGTTTTGGAATTAAAAAGGAAGGTAAAATATAGAAAGGTTTATTATTTATTTATTGAAGCGAGATTGAAGATGATGATTGGATGGAATGAGTGAGTGATGGAATGTACAAGTGCAGAATTGGTTTTCTTTTCACGGCACGCGTCTTCTTCACGCTCACCCACACAAAATCCCATGACTCCGTGCTCCTCTTCTCCGCTCACGACACGTATCGCGTACGACGTCGTTGCACTGTAACAGGGTTTTCCATCAATCAACTTTCTGTCACCTGCTACTGTTCTTCTTCTCTCTCACGTCCTTCCGTTCCCCACGCTTTTTTACCGTTGCAAATTCATCGCAATCAATCCCCATCCATCTCCGTTCATCTTCTTCCTTACGCTTACAGTTATGCATCCAATCAACGCATTTTTATATTATCTAAATTCATAGATTTTTATTTTTCATTTTATACACCCAAATCACTTCATTATTGTACTATCGGATCCAACGGCATCTGAATATAGCATATTCATTAAAACTAAAAAAAAATTAACAAAATCATGATTCTTAATTATAATTTAAATTTTAATTTGGTTCAATAACAAAAGGTTTATGATAATTATCTAAATAGTTATAAATTTTGAGAAAAAATGTATGTCATCATCACGTATTAATTATACCGAACATTGAATATGAGATTTCACTCAAATGTTGAAGTGTCTTTTGTAAATATCATTCGAAGTACAAATTTGCAAGGAAAGAAGTACAAGAACGAGGAGGAAGATAATAGTTCTATCAGTTTCAACTCATTTGAAAATAATTATTAAATGCAATTAACTCTATTACGAAGTTGACTTTAAGTCTAACTCAATCTCATAAAACTGGTTCAATGAAATGAGGTTTGCACCGACTTATATACTATGAAAGACTTTAATCTCTAGTCCATATGTTATGTTATGATCTCCAACATCTAAACTAAGTTTACGAAGACAGAATGAACATCCATTTCGATGAGATTAAATAACATGTAAATGAATTTAACGCTTTTGGATGATATTTTAATTTTGTTTAAGAGCACGTGTAAAAAGCACCAGGAAGCCGTGGCATGAATGTAATAATGTAGGAGTTTGTTTTTTTCTTTTGTGTTGGTCTCAAAATGCGAAAATGGAGTCTGCGTTTCAAATCATTATCAAACAAGAAAGAAAGCAATAAAGTGGAGCTCTTTCTTCGCCCACCAAAAAAAAATATGTAACATGTTTATCTTCCTTGTTTGGAATGAAAACTATCAATTCTTACGCAGTGATTATATCCATTTTGAACAAATTGCTTTTATAAAAAAATAATTGTAGTTAAATTTAAAATTAAACATTTTCATTGAGCTAGTTTTTTAGTTTGACTAATTAGATTATTAGTGTTTTTTTAAGTGTCTTTGTTGATTGAGTTGATAAGTTCTAAAAAGGTTATAATTTTTTTTAATGAAATAGTTGGTATGTATATGGATTTGATGAATGATTAAACTATTCATATTTATTTATTTTATTGATAAAAAAAATCTTAATTTACCAATATTTTGAGTTACCATCAAAGACAAGAAAATTTGCCGTTTATTTTGTGTAAAGACGGTACCGACCAAAAGAAATGACAATTAGCAATCTCTAAAACCAACCAGACAAACTATATATTGCTATATTTTTTTTAAGTATTTGTTATATTAGAATATAAGTCATTTAAAAAAAAATTAAACTAATGGAGTTGATAGATTTCACTTCAAGGGCTGATTTAACTTTTAATATTTTCTACTTTCAAGGATTTCAGATAGTTAAATACTAATTTATTTATTTAATTATTGGACATTTCATGACAATGAAGGAACAAGGTAAAATTACTTAAGTTCCTGTGTAGGATCAAATTGTTTTGAGTGTAGGAAAAATAATGGAGAACACTTTCTTGTCTAGCTTAAATTTGATGATTAACCAAAAATAATTTTGACCCACAAAAATGTTTCTTGAAGAGATGGTATACATGATTCTCCTACCTTGGAAGTTTTTTTGTATTCATCATAAAAGTGGTTTTGTTCCTAGTCAATTTCCGTGTATGATATGAGAAATTATTGCATTAAACATGCATGTGCATATTAGAAAGCCATGTCCAAAAAAACATATGAAAATACAACTCATAAGAGAATGGTTTTTTTTCAGATTTGTTCAAAGACTTTGCATCTTTGCCGTGCTATATTAGTATTGTACAGCTATATCCATAACCAATACCTAGAAAGAAATTTTTGCAAGTTTAACATCCCAATAATAACGTTTTTTTCTTTAAATGGAAAGTATTGTGTATGTTGTATACTTACAAGTCCGTGTATATATAAATTTAAAAATTATTAATACCACTAAGATACGATGAATCATCGTATTTAAAATATTGTCGTTTTTTAGTATCATTACAGTTTCATCTTTAAAAGATATATCAATTATCAATGGGAGAAGAGAGAATTGTATATTTAAATTGTCATTAATCTCGATTTTTTGACGGGAATAATTTTAAATCAAAGAATTCAGAAATTTTGATTTAAATAAAAATATTTTAATGGTACAAATATTATATTACGTGTATTCGTGGTTATAGGTATTTGGGTACTAACTAAAGAAATTAATGAAACAAATAATTGTGTAATAGATAATCGATTAAAATATTAAATTGATTCTTCAACAACATTTCATAACAGCTAAACCAGAGAGTATTTTTCACAGTCAAAATTATGAAGACTCCAATTTGTTAAAAAGATAAATAACTTTTTAATATATCTACATTGAATGAAAAAAAAATTAAACACTTATTTAATTAAAAAATATCAATGCCCAAAATTTCTTAATTATATTTCCACATATAAACACTTATTTAATTAAAAAAAATATCAATGACCAAAATTTCTTAATTATATTTCCATATATAAACAAAAATTTCTAAATTATTTCTTGTAATCAAGAAACTAGTTCCACATTATGGCATAGGGAAGAGGTGGTAGGTAGGTAGGTGCTACAAATCGTAAACTTCAAGATCACATCTTATTTTCCACGGTACTAAGAAGATAACAATGTGGGTTTCATTTTCAAAGAAAGCAACTAATTAATACATAAGACATTCACAATTATAAATAAATTGAATGAATATCCACGAAAATTATCTAATCACAGGTAAGATAATTAGAATTTAAATTGTATTAATAAACTACATGCACATAATTAATTTACATACGTATATAATGAATTACTCCATTAAAGATGTTTATAATTTTATTATTGTATTTTTGTGAGTTTTTATAAAACACATAGGACACTGTAGTAACCTTGGAGGATGTACCAATTGCCACCCTAATTAATAATGCACAGAAAAATATCTCACTGGTCACTTTCAAATTTCAACCAACAACGTAAATACATTATATATGTTTCTCATTGAATTGTTTCACATCTGATTAATTATCAGCACTCACTCATCTGTTATGCTTTTCAATGATTCTGCTATTTTCACGGGTGAAGTGAAGCGTAAAGCTTGAAGGTAATGCATGATAGTTCAGTGAATGCGAGCCAGTGAAAAGGTGACACGTGTGGAATCCATTTTAAGGTATGTGACGACGTTCTGATACTCTTGCTAAGACAGTGGAAAATGACACAGATTTTCATTCCAAACAATAAATTATCAGTGACGAATTGGTAAAACTAAAGTAATGTAATGTGAAAAATCTTATAATGTTTGTTGAATGAATGCATCTTATTATCATATTTGTAAGTAACATCAACACATATGACAGCTGTCACCACGCGCGAGTGTTGGCAACTAGTGTTGAGTGCGTGAGACGCGCGGGTGCTGCGTGTGGGGGAGGTGTTTGTTTTCCAAAAATACGTTAACATGGAAAATCATGGGAAAGAGAAAGTTACATGAAACTAGAAAGAGCTCCAACCCTAAGCTGCACTCAATTTTTCTGGTGGAGATGGAAAATCCTGAGGATAAAAAGGCAAGTTGAAGAGTACACAAACATATACAAATACAACACAAGACAACACAAAACTCACACAACACTTTCCCTTCTCTCTCTTTCTAGGGTTCCAAGTTTGAAGTTGAAAGTGTTGAACTTTCTCTTGCTTTTCACAAATTTGGTTGCACTAGGAACTGAGCCAAGAAAGAGGGATCACCAGGGAGGAAGAGGAAAGAGAAGAAAAAAGAAGAAAGGTGGAGAAAGGGATAGGTGTTGTACTAAAATAGAAAAATTGAGTGAAAAAAAGGAAAAGATTTACAAGTAGAAGGAGTGAGGTTGGAGAATAATAAGGATATGGGGAGGGGAAGAGTGGAGTTGAAGAGGATAGAGAACAAGATAAACAGGCAAGTCACGTTTGCAAAGAGGAGAAATGGCCTTCTCAAGAAAGCCTATGAGCTATCTGTTCTCTGTGATGCTGAGGTTGCCCTCATCATCTTCTCCAACCGTGGCAAGCTTTATGAGTTCTGTAGCAGCACTAGGTATGCAGTAGTATGTGTTCATCTTTCTTTTTCTTTTTCTCAAATACTCAAATCACTTTTTCCTTTCTTCACTTCTGAGATCTACTTGCTTCTCCATTTTTATACAGTGCCTTTCTTTGGATTCTTTTTTATACTTCTGAACACTGCATAAATTTTATTATGATGTGGCTTTTACATAAGAAGGTCCATTTCTGTTACTATAAGTTAGACTAATCAGAGTTCAGTTTTGATTTGATTTTTCTTGTAAGGGATGGTAGATTTATCAGATCTAGTAATATGGCATATGATCTGCTGAATATCTAATATTTCGTGTACTGTACGGTTATAAGATATTGTTTTACTCTTTCTTTTTTGTGAATTTTAGTTTTAACTTTTTTCCTTGAAGTGAGGCTTTTTCTCAGAGATGAGATGAAGATTGACATAATTTTTGTCTGAGTTTTCTTCTTAACTAAGTAATTTTCGTTGGAAGTTGGTCTAGCTAGGTGAGTTGCTGACAGGTTATAGTTGTAAGCAGAATCATGACATGTTCTGTATAACTACTTCTACTAAACTGGTAGTCCTATGAAGATAATCATGGGTGCTTTAATTTTCATAAGAAATTAATTACATTTCTATTCTCTTCTGTTAAAATTAATCTCTGTTTACATTTGGAAAAAGTGAACTATTAATATCAGTTTTCCTACTTTGGAAAGGGGTGAGGATGTAAAGATTATTGTATATGAGTGTATGCAAAATTGTTGGTTATCCTGTTTTTTGATACTTCCATGCAAAATTCATATTTCCATTTTCTAACTTTCCACACCCTTTATTTTATATTTGTTTCACCAACAATCTTATGTAATACTTTATATATCTTATTTCCTTATGCTTTATAATTCTTGAATTCTTAGACCTAAACATTAAGGTGATATATAAGTTTCAAAATGAAATACAAATAAACAAATACATATACTACAAGAAAATCATTAAATAGAAATTAATTTTAGATAAAAAAAATAATTAATTGATATATTGATTAAATTAGATAATATTTTAGAAACTAGAAAAATTATTAAATTTTGAAATTAGTTTTTATTATTGATAAATAATTTCTAAATTAATATCTAATCAATTGTTTAGATTCTAAATTTGGTAGAAAAAGACTTAGCTAATTAGATACTAATTTGAAAATTATTTATCAATAATAGAAACTAATTTAGAAACCAATCATTTTTTAATCTCTAATTTAGTCACTATAGTAACTAATTATTTTTTTCTCTAAAATTAATTTTTATGTAATGATTTTCTTGTAATGAATACCTCGAAATGCATGCATATTAGCTTTTAAAAGATTTAATGTTTTTTAGTGTTAAACTTTTCATATTTTTTACATCTTAGTTAAAAATTGTTTATTCTATTTTCTGGACTTTTTTATTTTTTTGTCATCCAAGTAATAAAGTTAATAGTTAATGTAACAACAATGTTGGCAATTAGTGACTTGGGAAGTCATTTAAGAATATGATGAGACAGTTGCATGTAATTTTTTTAACTAAACCGTCATTTAATCACTCTTCATTAGTTTGACATAATTCACTAATGAAATGATGATTAGAAGCACAAATTATTTAAACAATGATACGTTACTCTGTTATACTTTTAGATTATTTGACAAATTATTAGTTGTAAATATTATCTAAAAACAGACCAAAATTGTAATTAAAGAATAAATTTTAAAATTTTGAATAAATTAGAGATAAAAATATACTAAGTCTGATCGCAAAATATCTTTGGTTTGAAAGACTCTCATTATAGTAAAAAGTAAAAATAAGAGATGAACATAAAAATGAAAATTTCTTCTATCTTTACTGTGTTTTCTCTTTATCTTTTTCTTTAATGAAACTTGCGTTAGTTAGTTATTTGGTTGCAAAAAAAAACATTAAATAAGTTGGAGAGACATTCTTCTTACTTCTTCTGTTACTTTTTTGGAATGAGTTTTCCTTCCTGGGAAATATGAATTATTAACTATGAAACTATGCTTGATGTAGATATATTATAGGATAGTTATTAAAACATTTATTCCTTTGGGTACAATGTTATTTTTTTTATGAAAAATAAAGATCCCACATAATACATTTCATAAGCGAGGAAACTAAATGAAAACAAATGGTTTAGAAATTAAAAGAATATTATGCCCTATCTGCTGAAAGTACATTTAACTCTATTTTATTTAAGGTAGGGAGATAATATAGGGTTGGCTACTAGTGAATATTATGCAAATGGAAAAAAATTGTTTCAAAATTTCAATCCGCAAAAGCATCTATGCAATCAGAAACACATGGATTATACATATAAGTTGAGATTGACATGTGCAGAACTCAGAAGTGAACGAAAAAGCAAGAAGGGAATAGCTGTTTTACTGTGGATCGATGTAATGTATCTAGAAAAGTAGTAAGCTAGGGCTAAATTTTGTAAGACTAGTGCTACAACTTCATGCACACTTTTTATATTATCCTGGTTAGTCTATCAGTTCTCTTACACTTGAAGAAGAAAGCAAACATGTAAATTTTAAGCTTAACCTACAAACTTTTGTGCTGTCATATTTCTTGCTTTGCTTACGAATATTCAGGTCTAAGACATGTATATATATACATATACTAGCTCTTGCGAACACTATTAAATTTACTAGCTCAGAAAACTTTATTTATTCACAAAATGGATTATATTTATTGTGTCATTGAGTGAAATTTGTTGCCTACTTAATCTCCATCATTACTTTCATCATCTTTAGAAACATAGATTCAATGTTTTCAATCTATGATTACTGGTTTTCTTAGGCTAGTTCTAGCATTAATTTAAAGCATCAATTCTGCATTCTATGGCCTAATGTATAAAACAGTTCACATGCCCTATTATTAACTTTATGTATCATGTAACACATTTTGGTTAACTTATAAATGCAAATGCTGCTAACTATTTTTCCATTGTAAGGAACCTTTTCTAAAACCTGGTCAGTATTTTTGTTGAAAGATAAGATCATGTTGAAAGATTTGTGTCCACATAATCCATCTACTTCTAATGTATTTACTTTTTAGATAAACAAGGACAAATATTAAAAAGGCAAAACACAAGATATATAAGGTGGATTAGTTGACATCCTTTGAGTAATTGTGGTTTATGTATGGTTATCCATGCCATCATCATCAATTTCAATGATATTCGTTTCCTTGTCCACCTTCAAATCAGCATGCTCAAAACACTTGAAAGGTACCAGAAATGCAGTTATGGAGCTGTGGAAGTTAGCAAACCTGCTAAAGAGCTCGAGGTATAGGAACTGCTGCAGCTATTATTGGCATACAACTTAAATAGTTATGGGAAACTATAATATAGTATAGTATATATATATATATATATATATATATATAGTTTTCTGTTATTATGACATTTTAATGTTATTATCTTTCATTTGTAGCAGAGCAGCTACCGTGAATACTTGAAGCTGAAAGCAAGATTTGAATCACTTCAAAGAACTCAAAGGTGAATTTAACAGGACAGTAATGAGTAAATAAATAATGAATTAATTCATGATAAAAGAATAGGAACTTTCTCTTTGTTTAATGTTTATTTCTTCTGCGCTAAAATGTGAATAAAATTTCTAGTCATCAAATAATTTTTTGCATATTTGTTCGTGATTAGTTTGCATACCACATAACAAGAATCAATTAGTTTGACCAATGCCTTTATCTCTGGTACTGCAGAAATCTTCTAGGAGAAGACTTGGGTCCACTGAATACCAAAGAACTTGAGCAGCTTGAACGGCAATTGGATTCTTCTCTAAAGCAAGTGAGGTCCACCAAGGTAATGATGGATAATTTAAGCATGTGTTAGTTTTTTCATAAAAAGATAAGAAAATCAGAAAAGTAAAAATTCTTTTTTATAGACTAGGTTACACATGAAGTGAAAATCATCTTTTATCAGTAGTTGCAGCAGCTTAAAGTTCCTCCATTTGATTTAACATCTTTTAGTTAATATTTTTTCCTGTTACATTTTTTTTCTGATACCATGGCCACTGCATCACTATCTGTATATGATAAAGGCATATTGTGACATGATGACTCGTGAATTTTTTTCAAATGGGAGTTTCAAACATTCTTACAAATTACATTATCGAAAAGTGGAAACCAATGGAATAGGATTGATTCATTAAAGATTTTGGACATTTTAGATGTGAAGAAGTCGTAAGTGACATATTTCTTCTTTTTGTGAAAAGAAACTGTGCATATTGTGTGTCTCTATATATATGATTTATAGTATACTCTCTATATATGATTTGAAATTTCCATAAGAAAAGCTTATTGTGACTCTTGTTTGTTACCTGGCACTTCTGAAACATCAAATTACAGACGCAGTTCATGCTGGATCAGTTGGCTGACCTTCAAAACAAGGTACCTTGTTTGACCTAATTAAAGGAATAAAGCACCTCTATGGATGCTAATAATTTCATGCTATTTTGTTGCAGGAACAGATGTTGGTAGAAGCAAACAGATCCTTGACAATGAAGGTAATACCATTATCCAATGTTCTTCTACTACCTCCTAAAAAGATTGGTTTTGTAACATAACTATACATACCTCACCTCAGCCTTAATGTGATACCTCATACCTTAAAATATTTCCAGCTTTGATATTTTAGATCCTTCTAATCAATTTAGAAGTACTACTACCCTGCACATATATTCTGGCCAATCATACTGCATGCTTGAAAGTTAAGAAGAAAATCAAAATTGTTTAGCATTTTGTTGATGTAAATCTTGAATCTTGTTCAATCTTCAATCTGATGACATGATTCATGACTGCTACTTGTTGGCAGCTGGACGAAATCAACTCAAGAAATCACTACAGGCAATCATGGGAAGCTGGTGATCAAAGTATGCAATATGGTGGTCCACAGAATTCTCACTCTCAGGGCTTCTTCCAGCCACTGGAATGCAATCCCACTTTGCAGATTGGGTAATACATGATTAGAAAATATTGATCTGAACAGTGTTTTTTGAACTACATTGTAACGTGTCCCTTTTGTTCAGTCCTGATTACAGGTACAACGTTGTAGCTTCAGATCAGATAACTGCAACAACTCCAGCTCAACAAGTGAGTGGTTTTATTCCAGGGTGGATGCTATGAGCTAATTGGGTTCAGTATTCAGTTGGAGACATAAAAGCAAAACACCCCACAAAAGGGCAAAGCCAAATGCTTATCGGTGTTGCAAGGTGTAAATGCAACCTTCCATGCTTCCATTATTCTTATTTTGGTATAAGAAACAGCTGTGACTTGTTCAAACTTTTGAACCTTTAGCCATAGACACATGGCATGTAAGAAATTTATTACATATTGAGTATCTTTTGAAGGATCCTTTTCTTACTATTAGATATCTGAACTACCTGTTATAATTTTCTAATGCTTGCATTATATCGGTAGTGGAGGATTGTAAAATCTCGTGAAGCTCTGAATCCTCCTTTCAATCTTCATCGTAAAAACAATTCAACGCCAGTTTTTTCCATCTTCCATTTAGATCTTTTGAACTTTTATTTCTTTTACTAATGTATCCATGTATTATAATTTTTTCTTAATTTCAGACAGTGCTATGATTTTCATTTTACTGTTATCCTTTAAAGTTAGAGACTTGTGCTTAACTGTTAAAACGCTTTTTTAGAGCTTTTGAATATTTTTTATTACTTAAACTGTTCCTGTCACGTTAACATTTTTTTCTTCACGATTTCGAATTAACTACTTTTCATGTTATATTTATAAATATTAAAGTGACTTAATCTCATCAACGCAACTTAAAGAAAGATATTTATTGTTTTCTTTTATTTTAAATCAAATCTCAAGTTATTGTGTTTCTTAATTTCAATATTTTATATATATTTCATTTTGTATCGTAGTTCAATTATTCACATTTTTATTGTTGCAGAATTATATAAATGGAACCCCAACAAAACAAACTTCTCCTTGCACCCCCTTCAATTTCGGATAAAACTGTTATACCCTTTTTTTTAAATGGCTTCTGGGTTACTTTTTTTGCAATGTGTTTGAAACATACTTTCTGTAATTCATGAGATACATTTTTGGAAAATGTTTCTGAAACATAATTTCCGAAATAAACTTTTAGGAATGTATGTATTTTTCAGAGTATATTATGGAAAGAGCTTTTGGGAATGATGATGAATTAGATAAGGTCTTTTGGTCATTTTACCTAATTGATGAGGTGCATGGAAAAATTTGACGGGGTGGAGGAAGAAACTTCCAACTCTTTTTCGTAGAAGCACTGAACATTGGGCTTGATCAGCCTTTCTTATGGGCCCATTCGCATGCTCATAGAACTGTAAATAGGCAAATTCTTCCTGCACCATATCAATTTTAACCTCCACCATATCAAATTTTTAAATTTCCAAAACTACCCTCTTGTACCATATCAATTTTAACCTCCACCACCATATCAAATTTTTAAATTTCTAAAACTACTCTTATTCCAAATTTTTTCTCCTAAACCCTAAACCCTTATTCCAAATTAAAAAATCCAAAATAATAATTATAATTGAGAAATAAAAAAATACATGCTGGAAAAAAAATTCTGAACACAAAACTAAAAATACATTCTGGATAAA
>Ga0123342_1001544_pt1 | contig 38762 bp, 31 predicted proteins | sample Turbeawhitnodule_FD_89960 | JGI IMG/M metagenome (GOLD analysis project Ga0123342, IMG submission 89960) | Root nodule microbial communities of legume samples collected from Mexico - Turtle bean Mexico white nodule | ecosystem: Host-associated > Plants > Roots > Nodule | place: Mexico: Nepantla...
AAACATTAAAAATATTTATTTTTTAATGCATTCAAAATTAAAATTATTAAAAAAATAATAATTTATTATTTATTTATTTATTTTTAAAATGGTGCTAGATAGGGAAATAAAAACAAAAGGGTGCTAGATAGGGAAATAAAGATGTAAATGGTGCTAGATAGGGAATTGAGCCGTAAATGGACAATTAATTTTTTAAATATACAGGTGTTATCAATTTAATTTTAGAAAAAAAATAAAATATTGGTTTACTCTTTTGGCTATGCAAAAAGTGAGGCTTAGTTTTTAATATTATTATCATAGTTTAATGGAAAAAAATGCTTTTTGATTTAGTGGTTGACTGGTTCTCAAATCACACTAGCGATTGGAAGTGTGAAGTAGCTAAAGATGAGTTGAATTAAAAATGATTTAACTTGACTCACTTGTTTTTAATAAATTAACTGAAATCATTATGAGTTGGTAAGTTGATTACTTAAGCATTTCTCTTGTTTTATATATTATTGTATTAGAAATTATAATAAATTATTTTGATCCACTTATTTATGAGAGTACGTGTTTATATATTTTACCAAACATGAACTGATATTATAAAAATAACAACTTATAATTAAATAAATAAATAAATAGATAAAATATTCCTATTTTACCAAACATGAACTGATATCATAAAAATAATATGTAAAAATCAAAGTGTAAACTTATATAATTAAATAAATAAATAGATAAAATATTCCTGTTCAAACACAATTGAACAACATTTTATTTAAAAAAATTAAAGTGTCAATCTACATAACTAAAAATAGTAAATAATTATAATAAAAGAATGATAAAATTTTCTCTTATATTCAACTTCTTTTATGCTATGGCACGAGAATGAAATGTCAATTGTGATTCTTTAAAAGAGTAGAATATTCTCATTGTGTAGTAGAAAGCTAATTTGGACAAGTTAGAGGTTGTCTAATTCTTTTCGTTCACGATGAGAAATAAACAATGAGAGATGAAGAATGAGGATTTTGTGGTTTGCATACGATGAACGTGAACATGTCCAGAAGTAGAGTTAGGATGAATAATGGGTGACACGAATGAATGATGGTCATTAATATTATGAGTAACATAAGAGGACAAAATAGGTTGATGTGAAGATGCAACAGGAAGAATATAAGTGAATTAAGTGAAAATATTTAGACAAGGAAATATCCTCAATAGGACTTTGTTAGAAAATATCACAAACAGATAACCTTTGTTCATTGAAAATCACAGCTTTAAAAACGTAAATCCTATCAGAATCAGAAAGACAAGTATAATCCTTATGAAAGAGGAATAGCCTAGAAAAGCACATTCTTAGAAAAGAGAAACATGCAAACCCAAAAGTTTTTAAGAAGTTATAATTATGGATCTTGCACACAGCACTATGAAGGGAATGTTAAAATTCAACAAAGTAGTCGATAGTCTATTAATTAGATACATAATAGATACATTGCAATAGTGAAAGCAAAGTCCCATAAAACTAGAGACAAAAAGAAACAAGGTAGAGAAGATTAGTGTTATGTTTGTGGTTTCTTTTCACTATACCATTTTGATGGTGTGTTTGGACAGATTAATCATTAAGTGATACCATGACTAAACAAACATCACATCAGTAAATAGTCAAAACTTTCCTCCCTCCCCAATCAAATTCAATACTTTTTTATTTTGGTGTTTAACTAAAGTTCAATCATGACATTAAATTGTTGAAAAATAAGAAGATTTTTAAATTTGGATTTTAAAAGATAAATCCATGTGAACTTAGAATATGCATCAATAATGGACACATAGTAACTATAACATGGTAACAAGTTAAGTTAATAGACGAACTAATACCCATTAGACAGTCTCATGATATGAGCATCTCTGTGTTTTGATGATAACAAACATTATAAGCTGTATTGTGGTATGACAATGCTCACTCATGTGCAATATAAGTTTAGGCAAGAACAACAAAAGACTGTCAGACGATACAAACAACAAAAGACTGTTAGACGAAACAATGACACACGCTCACATTAGAAGACCATCAGACAATTCTATCTTGGTCTTAATCTCAGATTAATGACTAAGAGTTAATAATGATAAAATCTAAAGAAGAAAAAGATGTGCCAAACAATATCAAAGAACAAACGAGATGATTTCAGGAAACTAAGTTATACGATACTAATAGAATGGATCAGACGAAGTAGTAGAGAAGATCTTAGTAGACGATCCTAATGCTTAGAACCTCATTAGAAGATCTTGTTAGATGAACTCTTTGGATAACATAAGGAAAACGATATGAAAGCACTTGCTTACAAGCCATTAGACTAACACTAAAGATTGTACATATCAGACGATACAAGCATCTTCAACTCGTCAGATGAATCACTGTGTCAGAAAAGTGTCCATAGTTAATATTTACATTATTAGAATGTTTTAAAACACCGCGTTTACGTTTCTAAATTTTACTTGACATTTCTAAATCATAGAAAACATTATTTTCAAATACGATTACTCGTTAAATGATTTTGGAAAGTGAGAAGTGTCATATTTTAATAATATTTCATATTAAAAGATAGACACTTATGGATATTTATTAATAAAATAACTATAATTTAACCCATAATTTATGAATTTAAACCTTTTCATATTTTGTGATTATAATATGAATAAGAACGATTTATTTCAAAATTTATGTTAATTTCAGGATTCTAGGGTAAAATGGAGATGGAAGGGCTAAAGGAGAATAGACAACATAAAAAGGGAAAGTTGGAACACTCAAAATTCTCCCAAACTCGCCCAAGCAAGCTCATTCCAGACTCGCCCAAGGCTCGTCCAGGCGAGTTCATTCCAGAGAAGTTGGGTTTTTTCTCGTCAAACTCGTCCAAGCCCGCTATAAATTGTCTAGGCAATAAGTCACTTAGCCCAAGTCCAACTAGGTTAAATATGAGGCGTGAGGCATAATTCTAGAAAACATTGGGAGATTAGAGAGAGATAGAAAACCCTAGAGGAGACATCCGTCAAGGAGAAACATCCTGAATCTTCCTTTCTTGTTTTCCATGCTTGTAATGGCCAACATGAGTGGCCAATTCTACCCTTTGGGATTGAGAGTAATATGTTCAAACTTTTATGTGTTAAGGTGATATTTAAACATAATATTTTATTCTTGATTGATGATTGGTATTGTCATTTTATTCTTGACGTTTGATTTACCAAGATTTTGATCCATAAATTTAACTAGAAAGTACTTCTAAGCATCTGACCTAAATGATAATGCTTGACATATTTGAATGCTAGGAATATATTTGAAATGTTAATTGCTATCAACATTTGTTTGTAACAATAAAGAATTTTTATAAATATGCGAGGAATCGATATTTAGGAGACTATCTTAATAATTTTATATGCGAGGAATCGATATAAATGAATTTTATATGGGTATCAATATCAATTAAATATAGAATATTATATGTTTTTCAAAATACAAAAGAGTGAGAAGGATAACAAGGATATTTAATTTAATGTACCTTAGCTACTAAAACAATCTAATAGACACAAAAACTTCTCTTGAATGCCTATGGCAGCATGCACATCTTATGACAACACCTCTTTAAGAAATTTTTCTTCACCAAACACATCTTCCTTAAACACAATAGTTGGGTAGTCTTCAAGATCTCCAACAATCTCCCCCTGTTTGATAGAGACAAATCGATGCCTTGAAGAATAGACTTTGAACAAATTCAAATACCTGCAGCGAAACAAATTCAAATACCAACAGACTTTTCATCACGGCAATATCATACACTTTACTCCTCATTTGTGTTCACCAAAAATAACCAATGAACAAATGTTGTTTGAATGGATATACCAATTCCACCAAACAAATGATAAGCAGATAAAATAGATTATAACATTTTATCAAACATGCTTAAAGGGAAGATAGTGTTTCAAGTGCAAAACTAGCACTTTAGTACATTCCAAAAAGATAAAAAACAGTGATAAAATAGTTCAGAAAAAAATGCAGGATAAAACAATTCAGAATGAAAGAGAAAATAGTGTTCATCAGTTCTCCCTATAGTATAGCTCAACATGTTGCTCTTGGACTCCTTTGATTTGATGATCAAGGTGCTGGAACCTAGCTTTTGTCATCTCATAATAGACCCTTTGATCAGTAGAGAAAGTATCCATCATGTCAAGCATTTGTTTTTCAAAGCTGGACAAGGGTTCACCTCGGTACATTGGTGCTTCATATGCAATAAGAGCACTCATATCATGTGCTTGAGAATCATTATTCATATCATAGGTTGGAGCTCCTCTATTCATCTCGAGAGGAGGAGTTTCATTATGCATTTCATAACATGAAGCTTCGACAACATCTACTATTTCTTCTTTAGCATTTCCTTCATTCTCTTCATTAGTTTGATTGTCTGCATGGTTTGATGCAGCATACTCAGATCTGGGAAATGCACTTGGTTTGCTTACCCATACATTCTCTTCCTTTTGATATCCCATTTTGATGAGGGTTGAGCAGTCAACCTCATTCACAAATTTAATGGTTTCATTGTGTTCATCAGTGACATCAATTTCAAAGTAGTCAATTAGTTTTGAAATAAAAATATCATAAGGAAACTATCTTCTCCACTTAAGCATATGTTCACTTTAATTTTGTTCATGAGGCAATACATAAAAATAAAATCCTCCTCATGTAGTATTGCATGGTTACTCCCCCTCGGTGTTAGCTGCCATGCAATTACAAAGGCTAAAAGTCTAGGAGTGAGTTTGAGTGTACCTACGTGGAACTTGGTGAATGCATGAGCAGGATCTTGCAAGCAAGTCCTATAAAATTGCATTTTATTGAACTTTTGTATTTCAACTATGTTTCCTCTTCCAACATTCACTCCAGTGTATTTGATCCCAACAATGTTGCTCCATACTTGATTGGTGATAAGCAGCTTAGTGCCTTTTATGCTGGAAACCATATTTCTTCCTTCAAGACTAAGGTTGGTGTAGAATACTTTGACCAAATTTGGATACACATTTCCAGTCATTTATAAGAAATGTTTCAGCTTTTGGTGCTTCAATAGAACTCTTAGTTCTTTCATATTCTCCCTCTTCAGCCATGAGAATTCCAACACCTTTGGGATGTTAATTTTCTTTATGCTCATCTCATGCATGAAGGTGATCATTGCCTCTTCATCACCAGCAAACTAGTTTTCCAACACACCAATATTGGTAGTAGTTGGCTCACGAGACCTTCTCTTTTTGTGTGATGAGGAAGCCATTGAATGAAGCTACATGAAAGAAAGATGTAGAACAAAAAAAACTAGAATGACAGAGCAATGTTAGAAAATTGTAAGAAACAAGTAATAGTGCAAAACAAAAGGAAACAAAATAAGAGTTGCAATGCATTTTTTCACAAACAATGCATATCTAGGTTTATAATGTTCAAGAGCATTGTTTAGAGAGAAATATTTGAAAAGCAATGCCAAATCGAGAAGAATAAAAATGCAATTCTGTGTAGTGCAGAGATGCAATGCATAACAGAGTTTATATAGAGAAAAATAGTGGAGAAGAAGTGTAAAAATGGAGAAAAGATAAGATGCAGTAGGTGTAGTATAGAGATGATGCTTAGGGCAATGCAATTTTGTATAAAGTGCCACAACAGGTTTGGATAATTTGTTTAAAAGATACCAATTAACCAATTGAAACTAAAAACAATCAATGCTTTTTCAGTTTTATTTTGACTAGGCAAAGTTGTGATAAAACTGTTGGTCAATAACCAATTTCCAAGGACAGTCACATGGATACATGGTCAAGGCAGTTAAAGAATTTGTTTCTCTTTCCTAGTCACACATGTGATTTTGAAACAAAAAAACAACCAATTAAAACAACAAATAATGAATTGTAATTTACTGTAGATAGCTATTAAAAACAAATTATGCCTAGTGAATAGGTCGGCCAGTTGTAATTCAGTTCCAGTAAACTTGATTTCACAATTTCCATTGGCAATGTGTTCACGAAGAAAATGATGCCTAATCTCTATATGCTTAGTTATAGAATGCATGATAGGATTTTTAGTCAAATTTATAGCACTTGTATTGTCACATAAGAGAGAAATACTACTTAAAACAATGCCAAAATCAGTTAGCTACTATTTTAACCATAATGTTTGAGCACAACAACTCCTTGCAACTATAAATTCTGCCTCAGCTATAGATAGTGTCACATATGCTTTCTTTTTGCTATGCCAAGATATCAAACTTGACCCTAGCATGTGACACGTTCCACTGGTGTTTTTTTTATCAATTTTACATCGTGCAAAGTCTGAGTCAGAATAACCAATTAAATTGAAAGAAACATTACAAGGATACCACAAACCAACTTTTTAGTCCCTTGTAAGTAATTCAAGATTCTCTTGGCAGCTTTGTAGTGAGATTCTTTAGGTGCAGATTGAAACCTAGCACACATGTAGAAAAAAAACATAATGGCAGGTATACTAGCTATTAGATATAAGAGAGTACCAATCAAACCTTTGTATTTGGTTCGATCAAATAATTTTCCAGCAAGGTCTTGATCTAAGTGACAACTTGTAGAGATAGAAGTGTTGATTGCTTTGCATTGATCCATATCAAACTTCTTTAATAGATCTTTGTAGTACTTGGCTTAACTAATGAAAATCCCATCTTTCATTTGTTTCACTTAAAGGCCTAAGAAATAGTTCAACTCACCCATCATTAACATTTCAAAGTCACTCTTCATGGCTTCTACAAAGGCTTCACACAAGTTTTCATTTGTTGAACCGAAGATGATGTCATTTACATACACTTGTACAAGTATAACGTCATTTATCTTTTTCTTGATGAATAAGGTCTTGTCAGTCATACCTCGGTTATATCCTTGTGATAGTAGAAAGTTACTCAATCTTTCATACCATTGTCTTGGTGCTTGCTTTAAACTGTATAGAGCCTTCTTAAGTTTGTACACATGAAAATTGTAGTCTTCAAACCCAAGTGGTTGTGACACAAACACTTCTTCATTTATGTAACCATTTAGGAAGGCACATTTGACATCCATTTGAAACAACTTGAAACCATTCATGCATGAAAAGGCTAGGAGAAGTCTAACTGCTTCCAACCTTGCTACTGGAGCATAGGTTTCATCATAATCTATTCCTTGCTCCTAATTTTATCCTTTTGCCACCAATCTTGCTTTGTTTCTTGTGATGATGCCTTGCTCATCCACTTTGTTCCTGTATACCCACTTCATGCCTATCACATCCATCTCGGATGTTCTAGGAACCAGAGAGCATACTTCATTTCCTGTAAACTGATTCAGTTCTTCCTGCATGGCCAAAATCTAATTGTTGTCTTGTAGAGCTTCATCAAGATTTTTTGGCTCCATCATTTCACAAAAATTGTTTAGAGAATTTCTAGTTGATACTCCTTTCTCAATGTTTCCAATCACATTATCAAGAGTTAAGCCCCTAAGAGTTCTCCATTCTTTAGGCAATTCTACAGTAACAACAAGTTCTTAGGTAGATTTTGAATCAATTGAATTTGAATCAATCAATTGATCTTTTTGAAGCACAGTTCTTAAATCATATGTTTCAAGTTCATCTTCTATAGGCTTGAACAAGCAATTGTTAGATTCATCAAAGATAACATGAACATATTCCTCAATAGTTAGCAATCTTTTATTATAAACCTTGTAAGCATGACCATTCATAACATAGCCAATATGAATACCTTCATTAGATTTTGGATCAAACTTTCATAGATTATCTTTACCATTGTTTAATACAAAGAATTTATATCCAAAAACTCTAAGATGAATTATGTTAGGTTTCCTACAATTATAAAGTTTATATGGAGTTTTCTTTAAGATAGGCCTAAAAGTTCTATTTAAAACATAAGAAGCAGTATATACAACATCAGCCCAAAAGTATTTAGGGAGACTAAATTCATTTAGCATAGTTCTAGTAATTTCCTCTAGGGATCTATTTTTTCTCCACCACACCATTTTGTTGGGGAGTCCTAGGGGCTGAAAAGCTATATGTGATTCCATACTTTTCACAAAACCTATTGAATCTATCATTTTGAAACCTACCCCATGATCACTTCTAATTGATTTTATACTACAACTATTTTCATTTTTCAAAACTTTGGCCAATTTTCATGTTACGGGACCACCTCTGACCAACGGGTTTACTACCTTGCTAGACTTTACTACTGGGACCAAGGTTGACCCGTGTATAATCACCTTTCTGTGCTACACTAAAACCTTTGAAAGAAAGAAGAATAACAAAATTTTTATATCCTTCAGGCTTTTTAACTCTCTTTTTTTATATACGGGTTCTTCTTACTATCTTGGTACTATTTTTTCCCCCCCCCCCCCCACAAAAAAAAAAAAAATAAAAATATTTTTTTTTTCTTTTTGTTTTTTTTTTCTTTTTTTTTTTTTTTTTGGTTTTTTTTTTTTTTTTTTTTCCCCCCCCCCCCCCCCCCCCAAAAAAAAAACTAAATATAAAATGTTCAAATATTTTCTGGTTTTGATACCAAATACATTTTCAGAAGAAATAAAAGAAAAACAACAGTTGCAAAGATTTTTAGGATGTGTAAACTATATTGCAGATTTTATTCCTAATATTAGAATAATTTGTTCACCGTTATACGCAAGATTAAGAAAAAACCCTCCAGTCTGGAATGATGATATGACCAAAGCCATAAAACAAATAAAAAAAATAGTTAAAAAAATTACCCTGTCTAGGAATACTTGACCCCGAAGCCTTTCTTATTGTAGAAACAAATGCCTCTGATTTAGGATATGGGGGGATTTTAAAACAAAAAGTTTCAGAAAAATAAAAAAAGCAAGTAGTCAGATACCATTCAGGAATGCTTGTGTTTGCAAAAATTTCAAGATGATCTATTTAATAATAATAATAAAAAAGTGTATTGATTGTAAAGAAACTCAAGTGTTTTAACTAAAGATGCTCAAAATCTGGTTTCTAAACATATATTTGCAAGATGACAGACTTTATTATCTTGCTTTGATTTTGAAATAGAACATATTAAAGGAAAAGATAATTCTTTACCACATTTTTTAACAAGAGATTTTTTATAGGCTTCAATATGAGTGTCAAGTCAAGAGGAAAAGATAATTATGGCCCCCCACTGGGATCAAATAAAGCATCTAGTTTAATAAATAAAGATCAATATGGTCTCCCATTGGGATCAAATAAAACATCCAGTTGAATAAAAAAAAGATCAATACGGTAACCCTTGGGATCAAATAAAGTCTCTCAATCAATATCATTAAGACCATCCTCCTCATTGTCTTTAAGACCAGCAACACCTACAAAACCAAACCTCTACCTTAGGAGAAATTATAAAAACTCCTCCTCAATTACCGAACCCCTTAATACCTTCAAATAGATTTACCCTTTTATATTACCAAAATGAATTAATAAGCCCAAAAGACTTTACCAATAGAACTCCTATCCCAACAGATTTTCCAAAACAAATACCTTCAGAAGAATATTTAGAAAAGCCCAAAAGTATGCCAATATTGATATCAGAAAAAGCCTGGCTAACTCCAAACCCCAGACAAATAGCTGAAAAAACTGTTTCCTCAAGACTTTCATTATCTTCCAATAGACATATGCAAAACCAAAACTTTTTATGAATTTATATCAGTGGATACAAAATCCATAGAAGTATCTCACCATAAAGAAGATGAAGGAAATATCCAGTTCTTCGAAATAAAGATTCTGCAGGTCTTAACCCCTTAAGAATGGAACCAACCTCTCCACAATAAAAAATGTTTTCAAGAATGTTTGATCCACAACAATACAATTATTGTGATTATATGGATGCATGGTCCAACGTATTATTTATTAGGCCAGAGAAACATTCTTGGTTCATCTGGTTTAAAAAGGGAATATCTTTAAGATTTCCAAGGTGGTTCGTAATGGTTTGTCGACTTTGGACCACTACCTTCAATATTTCCAACAGAGATAAATGAAGTATATACATACTTTCGACAAAATTCTACATTTGTATTAGGATATAAGCTTATATCTTTTGTACCCTCCAAGTTATTACCTGGATAGTAGCATGGGATTATACCTTGGTACAACCGTATGAAAGAGTTGAAATTAAAATGTTATCAAGAAAAATAAAGATAAAATGGTGGAAGAAGTTAAATAACAAATTAGTGTGCAAGAGCAGGATTCAAGAACAAAAAAAGCATAATTCAGGCAACAAAGAAAGTTTTGAACTTAAACAAGATACATTATTCTTAGCAGAAAAAATACAACTAATGGCAGTCTTACCATCAACAACCTCAAAGGAAGAGTTTTAAAGAGCTCTCTAGAAAGCTACCTCCTCAAAAGGCTCAGACAAAGTCAGTACCAACGATGAGTTATCACAGTCAAATCCTTATCTCTGCAACGAAGACATGCACTACTGAAGATTCTCTCATTTGTAATGTGCCAAAACATTTTTCTGACTGCAAGACAAATTAAAAAAGAATCCAAGAACAAGAAGAGGCATCTGACAACCGTGGATGTGACCAAAGTCAAAAGATTTTGAAAGAAAACAACAATAGCCAGAAGATTCTTCAAGATAATAATAATTTCAAAATTGAATATCATTGTAAGTTTGTCTGAGCAATGATGTAGCACTAGTTGTCGTAAGTGATGTAGTGTGCCTATATAAAGAAGCTCTTCCATATGAGAAGGGCATAGTAGAATTGAGAGCTCATTGCAAAACTTGTATGAAAATGGTATCTGTGAAATAAATTGTTTTCGAGCAACTGTCTTCATGATTTTTGTAAATCCTTTTGCAATATTTTTTCAGTTTTTCAATACATTTTATCTAATGAATGTTTTAAGTCTTTCTTATTTATATATCATCACAAATATTATTATTATTATTATTACTACTACTACTAGCGGAAAAATGTATCTGCATTTTTTATTTTTATTTTTATTATATGTATTATCATATGTGTATTTATATTTACTTAAATGAAATATAGATATATGTGTATTCATATTTTTTTGATATCAAATTATCTGTATATATATATATATATTTGTTTTATAGAAAAAAAATTAAATTATTTTCTAAAGGGAAGACCAAATAAAAATAAATCCCTACTATATACAAATAATAAAAATATAATATATTGCATGACATTTAGTAACTGTAAACCAAATAATAAGAGATAAAAACTATAATTTTTAAGTGAGACGAAGATATGAAAAAAAAATTACTTCACGTGTCGTAAGAACGTGTTTCTGTTTCCACATCTAATAAACCGTTCCATGTTTGACAAACTACTCCACATCTAAAATTTTAAAATTGATAACTGATTTTTACGAAATGACAACATATTAGTTTACACAAAAAAATAATTACCAAAATTCATTGAAAAAAAGACATTTTTCTCCTATTAAAAAATCATTATTTATATTCCTCTTTTTTAATTTTAAACTTATTTTAATATAATTATGTTTATTGTGTTATAAATTTGAATTTTTTTAATATATTTTTTATTGTAATTAAATACAAATTATAAAAACTATATTGCATGAAAATTTTAAAGTTCTTTTACCATATTACATAACATTTAACATTTGTAAATTGCATGACATTTGTAAATTTAATTATTATGTTGGTTACAAACAGTAAACAATTTTTAAAAAATTTAATATTAATTCTTTTTAGTTTTAGATTGAAGTACTTATAAAATGATAAAATAACCAAAATAAAATAATAAAAATAAAATGTTAATATAAGAGTAAAATAGAAAAAAATATATATATAAAAAAAATAGTTATAGAAAAATTCTTTTATATATAGAATATAAAATATAGAATATAGATATATAAATTATTATTATTATTGTTGAAAAGAAAATCTGACTTTTATTCAAGAAAAAATCTGATCTTTATTAAACAAGTGTATGGATCATTTAATAAGAGGAAGTCTCGAGGTCGATGAAGAAAAGAAGAGGTATCTGCTAAATAATATGGAAATAAAACATTCTTGAAAATAAGGATGCCGCCCCGTGCTGAGCGGATATGTTTGTTGAGGAGGTAGTTGACCCGACAATGGTAAAATCATTCCAATCCAAATAACGGATTGCTTCCAATTTACTATTATTTTGTAACCCAAAACTATATGTCTCAGTTAATTTAAAAACAAAAATACAATATTCAACTGTTACTTCCAAAAAAAATACTCATCACACACTTATGCCAATTCATTTCAATTGCCACCAAAACAAATTATTCACCTTAACATACCTATTAATAATATAAAACTAAAATCAATTAAGGATTAAATTTTTAACTTAAAAACAATAGGATAATATGATGGAAATGTAAACATCAAAATGTGAACACGCATGTATTATTGGGCTATGTTTGTGCTGGTTTTAATAATATAAATATATTAGAATATTTTAAAATAAATTATTATTATTTAATTAATACTATTTAAAGATAAATTTTAATAACTCTGAAAATTTTTATTATATCTTTAATATGTTATTGAAGAAAAAATTATAAGATTATCCAGAAAAAAATCCCGGTTACGAGTTTTACACATAAGGTTATAATAGTGATGTGGCAAAATTTTAACATTGTGGCAAAGAGTATTATTATCGTTGGACTTCAATTTTGAAAAGTAAAAGGGTTTTGGTGTGGGAGAAGAAGGATAAAAACATTTTGTTTTTTACTTTTTTTCTCATAAATAATATTTCTTCTAAGTAAAACAAATAATAAGAAGTAAAATAAATAATAATAAGTGATAGTACATTTATTCATAACAAAAATTTAGTTCAATCAATGTTACAATATTTAAATATTTGAATTTTTTTTTTATTTATAAAATTTTCATTATCTTATAATTTTATTGAGATATCTTAACATATGAATGATAATATTTGAGTAATCAATACAAGAATTTTGAATGAATTGATTTATAACACCAATAACACCAATCATAAAAGACAAATATGATATAGTAATAGTGAGATAAATAAGTTTTTAAACCAATTTTTTTTAGGTCATAGAAAATTTCCTTTTGTTTTGTTATTATTTTTTTTATTTAAATGCACGGGACAATAGGTGGTTTAAAATCAATTATGTTCGTCTCTTGTAGGATAATAATAACATTTTCTCTGAGAAACTACAAGTCCTTCCTTTGATTTAATTTAACTACTTCAATGCCCAAAAAATATTTTAGATTTTCAAAGTTCTTAGTTTGAAAATAACTGCATAGGTGTTTCTTTAAGTGAGAGATTTTAGCAACATCATTCCTTGTAATTACTATGTCACCAACATACACTATTAAGTGCACACATTTTTCAAGGGAGATGTCATAATAGAAAACAAAGTGGTATGCTCATTAGGTTTCATCTTAGGGAAATTTTTTTCAAACAAAGGACGAGAAGATTGCTTGAAACCATAAAGAGAGTAACACAACTTACAAACCAAACTAGATTCCTCCTAATCAACAAATCCAGAAATTTGCTCCATCTAGACCTCATCTTCTAGATCATTATGCAAAAAAAATATATTTTTAATATCTAAGGGATCAATTAGGCACAAAAATATTGTAGATTTTGCATCCTATAACTCTTATGCAATGCTTTAGGAATGCGCTTTCTGTAATCTACAAAAATATGCTTTAAAAAACATGAATATGAAATACAATTTTCATCTACCACACTCTTTTGAAATGGGTTTTTTTGGAATGTACATCCACATCTTTCCAAATACCAATATGGAAGCCAACGTTCTTGCCAAAACATGTTATAGATTTTGTATTCCAGAAGTTTATCACTAAATTATAAATTCTGATAAACGAATCTTCACCATTACAACCAACAAAACAAAAATACCCTCTCATACCTTCTCCACCTACCTCGACCTAATCAACTTCAAAACACTACCACCCTTTCCTGAATTCTTTTCTTCCAATAAAACTTTAAGGAGCAAAATAGGTACTTTGTAACTAAAGGGGGTGTAGATAGAAATTTTGGGTGTAGATAGAAAATTGGGGGTGCAGAAACCAAAAGCCTTTCTTCGCAATGTGGAGTAATTTTTTACTTAGTTACATGTAGTCAAGTAATGCGTTGCCTCACTTTTAGGCTAATTCTTGGGCAAAATGTGTTCTTCTTGGGGGAAGGTAGGAGAATGTGGGATTAACGGCTGCTTCTTCCTGCACCTCCATACCTTCTTGTGCCACCCCCATAAATTTTTCTTATTCCAAAAATACCCTTTTCAATATTTCGGATTACATAATCCGAAGTCTTTTTCTAGATTCAGAATTAGCTTCCGGATTATGTAATCCAGAAGTCTTTTGTGATTAGCTTCCGGATTACATAATTTGGAAGTCTTTTCTATACATAAGATTAGCTTCCGGATTATGTAATCCGGAAGTCTTTTTTTCAGATGTGTTATTAGCTTCTGGATTACATAATCCGAAAGTCTTTTCTAAATATGAATTTGACGGACTACATAATCCATAGGCTTATTATTTCAAATTCAAGGGGATGAAAAAAAAAGGATAAAATGGTATTTTTCATATTTAGTATGGGGTGGCACAAGAAGGTATGGAGGTGTAGGAAGAAAGAGTCGGGATTAACTTGTTCTCGTAAAATACATTTTCAAGTCAGGGAATTACTTTCTGCACCTATAAAATTTGAACCTACACTACAAAAAAAAAATGCACTCTTTTCCATAAAACGTTTTTATATTTGAATTTCAAGAATATTTTTTTTAATTTATAAAATCTCCAGAATATATTTTGGGTTTTGTTTTTCAAAATTTCTGCTTGGAATGTATAATTTATATTCTCAAACTGATTTTTTGAAATGAAATTTTGATTTTTCATTTCTATTTCGAAATTCCAATTACAGAAGACAAAAAATTATTAAACATCTATTTTTATAAAATATATTTATTTAATTTCAGATTTTCAATTTATAAAAAAAGACAATTTTATAAATTTTAATGTAGAGGTGCATGTCACAATTTAGGAAGAATTTGCCACACCATTCGATTCAAAGTGATCTGTTAAAAAGTTCAAACTTGAGCAACGTGAAATCCAAATTTATTCGTATATATTTTTGTTTAACAGTGTGCTTAGAGAGGCATAATTTATTTTGATATGAAATTAAATGTTGTTTGAATAACTTTTTATTTTTTTTTTCTCTTTTTTCCTCTCCTTTTTCTCTTCCATTTCTCTTCCATAATCCATCATCTAATCACACCTTGAGTAGCTCAGAAGTCAAACTACATTTCTACCAAATCAAATTTTCAAACAGAGTAAATTCATTTTTAAAGATCCCTTATTCTTTGTTTTTCTCTATGATTTAGTCATAATCTTGATGGGGAGTGTTGATAAAAGTGTTCCTCTCAATTTGTTTTATCATATACTAACATTTGGTAATATTTGAATAATTTGTTATAGGTTCCTAAATTTGTGGGGTGATTCTCCTTTTTTACGTAGAATTTCCATAAGTGGAGTTTCAAACAAGGGAAACTAACTTTAATTTTTTTAATAACATCTTAGGCTAGAAGATCTGAATGTGGAGGGGGGACGTGGTCTCAAGTTTTAATTTCTCTTGCAGGGATGTTATTTGATAAAATTGTTTGATTTTATGTTAGGTGAACATGTATAAATATTATATTTTGATAGTTTGAAAGTTAAATATTATTTTTAAATATTATTTTTGATGTTATGTTGGTTCTTTTTGTACGAATTAAATGTTATAAATTTTTTTTTCATTAACTTAACCTTATTTTTCTTGTGTCGTAAACTGGGCGATTTCGTTAAAAGTTATTAAAACTGCCTACTTAGATATCTTAGGTTAATTGCTGTTGGCCTTGTATAGGTGTCCCCGTGGCTACTAGAGGCTAGCTGCGATTGTGTATGCACTTACGTTTTCATACGACAAGAGAATTCTTGTATCTTGTTTTTGTAACAAGAATTGTTGCAACTATGTGGCATAATGTTGAACAAAGAATACATTGTAAATTTTGTAACTGTTCCTTGTTCGTTTTACTTTGTTGAGAAAACTTGTATACGGAAGCCTTTACACATCTATGTAGGCAATAATCAACTAATGCATTAATATCATCTAGTTGTGGAAAATATTGGAGCTTTGTGTGCATGGCATTAAGGAATGCGTTTCACCAGTCTTGACTCTTTTTTTTTTCACCATCGTAGTCCACATATGTTTCAAGAACATAGATTTCGTGTTTAAGTTGTCTGTCTTGAGTTTTATTCAATTTATAATTGTCTCTCAAAGTATCAAGTGTAAATTTGTCTTGAAGTCTTAGTATCTTAATTTGTTTCTAAGAGTTTGCTAGGAATGACTTGGCTTTAAATTTTAAGAATTAAAACCAACTTTAAGTTTCGTGGCATAAAGGTATCGTTCTGGGACACAAGATCTCAAAAAGGGAATGAAGGTAGACAAAGCCAAGGTAGAAATCTTTGAAAAACTATCTCCACCCACAAATGTCAAAGGAATCAGAAGCTTTATACGACATGCAGCCTTCTACTAGCAAGGTCTTAAATTATACACAAGTAAATTATGTCACAACAGAAAAAAATTGCTAGCCATAGTATATGCATTGGAAAAATTTAGATAGTATTTGATTGGATCAAAGGTAAGGGTTTATACAGACCATGCTGCAGTTAAATACTTGTTGAAAAAACATGATTCTAAACCTAAACTAATCACATGGGTACTTCTGCTGCAAGAATTCAACATAGAAATCAATGATAAAACGGATGTGAAAATGTAGTTGTTGATCACTTACCCAGGTTAGTGAATCAAGAAGTCACCGCAGAGGAAGCTGAGATTCATGAAATATTTCTTGATGAAAAGCTATTTGCACTACAAGAAGGACCTTGGTTCGTCAAGCTGCTTGAGTCATTTTGGAGGAATACAACTAACATCAAAGTAAAAAATTATTCAAAGATGCAAAACAATACGTTTGTGAAGTTCGGAAACTTCTCTTAAATGACATGTTGATGTTCGATACTAGTATTGGACATCAACACTCGTATGACACTCGTAGGACACGTATCAGTGAGGTGTCTAATTCAAAAAGTATTTATTAGATTTCTGAAAATTCTAATACGATTCTAACACAATTATAAAAAGAAAAAATACATTAATTTTTTAAAAATTTAAACTTTATTGTATAAATTGTTATTATGATTAAAAATAATAAACAAATCCTTGTGAATACAGTCATGAAAAATATATTTCTACTCCAAAAAATAATATGGAACTTGTGTACGTAAATCTTTATTGTCAATTTATATAATTCATAATTATATAATATATAGATTCGTGTTCCCGTGTCTTACATTTTAGAAATTTTATGTATCTCCATGTCCGTGTCAGTGTTCGTGTCAGTTTCTGTGTTACATAGGTGATGATGACCCATCCTTCCTGAAATACATGAGCACAACCTCTTAATATTAAAGTTTTAAATTTAATATATTTTTAAGTTTTTTTTTATATTTTTAAATATTTTTAGATATTTTTATTATTATATTATTAATTATGTTAATCTAATTGATAATTTTATATTTTCATGTTTATTTAATTATTTTTTTTCTATTCCCCCTAGATATACTATTTTGATTAAAAAAAACAAAACACACTACGTTCATTCGTATAAGAAAACAAACAAAAGGTACTGCAATAGCTCCACCAAGGCGCAATGGACAGCCGAAAAGTTGTTGTTTGCGACAACGGAACCGGGGTATATCTCTTCTTTCTCGCACCTCTGCATTGGAACAGATCATGAAAAATACGCTGAATTAGTGCAACATTTACACTCCCACGATCTGAATGGTGTTATATTTATGAAATTACTCTTATTATTTTTATATGTGAATGCAGTATGTGAAATGTGGATTTTCTGGGGAGGATTTCCCCACATCAGTTTTTCCTTGTGTAGTGGGAAGGCCAATGCTTACCGAACAAGAGTTTAAGGTAATCCAAACTTAATATCTCAGTGTTAAACCTTATTATAAGAGGTTGTCGTTGCTGTGGATATTGTGGTTGCAAGGTATTATCATAATCATCATCATCTTTATTATTATTATTATTATTATTATTATTATTTATAATGATGATGATTTTTATGATTGTGATGATCTTATAAAATTAGATTGATTGGTTGTTTGTGTTATGTTTAGGATATTGTTGTTGGCGAAAGCTGTGCAGATTTGGGACATCAGCTTGATGTATCTTATCCTATGAACAACGGGGTAGTGCAAAATTGGGATGATATGTGTCATGTATGGGATCATGCATTTTACAATGAATTGAAGGTGACTCTCTTGGGGCTTGTTTCTGAATTTTCTTTCATCTATTGTTGTTTTGTCTGTTGGTAAATCGGTTCATTTTGACAGATTTAATCCTCCAGACTGCAAGATTCTACTCACCGATTCGCCTCTTAATCCTTCCCAGAATCGTGAAAAAATGGTTTGATTACTAATTCCATTTCCTTCCTTTGCAAAAAAAAAAAAAAAAACCAAAAAGCTAGTATATCTTATATTTAATTATTGAATTTTATCAAGGGAAAAGTTTTTTTATGCTTATCCAATCATAAATTACTATATGTAGTAATATTGTTGACTTTTATAACACTTAGTTTACAAATCGTATTTAATTTAATTTCTAATCAATTGACAATGTAAAATCTTTATATTAGCAGAGAATGAAAATTAAACTCTTAATTATAATATTGTTGTTTTATGCTATTTGGCCTGGCAGGGTGAGATGATGTTTGAGAAGTACAATTTTGCTGGAGTGAATTTACAATTCCAAGCTGTTCTGACATTATGTGCTCAAGGTGCTTATAGAGATGAGTGAAGGTTGATATTTTGGTTTTCTATTATCTCAGCCTAATTGTAGTTTACTCCCATGAGTCTTATTACACATTTTTGAAAAATACCGACTATCTTTATAACATTTAATTATTTATAAACTGTAGTTTTATACTCTGTTATAATTACACACCATATTTAGTGAAATTACATATCATAACTTGTAAGAACTTATTTCTAAAATAGGGAGTTTTTTTCCATCAATATGTGTTCTCTGGAAAACCTGCTCTTCCTTCTCCAATATATGCTCACTTTGTGCCCTCTTTCAGCTTTCACTTTAACATTTCTTTACTTGTCTCAGGTTTGTTTACTGGATTAGTTATTGAGTCCGGTGATGGTGTCACCCATGTGGTAATTAATTAGCTTCTACGCCACTTAATTGTTATGCTGACCACTATAATGACACTGGCTTTTGTTCCCTTTTTTTTTTTATTTCACTTTTTTACTTCTTTGTACATTGCCTTTGCTACAGTAAATATTTACATAATGTCAGTTTAATATAAATCTTATGATGGCAAACTTTACAAGCTTGTTTCCTTGTTGATTGTTATAACAAATCTTAGATTGAATTGGGTACAGTAACTAAATCAAACATGACAATGTCATATCTCTCTCTAAAGAGTATTATATGTTATTCTTAACAAGTACCCAAATATTGATAAGAAATGCTGTGTTCCTTTGACAATATATTTTGCAAAGTTGGTGCTGAATAAGCTTATTGGATTCTAACTTTTGAATGCGTTTCACTGTTGCATTTATGTGAATATCGTATTTCGCTACTTTCAATTCAGTGCATGAACATGATCATTAGTTTGTTTAGCTTTGTTCATACTTTTGGATTGGATTGCTAACATATACTGTAATTTTATAAATATTACTCATTGGATGAAAGCTTTAAATTCCATGGTGGATTTGTGAGCTTGTCCTTAAAATAATTTTTAAATAATGTTAAAACAGAATGGGCATTAGTTATAATTAGTATTACACCAATTAATGACTTTTTGTGTAACCTCATTTCTTGAAATCCACCACTCCTTGAAAGCTTGTACCATTTGTAACATTGCCATAACATTTTAATTAACTAATACTCTTATGTACTCTATCAACTTAAAGTGATTTCTAAAGTTTGCTGGAAGAAACAGTAACTTTGTTTACCAGACAATGGATTCCAATCTTCCAAGAGGCACCCACGTATTAAAATTGTAATAAAAAGTAAGTGTTAAGGAACCCCCAAAATAAGTATAGTCACAGTCTTAGTCCAAGCCTCAGGCTACCAGAAACCTCTCCAAATTCTCTTTACCCCCTATCCCCTCCTTGTCATTAGTGTAAGCTTTTTCCCATTTCCCTCTTTGACCTTATAATCATGCTGATAGAATTGGATCAGATTGCAAGGAAATGGAAGAAATTTTATTGAGATACAACTCCCCGACCAATGGACAACATGAACAAGATGATCTTGATCTTCAGAGGAAAGAAAAGTGATATGACCTCTACAAGAGTATTCAGAACTAACTTTCTCTGTCTTAATTTCCTAATCTGTCTGTTTCTCTCTACTGTGACAGAGTTGTGCATCGTTTATCTTGCGTCACATATTCTCCTTTAATGGGAGGTCTAACACATCTTTCATTTATCATTTGTCAGATGCCCTTCTACTTTGGAACCCTTTTCTCTGCACTAAAAAAATTCTTCACTATTTCATTACAATTCCTCCGTGCCTTCATTGTTGATATTAACCTAACTTCCTCCAGTCTGGACCCATCATGTTTCATTTTTCTTTCATATACATGCGTTTAGCAACTATCAGTGTATGTATACCAAACATTTAAGCCATACCCTTGAATGGATTCCACGCATTGTAGTGCCTGTTTAAACAAGGCTAAATATTGAGGATCTTATTATGTAAAGGTCCTACAACTGAGAAAGGAGAGCTAGAATCACAACTCACATAGTCGTTGGCTTTGATCCTGTTGCATGTGTCTCAGCCAATGATCTATGCAAGTAACAATGTATGATGTCTCAAAACATCCTTAATGGTTTTGCAGTTTGGAATTAATTTAAGATTGATGTAGAAAAATTATTTCAATTCTTCAAGAAAAAATCTCTTACTCTGCCTTTGGAATTTTCTTGAAACAAGACTGAATAGGTAAAATGTCGTGACTTGTGACTCATTGTGTATTTTTTTTTATTGAGAATTGGGACTCCTCTTGTCTATTTCCATTTTCTGAATGATTATGAAGCGTAATATATGAGAGAAACACTATGATCACCAATCATGTACACAAGTGTTATGTTGTATGACCCATGGTTTAAGAGTGCTTAATACTAAAATATTATTATTATTTATATACAATCCAAAACCGTTAATCATGAAAGTTATTGTCCAGGTTCCTGTTGTTGATGGTTGTTCTTTTCCTCATATAACTAAACGAATGAATGTTGCTGGTCGACATATAACCTCCTATCTTGTTGATTTGCTTTCAAGGAGGGGGTAGGGACTAACTCCTTTCGTTTTAGTTGTAATGTCTTATGTATGCTTAAATTCTTATTGGAACACAATTTTCTGTCCTAAGGTATGCATTAAATAGGACTGCTGATTTTGAGACGGTTAGGGAAATCAAAGAGAAGCTATGCTATATAAGGTTGGCCACAAATCTCAAGCCCCACTTTGATTTCATGTGCCCTGTAATCTTTGTTGAGTAGGTACATCTTTTCCCCCCAGTTACGACTACAAGAGGGAATACCAGTTGGGGCTTGAGACCACCATCCTTGTTAAAAATTATACTGTAAGTTGATATTCTGCATTTGTTGAAATCTTTTTATGGCTAGTTTTGTATAAATAATTCTAGATTTAGTATGAATTTCTGGTTAAAATGCTTTTCCTAAAGATAGAGGGACAAGAGTCATGTTATGTTGATACTTCAATCTGTTCTTCAGAGAATCTCAATTCCTATGCCTTTCAAACTTCTGGTAATTACATTCATTCTTTTTCTTCCTAAATGCATGCAAGTACTTTGTGCTATTTATTATTCTTATTATTAATGTCATTGTTGTTATCCATGTAGTGCATTTGGTTTAAAGGGTGGAAGGGGAGAGTTCTGTTTTTTGTTTTGATCCAAGAAAAGTGTAGATAAGGGAAAATATGAGTAATGTATTGTTAATCCTATGAGCATCAGTGAAAGGGATGGGAGGTGAAATAAATTCCTAGAGCAATTCATTCAGCACAGTAAACAAAGTTGTGAACAACCTCATTCCTTTTTCCCTGCATGCTGATTTAGCCTTTCTGAATCAGCTTCCAGATGGAAGGGTCATTAAAGTAGGCACCGAAAGGTTCCAAGCTCCTGAGGTTCTTTTCACTCCGGTAGGTATTTGGTGTCCATTTTATTTATGTTTTCTATTGTTAAAGATATGTATATATTTACTTTTTGGCTATTTAGATGACGTATTTTCATTGTGCAAATCCTATGAGAATCGTTATGGCAATTGTTCTTTAAGAGCATAACTAAAGTATTTTCACCATCTTTGTAATTTTAGGTGAATTACATAGCATGTAATTTTCTGGCATATGATTGCTTTGCCTTTTCCTCATTGAACAGGAACTTATAGATGTAGAAGGTGATGGAATTGCTGACATGGTTTTTCGCTGCATTCAGGAAATGGATATTGACAATCGGATGACGGTACGATACTCCTTTTGAAATCTATTGTTGTAACTAGCGAATTATTAGAATAAAAATATCCTCAGTATCTTCATATTGATCGGTAGAAAATATCTCTACAATCTTCATATTGATTTCAACATATTTTTATTTTCTTAATTTAGAGAGTTTGATTATTAGAAATAGAGGTGATGAGAATGTTATTGATGTAATTGTTATCAATAAAATAATTCTTTTTTTCCTTATATAGTTCGAGTTGGTATAAGTGCTCCCAGTCTTGGGAACTCTGCTGCCACGTAAACAATTGCCACTGCCATTATCCACCACTGCTGCCTTTGAGGTTAGTGGTGGGTCAGAAAGGTGGACCCCATGCAGACGATCGCAATGTCAGTAGTCACATTGCCAATGGAGTTGCCACGTGGCCCCACCATCGCCTTTGAGGTCAATGGTGGGCCAGAAAGGTGCAGCCCACACGCCTAGCTCTGTTGAATTGCACTTGTCGCCATGATAGGGTCGTTAGGACCTCTTGAGCCTATTCCGTGGGGTCGTGCCGTCTCAATTTTTTTGCCAAATGTGTCTATTCGGTATTGTTAGGGTGATTCCCACATCGACAAGAAGACCTGAACATCTCCGGTGTGAAAATTAGATATTTATAAGTGGTTTGATAGTAACTTGATATTAATGGTATCATAGGCCTAATAAATTTTAGTAGGATAAATTCTTATATCATGTTAAATTATAGGAAATAGAAACATTGAGTTGATATCTTGTGTTAGAGACATTGTAAATGCTTTATTTATTCTAAGAAAACGAAATCAATACAATAAATAGAGAAAATATGGTACCCTATAATAATATAGATTTGGTATCCTTTTCATATGGCTACTCCTTATGGTTTTAAATTTGTTACCACTATTGATAACTATTCTAAGATTTGGTTGATTCTCTTAGAATAGGTAATAGGTTTTAAATTGTTTTTTATTGGAAAATTGTTGTGAGTTCTACATATCTTTATACCTAATACTCTAGTTTTGTCTTTTAATCTTTTTTTTTACTCTACTCATTGTATCATAATTCTATCAATATAAATGAGAATAGAACAAAGGTGATTCAAGCTCTCTAAAATATGTTATTACTTTGTGCTTATCTCAGAGGGGGGTCGATCCTGCTCTGTTGGTCTTAGTCTTGTTTGGCGAATTCTCCGTCGTCGTTTGCCATCCCCCACTTCCTGATGTTGTCATCACAATTTTCTCCGGTAACCACCAAATCTGAAGCATCTCCCTAAGGGACCCCCAATCGGGTCTCCAGACTAAATCAATACAACGCGCTGCCACACACTTTTTATCACCGTTGCAAGGCACTTTATGTCCATGTGTCGCCTTCAGCTCACTAAAGCAACGCCGCACCTCCTTCCTAGGACTGTCGAACCTCCTTATCCTTGTTTTGACCTTTGGTTCTCCATTATATAAGTTCAAAGTACCTCGAATGAATAAGTTCATACAAATAAGTTGTTAAAGTCATAAAAATTAAATAGAAATGAACAAAATGTCAAGTTTCTATGTCCAATCTTCTGAAAGACATCATCCTCTCCATCATCATCTTCATCACAATGTTGATCACCATTAAACTCTTACCAAGATGAAAATTGTGCATCCACATTAGCATCAAAAGTTATATTATGAAGATCAAGTGCATCTAGAGTTGGATCTCTTATTGATCCATCCAAGTGAACACTTTCATATTCATATTCACCTTAAACTTGCTCAATCTTAATAATATCATCTCCCTCTTCAATTATCATTTCATCATCTGACTCAATATCATCAAATGGAAGAGCAAAAGTCTTTCTAATTTGTTTATTTTTCAACTAAAAGTTATGCATCACATAAACCAAATCATTAATCTTTCTGCAACACCCTTAACCTATCTTCTCATGCACATATACAACCCTCTTTTACTAGAGAATCATCAAGTCTAAAATTAGGTTCATAGCGAAAGTGGGGGTTGAGATAATAGGCAAGGGCATGGAAAGGCCTATGAAGCTAATTATCCCACTTGCATAAATTATTTTCCAATATTCATAATTACATTCAATACGAATTATTACAAAGTGGACTTTAAGCCTAACTCAACCCCATAAAACCGGCTCAATAAGGTGAGGTTTGCACCCACTTATATACTATGAAATACTCTAATCTCTAGTCGATGTGGGATCTCCAACACCCCCCCTTACGCCGAGACTGCCAACTCGTGCGTGAGACTATATATTATGGGTGGTCCGATAGCGGGTGGCACGATAGGCCCAACACAAACACTCGCTAGGATAGACTTGAAATGACTCTGATACCATATTACAAAGTGGACTTTAAGCCTAACTCAACCCCATAAAACCGACTCAATAAGGTGAGGTTTGCACCCACTTATATACTATGAAAGAGATGTGGGATCTCTAACACAAATTACAATATATTTGAAATAATTTCACAAATAAGTAATTAAATTTTGAAAGATAAGGTATAAAGCTTTCACCTTTTCTTAATATTGTTAAAATTGCAATTAATCTTATCCTTTGCATAATCCATCTTCTCATATATGAAACTCATTGCAGACTTTGTATCTGAGTCCATGAATCTTAGGACTACCATAAGAGGGGCAATAACTTTGAGGCATGTGGACACATTCTTCCAAAATCGACTATTTAATACCACATTTTCAACTTTTCTCCCCTCCTATGATGTTCCAAACTTGCTTGTTTTCCATTCTTCAGAGCTAACATGGTCAATAATGATGCTTTCAATTCATGAAGACAAGCTAGAGTCAAATGACAAATCTAGTTATACCCGACCCTATCAAGTCTCTTCCTTTTGTGAACTTATTCAACATGCTTATTAACATTGTTTTTCCATGAATGTAACTAGTGATTTTTCTTCCCTTCTTGATAGTAATTTGATGGACTTTGAAATTCTTTTCAAAATCTCCAAAGATCAAATCAATGCAATGGGCAACACATGAAGTCCAATACAATTGCTCCCTTTTTTGCATCTTCCTTGAAATTTGCAGCATTTCAAGAAGTTACAAAACACCTTTTTTTTGTGTCCACCCATTGGACATAATTGTGCAATCTATTCTCTTCCACCCATCCCTAAATTCTTAAAGGATTAAATCAGTTTTGTCCACTGCTTGCTTCAAGAGCTTCTCTCTAACACCATGATAAGATGGGGTTTATAGCCAACTCCATATTTTCCCATCATTTCACACATTTTTTCAAAAAACTGAATTTTATTTCATTAAATGGAATGACAGATGTATAAAAAAATTCAACAATTTGCATCAACTTCTTCTTTATAGTTTTTTTTTAATCATTTGACTCATAGTTACTTTAACTCCCCCTACTACTACCAACTATTTCTTTTCCTTTAAAACCAAACATGCTTTGTCTTTCTTCAACCCCCCTTACTTTTTCACGGTCTTCATCAATTATATTAAACCTTCTTTTCTTCAATGAAGCTTCCTTAGCTTTTGCAACAACTTTTATCATCAAAATTTTGATTTCTTATAAAAAGGAAGCACAAGGTTCATAATCCTCCCTAGTTCCAACAAGATAATGCTTGAATATAAATATTCCTCCATCACAATCTTTGAACAATAATTACATTTCACTTTTTAATTACTTCGTTAATATCTATCTGTGCTTCCATCCAATATTTGACCTATTTTAATAGATGAGAATGCAGTTTGATTGCCCTCAGTTGAATTTGATCTACTCTCAGTCTTACCTAACAAAAACATGATTTTAAAAAACATAATTCAAAAGCCCTAATTTAATCTTTTTCCTGCCCTAATTTTCCTCTAATAAAAAAATGGCTTAATTACTTTTTTGGTACCTATATTAAGGGGGCAAAAGTCACTTTGGTGTACAGGTTTTAAAAATATTCACTTTTGTCCCACTATTTTTTTAAAATGATGCAATTTGGTCCCTTCTATTAAATTGGCTTAAACCTCGTTAAGTGGATGATGATAAGGCACATAGAGTGGCACAATGATTTACACATGTCTCCACGTGTAATCTGGATTGTATTCTAACATCCTTTTCTTCCCTCCATCCATTCTCCCCCATCAGAGCCTCTTCTCCTTCACCCAAACAAAATGCATTTCACAAACCTCAAACCCCATTAACCTAACTTCTCAAAACCTTAAACCCTCTTCTCTACCCTCTCGTCAAACCCACCTGCATCGCAGTAGTAGCCATCGTTTTTTTCTTCATGTGCCTCCACCCTCCCCGTTTGCATTGGCGCTTCCACATGGCCCTTCGCCACCTTCCTTCACGTAAAATATTCTTCCTGATAACATGGTTGCATCATAAACTCTCTTTGACGAGAGAGTTGTCGAAGGGCAATCAAGCGATGACGTCCTGAAGCTTAATTCCCTCATGCGAAGTGTTAGCGAAATCGAAGAAGCGCTCCTTGCCCTGGACCATTTAATCAAACTCGAATCAAAGGAGCTCGAGTACTCATTCGTGAAGGTGCACCCGCGCCTAGTCAACAACAATAACAAACTCATTGTGAAGGGGTTTGAGGACTTGTTGCAAAGGGATTCGTTCCTCGTGGAGATGTATTGATGCTTGTTAATGCTAATTTCGAAGACGAAGTGGCCGAACATGAAGCTTTTGAAGAAAATTGAAGAGGGTGTAGGTTTGCGTAAAGCAAGAGAGGGATTCTATTGTGAATTTGTGAGAGACTTTAAGTTGTTGATTGCACATATAAAGGTTATCAATGGGCATTTATCGGTTGCATTGAAGGTTATCTATTTTCCAGATCATGTTTTAATCAACATGTATTGTGGTCTGACAATTCTTTTTTCGTCTTTTTGATGCGCCTTTTGAGAGGTGTAGGAGTTTGAATTCCTTACATGAACCACAACATTCATATAGGATACTCACTGTAGAGTCCACGTTTACATCATTGTGTCACATTATCACCCACTTAACACTATTAAAGCCAATCTAACAAAAGGGACCAAATTGCATCATTTGAAAAGAACCGTGGGACCAAAGTGAACTTTTTTAAAGTCTGTACACCATAGTGACTTTTGCCCCTTAATATAGGACCAAAATAGTTAATTAAGCCTAAAAAAATTCATCTTACCTACTGGCTGACAGAGCACAACCACAACAACATAGACCACCCACCTTAGACAATAATGCACCACCAAAGCAGACGATGACGCACCACCTTGCAGTGGCGGCATAATGAATGATCAGAACCATGTCACACTACAACAACATCATGTGACATCACAGGATGTCACATGGAGTACAACAAACACTGACAAACAACAAGAACGATGGTGCAGATAGTAGAGACGACCATGAAGACAAAACCCTTGCAAGCAACAATGGAGAAACACGAATCAGGTGAGTTTTGAAAGAAAACCCTTTGAACTCGTCAACTTGATTGTAGACTTGCAAGTTTAGTTGAGTTCACCAAGTTTGCTTCCGAATGAACTTGTCCAAGGAAAGTAGAAATGTAAATGTTTGTTTGATAACCATGTCTATTTCTTTTCTGTTGATCTCCTCTAACTGAAATGTATTTTGGACTTGCTCTCTCATTCTCTGGAACTCCTACCATTACTTTTGGAAAATTGAATGAAAAAAATTATCTCTCTTGGTTTTCCTCAGTTGAACTTTGGTTTCTTGGCCAAGGTTTCCAAAATGACCTTGAACAAGATAGAAGTAATGTGCCTTCCGAACAAGTTGAACAATCGTAGAAAATTGATTTTCAACTATGTTACTGTGGTAATATGTGTTTAGTTGGGAACGTGCAACTCTTTATGGATAAAAGGCTCAAATATTTTTGCAAACGATATTCAACGCCTTTTATGACTATGCTAATAGGCTATTCTCTCTCAAAACAAATAATTCACAACATGATGTCTTTTATGAGTGAAGATCAATCTTCTGTTGAAGAATTGAAGATGTTCTTAGAGGTTAAGTCATTAGATGAGATTAAGAAAAAGCAGGACAAATCTATATGGTTATGATCGTCCATACCATGCATCCAACTTTTGAACATATTAGAGATAAACTTTTAACATATCACAACACGACTCCTTTGGGTTCCAACTCTTCAAAGCAGGAATGTTCAAGAACCTACAAAATCTTCTAACATGGTTTCTACACGAGGAAGAGGACGTGGTAGTAAGGGACATCCTCAATACACATATTGTAAGAGAATAATTCACATTCAAGAAAACTACTTCTCTTGGCATGACTTTCCTGAGAAGGAAACCAATATCTCTAAAGCTTAAGTTGCTAAGCTCAAATTCTATGATGAAGAATACCAAGAATATTTGAGGTTAAAATCTAATAGATTGGCACACTCATCTACAAATCCCAACTTGTTAACAACATGCATCTTACAATCAGTGGAAAGTCAAAGTCAATGAATAATTGACTTAGGTGCTTCTGATCACATTTTTGGCAATACCTCGTTCTCATCCCCTTCTTTTCCCAAAAATCCTCATTTCATAACCTTATCCAATGGTTCTAGAGTTTCCTTTAAGGGAATTCGTCAAGTTTCCCTTTCTTCTTCCTTAAATCTAAAGTTTGTTCTTTTTGTTCCTGCCTATCCTTTCAATATTATTTCTTTTAAGTTAATTAACCTAGTCTTTAAATTGTTAAATAACCTTTGATGTCAATTATTTTGTTATACAGGAACATGGTTTAGGGCTATTGCTTGGAGAAACACATGAATCTAGAATATTTTGGAACTAGTTCAATTGTTTCTTGTTTTGCATTCCCATCTCCTAAGCTTTCACATGATCGGTTGGTTCATCCTCACTTGTCAAAATTAAAGAAAATGGTCCATAAAAACAAATACAAAAACAATTTGAATGCAATTCACTTTTCAAGATTAAAGTATTAAGAGGATTCTTTTTATGTGGCAAATTGTTTTCACATTTGTGGATTTGTATCCTTCTTACTTTTACACTTTCTAAGAAAATTAAAACTTCATAGTTAAAAGTTTAAGTAAGTTTCTTTGAGTCTTTATAAGTGCTTTTCTTGTTTGTCTTGTTTATGTTTTGTTATCATCATACTTCCATTTTGGTTTAGCTATCTTTCTTCAAACTTTTATTGTCTGTCTTTAAAATTTTCTTAAGGTTTTGCTGGAGTTCTTTGTATGAGCAAGTGATAAGAGCTTTGACCTTTTTCACTTGAAGTGTTGCTTCCAAGTGTATACCCTTTGGAAAAATTGCAAAACCTTTCTAGAGTGAAGTTAACATTTTTCCATCATTTACTAAATAGTCGAGTAATAAACGTGAGTGAGTGTATTAAATTGTTGTTTTTCACTAATTGTTTGCTTTCATTTGTGCAAATCATGACTCAATTGTCTTTGGGAGAATCTTCAAAATCGTTATCTCCTCAAAAGGCACGTCTTTTGGAGGAGCTTGAGGATACCTAGAGGAGTTTGGCCCACAAGGAAGAGAAAATGCGGCAACTAGTGAAAAGAATGCAAAGGCTAGAGGATACTCAAGAGAGACAAGCTAGAGAAAGTAGGCGGGAGCCTAGAAGAACCACAAGACATTACATTCGCTATGAAAGTCAAGAAGAAGAATGGAGAGTGCATAATTATCAAGCTAGGCACCATCATCAACACTAACCAAAGAATTCTTTTCCTTTTGTAAAGTTACATAGTTTTAGCGGGGAAAGTGACCCTAATGTGTACTTAGGATGGGAAGCTAAGATAAAACAATTTTTTAATGTCTATGAGGTCGAAAAGGACAAAAAAAGTTAGCTTCCCTAGAATTTTTAGACCATGCCATGCAATGGTGACATCAAATTGTAATGGACATTGGGGTAAACAAGAGGTCAGTCGTGGTCTCTTGGAGTGATTTAAAATTATGCATGCGTGTGCGATTTGTTCCTCCTAATTATAGTAAGGAACTCTTGTTGAAGTTCCAACGGCTTCATCAAGGATCTAGGAGTGTAGACAAGTATTTGAAAGATTTACAAGTAACTTTGACAAAGCTTTCAAGGATTTTGGGAGTTGGCCAGTGCATGATAATTGAAATTTGTTGAGGATTCATCTAAACTCCCTCTCCCGAAATTACATGCCCTAGATACTGCACTTCCTGTTTACCAAACTTGCATTTTTTGTGATTTGTGTAAAATTGGTGATGTTTGAGAGTTTTTAAAACCTGTTTCAAATGTACCATATGTTCCTCTCACGTGTTGTTGTATATTAGAATATCATAAAAAAAAACACAAACTTCCTCAAGTAAGAATGAAGAATGTTATTCATGTTGCATTGAAAAGTAGCATGTGCATTAGTTAGTCCAAACGACATAACTAGCGATTCATAATGTCCATGGTGAGTACGAAAAGCAATCTTCTGTATGTCAGCTTCATGCATACGAATGGTGATAGCTAGCCCGCAAGTCCACCTTGGAGAAGTAATGTGCCCCATACGATTCGTCCAACAATTCCTCCATTACCGGAATTGGAAATTTATCCAGAATGGTTGCCTTATTCAAGGCCCTATAGTCCACACAAAACCTTCAACTGCCATCATTCTTTTTTACTAGAATCATAAAACTTGAATAAGGGTTGTTGTATGGTCTGATTATCCCTGCCTTCAACATTTCTTCAACCTGTTTCTCTATCTCTGTCTTCCGTAGATGTGAGTATCTATATGGTCAGCTTTAATTGGGATCTTATGATCAATCTCTCTGTTGGGTGGCAAATTTGATGTGAGTTGATTAGGAGATGATTCATGAATAGACACTTTCAAGAATTAGGATCAAGATTCTTAAGCAATTTAAGAACATAAACAAGAACAAGAAACCGAATTGAAATTATGATACAAACACAGTAAACCAAATAGAAACCCATTAACATGAACATGAACCGATTGGATTGATGTGTTGATGCATTTGAACCGATTACAACAACAAACCAACAAATTTAACCGATTAAAGCAAGAGATAACTACAAACTACCGATTGAAAACAACAACTAAACAAGTTCTACCGATTAAAAACAAGAACAAACAACAAGACATGTTTTAGAGTTTTGATATGGCATGGAAATGGAAGAAGAAGATGAAAAGGTTGGAGAAACTTATGTGGTTATAGACAAAGGAATGGTCACGCCACTTGGAAGATGAATGGCTCCAAGATGAGTGAAGAATGCCGCCACTTGAGACTCACAAGATAAGACTATGAGAAGGAGAACAAATCTCACAAATCTCTCTCAATTTGAGAAGAGTAACTTTACTTCAATTTCAATCTAATGTGTCTTTACAAAAACCAAACTCCTCTTTATATAGAATAGAGGGTCGGTCATGAAGAGGCAAGGTAAATGAAAAGGCATTGCAAATGTCGCCCCTCCAAGTCACTCCCATTCTAGAAAATGTGACTTTTCTACTACTTCCCTTTTATGTTCTATTTTAAATCTATTATAAAGATATTACAAAAAAAATATATTAATTGGGCTTGGGCCTCATCTTTTTGAGATGACTAATAAGAAGAACTTCAAATGCTTTGGGTCTTGTCCATTTCTTCTATTGATGAAGTCTTTATTTGTTTGTTGAACCCTTCAAGTTTAACATCCTTGGTCATCTTTATGTATTTTTGGGTCACATCAAAATGTTTGGTTTCTTCAAAAAGCCCTTCACATTCTTTCAATAGATCATTCAATTCTATTGTAACTCTCGGGCTGATCTGTACTTGGCTAGTCAGCGCTCTCTATTCCCCATAAAAGGGACACCGCTTCGATCTCATTCTCGTTTTTTAAAGCTTTAGGAGTCACTAAAGTCCTAGATAACTTATGATCTCCTCTAATTTGCACCTTTTGACCGTTAATGCAAAAATACATTGTCAACATTTCCCAATTGACTTTCACATCACCCAAAGTTGCCAACTATGGTACTCCCAATATCACATCCACCCCTCCTAGCTCAAATAGGAAAAAGGTCTCTTTGAGCATATAATTTCCTAGTTTCACCTCCACATCTTGACAACACCCACTCGCTCTTTTCTTATGGCCATCACCTAACCTCACGTTATACGATGTTGTGGACTCAACTGGTAATCCCAATTGGCTAAACCAACTCAGCAGATATGAAGTTGTGACTAGCCCCATTATCAATCAACACCAACGTTATTTTTCCCTTCACTTTCCCATGTAACTTCACGGTGTTGGGTTGTGTTAGACCCCAACAGAAAAAATGGATAAATCCATCTATTGACACTCCCTTTCCTCTTCTTCATCCTCCAGACTCTCCTCAATCTGCCCCAATATACCTTGATTCACCTTTGTGGGGACTCCCTCGTCTTCTGTGCAGATGATTACCCACTAATTCTTTTTAGGACAACGATGCCTTGGACCATACGCCCCTCCATAGTGGAAACATCTTCCCTTCATCGCACATATTCGGGATAGGAAGGGTGACCCCTTATTTCTTGAACCTTCTCCCGCAACTCCTCTTGGTCGAACCTCTCTGCTTGAGTTGAAGGACTCATTTCTTGCATTACTAGCCAAGCTAGACGAAACCTGGCCACTATTTCCCCTATACACTTATGTGCGGGTTGTTATTCCCGTACCTCTTTGATAACGTCCACAAGAAGCATTATTCCTATACCCATTGCTACCCCTTTTCTCTTCCCTAAAGGATTCCTCCACATCCAATGCAATTTCCATGGCTCTCATTAATTCCTTGGGATCATGGGGTCTAATTTGGTTGCGAATCTTGGACCATAACCCAGAAAAGAATATCCCAGCAGTTGTTCATCTCCTGTTTGCGGTGCTTGTGATAGTAAAAACTCAAACAACTGAATGTATTCATCCACTTTTCCATTCTGTTTGATCTTTGCTAGTTTCTTAAAAACAAAAATCCTTTCCTTTCCACCGAACCTCCTATTCAGTGCCATTGAAAACTCTTCCCAAGAAGGGTTCTTGGAATTCTTTCTCCAAAAACTGAACCAAGGACTGGCGCTTCCTTCCCTACTGATGAAGGCCAATTTTAATCTTTCCTTGGCTGACACATTCTGCATCTCAGAATTTTTCTGCTCTGGCCAACCATACCATTGGATCCACACCCTCAAAGATAGGTAATTCCACCCTCCTAGACCACGGTTTCAACTCTCCTTCATCCTCCGTATCAAACTTGGTACCCTGTCTTGAATGCTCTTCCCTCCTTTCATCGCCATTCACCAAACTCTTTCCTCCTCAAACATTATGTCCCCTTTCTTGATATCCCGCAACCTTTCTTATATTTCTTTGAAGTCCAACATGCCTTCCTTCAACCCAATAATGTCTGCTCTCATTTCCAAAATCCATCTTCCTCGTTCGTTGGCCAACTTCTCTAGTCGTCCTCTGGTCCATCCTTTCTTCCTCCCTCTCTGTTTTTAAGTCGGACCAAATTGATAAGTTCCCAAAAAGAAAGACGAAGACTCTCTCAAAGAACCAAGTTAAAAAAAAAAAGAATAACTCTGTTTTTTATTCCAACACTATTACAAACATTCAAAAGAATACAAATGAAAATAGTTCCTTTCACACAGGTATCCTGTCACCACTTTACACATACAATCAGCTAACCTCTCCCATATCAGGTTGGTCTTTATTTAAAGACCACCCGTAACTAACTCACTAATCCCCTTTTATTATTAAATTTTCCTTCTATGATACACCCTCAATTTACTATCCTTATAACTTCAATCCAGTTAATGGGCCAACCTTATATGAAAATTTTTATGTCCTCCGTCATTTCCTGCTATATTAGTCTCCTGGTCTCATTTATTCTTTGGTTCTCAACACTAAGAAACTCTTTGGCTGGAATGAAATTTACTGTACCTTGCACTGTATAAAAGTTGAGGTCCAAAGTATGACTCAATTTTAGTTGGGGCTATTATTTTGTTGAAAAATATTTTTTCCTCTCTATGTCTTCACCATTACACCTTTCTGCCTTCTCAACTGAGCAAGTCCTCAATCTTTGTATTAATATTTTTATTTGACATCAGATCTCTATCTACATGATCATATTTGTATTGAGTCATGGGTCATGACTAAATTGCATCGTTATTGGCCACCAGTCCAAATAATTATCATTAAAAATATTCCTTTAAGTGAAGAAATTACATTTATGAATAGAACCACTGCAGCTCTAGTGGGTCTTGCACACTCTCCATAATTTATTCACAGCAGTCCTGTCTCTGATATTCTATTTTGAAAATGTCATGCAATTTATTTATGCTGTAAAGTTTTGTCTTGCAGCTATATCAAAGCATAATTTTAAGTGGAGGGAGCACCATGTATCCTGGATTATCAAGCCGGTAATTTGTCATTTCTTCTTTACCTTGGTTCTAATCTCTTGTATATTGAATGTTTTAGTTATTATTATTATTATTATTATTATTATTATTATTATTATTATTATTATTATTATTACTTTTAAATAAGTATTTGCAATTTATATTATTATGTGTCTTGTAATGGATCAGTATCTCCTTTAGCTATTTCCGCGGGTGCAACAGTCTCCATATACATATCCTTTTAACTTTAACTACACTGTGTGTGTTACATCTGAGTTAAAAACCAAAGCTTTTCTTTCTAAAACTTCAAGAGTTTAAGTATTACGTAATATATGCCCACACATGTATTACACGACACTAATCTCAACCCTTAAGTATGTTTTTCTGCTAGATCCATGGTAGTGATAATCAGATGTAATGTAAGTGACAGGTAATGTCATGTCTGTGGATACATATTTGTGAATGCCTTTTGTCCATTTTTCTGAATATTTAAAGGGCCTTCTAGTGCATCATATCTGTGTGGATACATATTTGTGAATGCCTCTAGTCCATTTTTCTGAATATTTAAAGTGCCTCCTATGCATCATATCTGTGAGGATACATATTTGTAAATGCCTTTTGTCCATTTTTCAGAATATTTAAAGTGCCTCCTAAGTGCATTTTTCTTTGGCTGAAAGTATCTTCTAGAATTCTATATTGATCTTTTAAGAACAAATAAAAGCAGATTCCTTCTCTTGTTGATGTGAAAAATTGTGTAGGCAGTAAGCAAAATTATGGAATTACTTTTCTTGATCTCAAAAAGAAACAATACATGTGTAGCCTGTGTGTAATGGACTTGAATTTTGATTCAGCCAATGATCTTGCAACCACATTCTGCCTTTTGCTTCTCCTTGTCACTAACTTTCACCTAACAAAGTACAATATGCAATTGTTGATTTTCTATCAACAAGAAAACCTGCATAATCTGCACCAGTAGGTTTCATGAGTCAGCTTTCCATTTCTTTTGAACAATGTTTCCTTTCCAGGGTCGCCCTTCAAGTAATGTAGAATTCTATAAGCAGCTTGAATATGAGATTCCTTTGGTTTATAAATAATTTGGCTTATGGCACTCACTAAATCAGGCAATGTTTGGTACCGTGAACCATATATATTAATTTTCAACCAGTCTTTGATACATCTTTTTGTCTACTGCTAGTTTCTCTTCAGCCTTACATAACTTATGATTAGGATCCATTGGAGTTGATACTAGTCCGCACCCAATTTTTCAAGTTTTTGCCTGCAAATTAGTTATATTTTGCCAAGGTATGAAAATTCCTTTGTTAGAGTAGTAGACTACTTCAATCTTCCAAACTCTTTTAGTTCAAATTCTTGGAATAATCTTTGTTTCACTTCTTCCTTCTCTTTTTCATCATTCTTAATTACTATAATATCATCAACGTAAACTGGAATGACTGTTTCCCCTCTTTAGTATGATCTCTTTGACTTTGTTTGTGGCCAAATCCCTTCATAGCTTTTGTGAATATTTCAACCCAAGCTCTAGAGGTTGTTTTCGTCTGAGCCTTTCGCATTCTGCACACCTTATTTTTTTTTGTCTCCTTCAAACCCATGTAGAATATTCATGTAGATTTGTTCTTCTTAATCTCCATGAAGAAAGACATTTTTAACATGAAATTGTAGAAGTTTCCAATTGAAGGGATAACTAAGGACAAGAATCCTTAGAGTATTCATTTTAACAACTAGTGCAAAAGTCTTGTGGTAGTCTACACCATAAGCTTGAGTATATCCCTTGACAAGTAACCTCGTTTTGTACCTTTCAATAAACTCATTAGTATTATATTTAATATCCATCTGCAGTCAACAATATTATTTTCTTTGGGTTTGTCAACAATTTCCCAAAGTGCTATTTTTTCCCAATGCTTTGATCTCCACTTCATGACATCCGTTTGAGGATTTCTTTAATACCAATAAATACATTATTGTTTCTTTGGTTAGTGTTTCTAGATTCTAATCTGATCCAGATCCATCATCTCTTTCTTTATATTGTGTTTCGAAGTTAAAGTTGGTAAATCTATATTCTTCCTCCATCCCATTTTTCAGATTGGAAAAGGAAATACTTGATCGTTATCTTGATGTTGTCTTGAAGGGTAACAAAGATGGATTGAAGGTAAGCTTAGGCATGTTCTTTTCTTTTGCTTCTGCATGTGTATCCAATGTAGCATGTGTATTATTGAATTCGGCCGAGTTATTGTTCCTGTATTCTCATGTTTTATGTTGTGATGGTGATCAGAAATTACGACTAAGAATAGACGATCCACCACATAGGAAGCATATGGTGTACCTTGGCGGCGCTGTACTTGCAGGAATAATGAAGGTTTGAGTTAGCTGTTAACTTTTTGGTTTTTCTCAAATCATAGGCTTATGTTCTATGAAGCTCAGATACTTCTCTTAAATGGTGTATCGGTGTCCGATACTCGTATCAGACACCGATACTCATATGATACCTGTAGCACGTATCCGTGAAGTGTCCAATTTAAAAAGTATTTGTTAGATTTTTGACAATTCTAGTATGATTCTAACACAATTTTAAAAGGGAAAAATACATTAATTTTCTAAAAATTCAAATTTTATAAATTGTTATTATGATTAAAAATAAGAAACAAATCCTTGTGAACACATTCATGAAAAATATTTTCTGCTCCAAAAAATAATCTAGAACATACTTGTGCACGTAAATTTTTATTGCCAATTTATATAATTCATAATTATATAATATATAGATTTGTGTCCTCATGTCCTACATTTTAGAAATTTTACATATCTTTGTGTCCGTATCAGTGTCTGTGTCAGTGTTTGTGCTACATAGTTTATGTGTCCATGCAGATGTGATGAGTGTTGCATATTTTAATATCAGGATACACCAGGGTCTTGGATTAGTAGGGAAAATTATCAAGAAGAAGGAATTGCTGTTTTCAGCAACTTTCGCCAGGCATGACAGTGAGGTCCGTGATCACTCTGAAAACGGGAGATTATTTTGGAAAGCAAAAGTGATGAATATTCAAAGTTATTACGTTAAATGCTGATGGCCTTTTATAGGTGTCCCTGTGGCTACTGAAGGCTAGCTGCGATTGTAGATACGACAAGAGAATTCTTGTATCTTTTTTTTGTAACAAGAATTGTTGCAACTATGTGGCATAATGCTGAACAAAGAATATATTGTAAATTTTGTAATGGTTCCTTGTTCGTTTTACTTTGTTGAGAAAACTTGTATACGGATGACTTTACACATCTATGTCGGAAATAATCAACTAATGCATTAATATTATCTAGCTGTGGAGAATATTGGAGCTTTGTGTGTGCATGGCATTAAGGAATGCGTTTCACCAACGTAGTCCACATATGTTTCAATAAAATAGGTTTCGCTTTTAAGTTGTTTGTCCTGAGTTTTATTCAATTTATAATTGTCTCTCAAAGTATCAAGTGTAAATTTGTCTTGAAGTCTTAAGATATTAATTTGTTTCCAAGAGTTTGCTTGGAATGACTTGGCTTTAAATTTTAAGAATTAAAACCTATGAAGTTCGGACACTCTTCTTAAATGGCATGTCGGTATTTGATACGAGTATCGGACACCAACACTCGTATGACAGATGTAGGTCACATGTTCATTAAGTGTCTAATTCAAAAAGTATTTGTTAGATTTCTGACAATTTTATTACGATTCTAACACAATTTTAAGAAGGAAAAATATTAAGGAAATAATAATTATCAAATTATATGCAATTATTGTATGCAATATTTGACGATATTGTACCCAATTATATGCAATTAATTTAATAATTATAGAATCTCATGATTAGTATCCTAC
>Ga0123342_1001545_pt1 | contig 38747 bp, 38 predicted proteins | sample Turbeawhitnodule_FD_89960 | JGI IMG/M metagenome (GOLD analysis project Ga0123342, IMG submission 89960) | Root nodule microbial communities of legume samples collected from Mexico - Turtle bean Mexico white nodule | ecosystem: Host-associated > Plants > Roots > Nodule | place: Mexico: Nepantla...
AAGTGTAAAAAATAAAAAAAAAAGTAAAAAGAAAAAGAAAAAAAAAAACACACACAGAAAACAAACAAAATATATATATATATATATATATATATATATATATATATATATATATATATATATATATATACTGTTAGGAGAAAAACTAAGAAGGAAAGAAAGAAAAGAATCATGGATTACCATCAGATATAAAGTAGGCCTGGCCAGCAGCTACAGGGCGTTTTGCCTGGCTATGATTGTCATCCAAAAGTCCCATGCTGGCCAATATAAGAGCAAGGACAAGGTTATCCACAAAAAGCCAATCTGATTTTACAGTTTGGTCGCCAATTCTGAACAAAAGGAGACCCAACTTTGCCATGGTTACGATCCTTGGAAGGTGCCTGTCTTCTGCAGGTCCATAGATTGCAGCTGGACGAATAGCACAAGTGTAAAGACGATTTCCCGAGTGGTTCCTGGAGGAGGAAAAAGTAGTTACTAATTAGTAAGCATAAATACGTGTAGGAACGAGCTCAAAAGAATTACAAACATACTTGAGAGCGCGGGCATTGTTCTTTAGAACGAACTGCTCAGCAATTGATTTACTACGGCCATATGGATCGGCATGGTGATCAATTGGGAAATAAGGTAATGCCTCATTTCCATTGATGATCTGTTGACCACCGAAGACAACATTGTAAGTGCTACAGTAGACAAGCCTTGTGATGCCGAGGTCGATACAAGCGTCGAGAACATGGCAGGTCCCATTTATGTTGACTTCATCAACACGACCAAACTGGAGCATCTCTTTACCCGACATTCCAAAGGCCGCAAGGTGGAAAACACAATCGGCACCGCGGAGGGCCCTTTCCACGTCTTCTTTGCGGCCAACATCACCTTGGAGAAATAGAGAATTAGGTTTAGCTAAGGTAAACTTGAAATTGAAATTGAAATTGAAATTGAAATTGAAGCTAAGCTAACCTTGGATGAAGCGGACTCCCTTGTCACGGAGAGCAGGGGAAAAGGGAGAAGAGGAGCGGAGGTCAAAGGCTCGCACCTCTCTTGCACCTCTTCGAATGATCTCCAAGCAGAGAGCAGACCCCACGAATCCGAGTCCACCCGTCACCACGAAGGTCTTCCCCTCTATCCCTTCGTTCTCGCTCAAGTGCATTCTTCTCTTCTTCTCTTCTTCTCTTTCTCAGATTCTAGATTCTTTAGATTTCCCTTCCCCCAATTTATCACATCTATTCTATACACAGGTGAAGCTCACTTCTTTCTTAATTAATAAACCCTAATTACCAAATTATCAAATTATTATTTTTTCTTTAATTATTACCTTAGTTTCACTCAACCAGCATTGCTATATACTTCAGACATGTTTTGATTAGATTGGATGGTTCCATCACTTAACTGGCTAATTTTTTGTTCTACTGTACAAGGAGAACGCACTCACAGATATCTTAAGTGCTTCACGAATTGCGTAAAACTGCATACAGGGTACACCAATGGCTGTGTTGGTAGGTTCAATCCATTTATTATTTAGCTGTTATTTATTTATCTTAACTCGTTTTCTCCTAAGTAATTCACCTTTTGTTTTGCGTTTTTAACCTGTATTAGTGGGGCTAATGCAAAATATCATATCTTTTGACATCATTCTGAAGAATGTTATTATTCAGCATTTCTCCAGACTAAAGCATTTTTAATTTCCTTTGTTATTTTTCTAATAACTTTTTAATATTTCATAATAAGCTTTTCTTTTTGTTTGTGAAGCATATTATATGTTAGTTTTAAAACATTGCTGATGACATACTAATCAACACCCAACTTATATGATAAGGATTTTAATTATTTTAAGATTTTTATGTAAGTAGAAAATAAAATCATTTAAGATTTATATTTATCTAAGATTTTAAAAAAAATTAAAATTAAAATTTTATTTTATTTAAATAAGACATAAAATAATTTATAATTTATATTTATTTTGAATGATTTAGAAATTTTATTTATTTCATAATTTTGTTTAAATAAAATATTAAATAATTTATATTTATATTTATTAAGATTTTGAATAATTTAAAATTTTATTTATTTCAAAATTTTATTTAAGTAAAATATTAAATAATTTAAATTTAAATTTATTTAAAATTTTGAGTAAATCTCTGTGTACGTGAATGGTGGGTGAGTGAGGTGGCAAAATGAGAAAGAGAAAAAGTGTAAGAATGAGAAAGAGAAAAAGTGAGAGTGACGGGGTGCGAAAGGTAATAGTAGGGTGTCTAAGTGGAAAAGCTAAATAGGTTGTGGGGTGTAAAAAGTGAATCGGGTTGTGGAGAGGAAGCATGAGATGGTTTTTTTTCTTTTGTGTTTTTTTAATTTCTTTTTGTACCTCTTTTATTATTAGAAATACGGAAAATTTTATTATTTGTTATTTTTTGATTTATTTATTTACTTTAATTTATAAGATTTTTCTTCTCTCTTTTTTCATTTTTTTCACAAATTAATTTAATGCAAAATTTTATTTATCCAAATCGGGGTGTTGACAGTTGACCCTTTACTTAGGTTTTATTAGATAATGTGAAAATGTTGTTTTCATATTATCGTATTAAAAATTAAGTAAAGATAGATTTTGTTCGGGTCTCAAAAACAAAAGAAGTGAAGGTGGTGAAGACTTACGCATGAAGAAGTGAGATGTCAAAATCCGGTTCAAGATGTTAGAACCTTGAGAAACAGATCCAAAGTGTCAAAATTTTATTGTGGAACCAAGGTGTTAAAACCTTGGTTAAGGTGTCGAAACCTTACTACGAATTTTAACCATTCATGCGAAAAGAGTCTCTATTTAAAAGATATAATAGGTTCAAGGTGTCGAAACCTTGACCATCAGAACCATGATATCAAAACCATGGTGTAAGGTGTCAAAACCTTGGTGGTAAATCTTGCTATGGATTCTAACCATTCTTGCCGAGAAGCCTCCAAAATATATAATAAGTTTAAGTTGTTAAAACCTTGACCAACAGAACCAAGGTGTTAAAACCTTGGCAAACAGAACCAAGGTGTTAAAACCTTTGAGTAAAGTGTTAAAACCTTGTTGTGGATTCTGCTCATTCCTCCAGAGAGGCCTTTATCCAAAAGATAAGATATAATTATTGGGTTTGATGACCAAAGTTGAGCATGATAATGCAGATGAACACCACGTTGAAGCTAGCTTTTGGGTATGAGAGATGTAGATGCATGAATGCGCAAGACTCTCATGGAAGGTATTTTTTTTTTCTTTTGTGATATATATTTGTATTTATATTTTATTTTATACAAATACGGCATTCAAAAGGCAAGGTGTCAAAACATTAGTGCAAGCAACAAGGTGTTGAAACCTTAGCGCTAGGTGTCCAAACCTTGTCAAATGAATGCGACGGGATGGAGAATCTTAAAACTATAATAATAATAATAATATATTAAATTAAATTATTGAACTAAAACACAAATTAAATTATTTAATATAAAATTAATAAAAAAATTGTAGAGTGGAATAAAAAATTTATAAGGTAGTGAACGAATGAAGTTCTTATTGAAAATCTTGTAAATTTTAAAATCACATAGGTGTGAGTGGGAGGATTGTGGAGATGATGAGCATGAAAGAAGAAAGCAAAAAAGTGGATGAAAGAGAGGTTATACCGCTGCTCACCCCATACAAGATGGGAAATTTTAATCTCTCCCACAGGTACCCTTCACCTTCTTTTCTGTAGTGATGTGTGTGCATAAGCATGTTAATCATAACTTTGTTCCTGTGTGTGTAGGATTGTGTTGGCACCGTTATCACGATCCAGGTCTTACAACTTCGTCCCTCAGCCGCATGCTGTTCTCTATTATTCTCAGAGAGCAACTAAGGGTGGCTTCTTAATTGGGGAGGCCTCCGGGGTGTCTATTACAGCACAGGGGTACATATTCTTCACTACCTAATTTCTTTTCCCATGTTTTCTACAGTGATGGTTCTGAACCATACAAACTTTATCTTGTATTCTACGGTACTTGTTCTGACACATATGCGTGGTTGGATTGGATTTGACCAAAACCAAAGGTACCCTAACACACCTGGGATTTGGACAAGAGAACAGGTGGAAGCTTGGAAACCCATTGTGAGCGCTGTTCATGAAAAGGGAGCTATTTTCTTTTGTCAACTTTGGCATGCTGGAAGAGTCTCTAGCTGCGGTATACCTTCCACTCTTCTACACATCAGTTAAAACTTTCATTAAATTAATCACGAGACCTAAATATTTAGTAAAAATCACGCACACGAAATACTTAATTTCAAACACTATGTATATATTGATGATTATAACATGCTAATTTTTTTACTAAAAGTTAAATGAGAAAACTTTTGCTAAAAAATATTATTCCCAAATCTACCTTTACAAGCATAACTGTAAGTCTATGTGACGTTGATTATGAGTTTATTTGTACGTGTATGCATACAACTGTAGAATACCAACCAGATGGCGAAGCCCCGATATCAAGCACAGATAAGCGACTTCGTAAGGATATTGCCAACAATAAAGCAACAGCTGATAGATACGCAACTCCTCGTCGGGTGAGAACCGATGAAGTCCCCAACCTTGTCAATGACTTCGTAATTGCTGCTAAAAATGCCATCGAAGCAGGTAATTGTGATCGTGTGAGGGTGAAGGATGTTGTTGCAGGGCTTTTTCACAATTTGAAGAATTGTAATATTTGACTCTTGAGCATAATCATCTTATGAATAGCACAAAAAATCATACGCTAAGATACGTGTAGTTGGATTGGCTTAGATGATCGCTTATTGTATACTGATCAATGATTATGAAGTATTATAGTTTATGATTTTTTTTGTCATTAGACTATCTAGCTTATGTTTCTTCCAGGGATCATTGTCTTAATACTCTTAATGGTTTCTTGTGTTCTCTTTTTGATATTGTTGAGGGTGATGGTGGTGGATATACGTACAGGTTTTGATGGAGTGGAGATTCACGGAGCGAACGGGTACTTACTGGATCAGTTTCTGAAGGATGAGGTGAACGACAGAGATGACGAATACGGAGGTAGCTTAGAAAATCGTTGCCGCTTCCCACTGCTAGTGGTGAAGGCAGTGGCTGATGAGATTGGAGCTGACAAGGTTGGGATTAGGCTCTCGCCATTCGCTGATTATAACGATTGTGGAGACTCTGAGCCTCAGGCATTGGGGCGATACATGGCTGAATCACTGAATGAAATGGACATTCTGTATATTCACTTGATTGAGCCTAGGATGGTAACACAATTCCAGAAGTTTGACACCAATTGGTCCCTAACACCAATGAGGGAGGCCTTCAAGGGGACTTTTATTGTGGCTGGTGGTTACGATAGGAGTGAGGGAAATGAGGCTATATCTACCGCTGCCGCCGATTTGGTCGCTTATGGACGCCTCTTTCTGGCCAATCCAGATCTCCCCACAAGATTTGAAGTGGATGCTGAGTTGAACCAACCCGATGCCACCACCTTTTACACGCATCATCCTGTTCTTGGATATACCGATTATCCTTTTCTTCATCATATATAACCTATATATTGCTTACTGTTATTTGTCTTCCACTATAATCATCCCTTCACTTACTATTACTTAAGGGTTAGGTCTGTTTTATTGCAAGTTCTAAGTTTATTGTTCTACTGCTTTTCTTTTTCTCTCATCACCATCATTCTCTTTTCTCTTCACTCTCTCTATCCCATTTCTCCAAAACCGTCACAGTTTATTACTATTCCCATTTGCATCATCATTTTAATCCTCTTATTTTTCGTCCTCCTCCACATATTTTTATATGGAATAATTTTGTATCTTTTTTATATTATTAACCATCTTATTTATAAAGGTGATTGTTATAATGTGAATATATTTTTTTATTATTGATCATTAATTTTAATTGTCGAAAGAATTATTAACTGATAAAAATCAGTTATTGATATGAAAAGAATCATTCATTGATACCGATCAATGCATATAGATCAATTCAAATTATAAAGTGTAACGTGATAATTCTTCATTAACACGTAATATCATTAAAGATATTTATAATTATGATGACTCCGCTTTTACTATTCTCCGGGATACGTCCATCGAGTGCTTTCCTTATATATCATTTTACCCCAATCTTAAGTACGAGAAGACTTTTCAAAATTTAAAGAAACTGAGATAATTAGTTCCAGTCACAAACTTGGACAACTCATTAACAAAATGTCTTTTATCTTGTTTTTAAAAACAGAAAACAGTTATTAATAGTAAGAACACAAACATTATTGTATAATAAGTCCTTAAAAGATACTGGTTTAGTAATATATTAATTTAATAGTTAAATTGCATTACCTATTAATAATTATATATGTCAACCTTTAGATACAATTATCAATGTACAACTTTTAGAGGATATTTTCATTATATTTTGAAAAATACATCATCTGTTAAAATAATTAAAGTTATTGATAAAATATCAAATTATATGGAAAATTTAATCAGTTAATATTATATATATATTTAGAGAGAGAGAGAAAGGTAGGCGTGGTTATTTTGCTAAAGAAAGGAGAAAATGGTTATTTAGGAGTTAATATGGAAATAGTTAGGGTGTTGCAGTTGGCATGGGGCAAAATTAGTGTTCCAAAATTGGTGTGAAGGGAAGCATATATAGAATTTTGTATTTGATGAGTTATGAATGAAGGAGGCAGAGAGAGAGATTGATGTGATTTAAGATTGAAAGAGAGGGAGGGATGAAGTTGATGTGATTCAAGGGAGAGAGGGATGAGCTGCTTTTGTTCTGGGACTCGGGGGAAGGATGTGGGCATTGAGAGTTTAGGGTCAAACTCAAAGACAAAGCCGAAGAAAGCGTCTGCAACGAGTTACAGTTTTCGCGAGCTTGCAACGGCGGCGAGGGGTTTTAAGGAAGAGAACTTGATCGGGGAAGGAGGTTTCGGAAAGGTCTACAAGGCTCGTATCTCAACAGGCCAACTTGTTGCCATAAAACAGTTACGTCTAGATGGTGAAAGTCATCAGGGTAACAGGGAATTTGTGACGGAGGTTCTTATGTTGAGCCTCCTTCACCATTCAAATCTAGTTAAATTGTTTGGCTACTGCACCCATGGGGATCAGAGGCTTTTGGTTTATGAATACATGGCCATGGGAAGCCTGGAACAGTATCTCTCACAGAAAAACCCACTGGGTTGGAGGAATCGACTCAAGATTGGAGTGGGGGCTGCAAGGGGGCTCCAGTATCTACACTGTGTAGCGAATCCTCCTGTTATCTATCGGGACTTGAAATCAGCCAACATCTTGTTAGACAACAATTTGCACCCTAAACTCTCTGACTTTGGGCTGGCAAAGCTAGGACCTGTCGGAGACAATACCCATGTTTCCACCAGAGTCATGGGAACATATGGGTACTGTGCCCCCGAGTATGCCATGAGTGGAAAACTAACTCTTAAATCTGATATATACTGCTTTGGTGTCGTCTTGCTCGAGTTGATCACCGGACGCAAGGCAATGGATGTCACTAGAAAACAACGGGAGCAAAGCTTGGTTGCATGGGTAAATAAATATATATAACATAATATCATCATTATTATATCTATTATTCATCATCCTCACATATGACATATGGTGGTGTTTTTGATTCCAGGCTCGGCCATATTTGAGCGACCGGAGAAAGGTTTCGCAGATTGTTGACCCTCTTTTGGAAGGAAGGTACCCCTTACGTTGTTTGCAGAATGCAGTTGCTATCACTGCAATGTGCCTCCAGGAGCAACCCAATCTTCGTCCTTCCATAACTGACATTGTTGTTGCATTGGAGTACCTCGCCTCTGAAAGCTCTGAAGTCGTCAGGCACCGTGCGCGCACCCCACCACGCCAATCACACTCACACTCCGACACCCAATCCGACTCTACTAACTAGAATTCAATATCTTTTCATCTCTGTAATATATTCATCTTTTTTTTTTTCTAAATATTTTTATTAACTTTCTTTTTTATTTTAGTCCCTGTCCATATTTTCTTCTTCTTCTACTTGTACCATGTCAATTATTTGCTTTTAATTTCTAACACTTCACTCTAAAATGACTAATCCAAAATCAAATAACTATTATTAAAAATAAAAGGTATTACATGGACTAAAATAAATTTTACCAACATCATTTAAAAAATTACCAAAAAAAATATATATTACGAAAATTAAAACATTTAAACCTGGGAACTAATTTTTGTCCACGTGATTTTAAACTAATTAATTTCCAAACACGGAAGGAACAGTAGACCAAACCTCTCTCCAGGAAAATATATTTTGAATTAAACATTCATATATATATATAAATTTATGTGATAACATTATTTTTATATATTAAATCGAAGTCTTTTATTCTTGATTAATATGCTATTTTCTCAGTCTCGTTCTCACTCTAATGCATTAAATATATGATCAATTTTTCTCTCTCAATACTCTTATTTAATATTCTTATTCAGTCCTAATTTATTTAGTTGTTGATATCGTAACGTTTTATATCTATAAATTTACAATTTATAAAAGTCAAGTTTAACCCAAAATATCTAATTAATAACGTATTTCTTCAATCTATTTTTACATAAGAAAATAAATGATTCATTCTTGATATGGGGAATATAATCTACTTCCGAACTGTAAAAAGTTTTTATATTTATTCAATAAAAATATTATGTATAAGTTTATTAATTTTTTATTAAAATTATCATAAAAATTGGTACATCATACTTTTTTGGTTGATAATATGTTTTAATATATATATAGCGAAATTATATTCTTTTATAAAATTGTTTCTTACTATAATTTTTTCTTTATTTTTTATTGATGGTGATATTTTTATTTCACATAGAGAGATACTAAAATTATATTTTAATCTCTTGTATTTTAACTTAATTTGATTTTTTCCTTGATAATGACATTAATTTTATCTTTTACCATTTAATTTCACCGTATGAACTCGTAGTAATATTTTTTGGAATGATTTTACAAGCCAAATATAATAAGGAACTAGTTATAAAGAAGTGAAATAGACACGTGAGTTTAAAACTTTATATAACGAGAAGATCAATGAACGATTTTACAAAATCAACAAAAGCAAGTCGTACAAGTTTTTCAGAGAGATTAGAAGCCAAGAAGTCTTGTGAAATAGTGGGTGGTTCCACCTGATCACAATGGACTTTGTATTATTAAGTTGAAACAAGTCAAGAAGTCGAGTTCTTGAAACAAGCAATATACAATATAATACTGTAATAACTAGTCCTCTCTCAAACTATTACACTGCCACAAACTTCTTAATTGTTCCTGCATTTGCAACTCTTAGAAGCTCTGGTCGTCACCACCAATCTTAGATGCTTGGCTTCAAATTCAGGTGAGATGCTATCTTTTGTCCAAGAGAACGATCAGCCTGCGCAGCAATACCATCCATGAAATATCACGTGAGAAACCAAACGCGGATTTAGACTCTTTTCAGTTCAAGGTGCACATCACATATAATGTGGTCCCTACGGGTTAGTGTCACAATGGAATGGGAATGGGCCAAGGGAGAAGAGGGAGGGGTATGATTACTGGGAAGGGCACAGGAAAGTGTAGGATCAAACCACTTACACTCTCTTTAATGCCCCATCGCATGACTAAATGTCACATGAAATGTGCCAATAAGGAAGAAATTGGGCACATTGTTCAGAGTGGCAATAAGGGTGTGTGAAAAACTCACCTGAGACCAGTATGATATCCAGATGCTGCGGATTTCATGGGTGACACGTGGTTCAGACAAAGCATCAACCCATCGGCGGAGAAATCTTTCTTGTCTGAAATCAGAAAATAGCAAAGAAAGCCCCATCAGTAGACAAAGCCAAAAGTACCTCATATTGATCATACCAGTAATTTATGAAAGGAACCTGTCAGAGGCCCAGGATCGGTATCTCTCTCCAGGTTGCTTAAAGTTGTTCTCCTTCTCAATCATACACTGGAAAAAGCAAGATGTTAACACAGTTATTCACTAATTAAAGCGAGTTTTAACAGTTTAATTCTAAATCTTATAATTTGTTGAATAGAAACGTAATCATTAAACCCTTCTAGGCACAAGCTATGTAATACAAAAATCCTAACCTTTATACTTAAGAAAAACTAACCTTTTCACGCTTCCCATCTAGGATACGCGGAGGAACGGGGATCCTTTCTGCATGCCGAACAGGATCATACCTTGAAGGGAAGTAATTGACCTATAAACCAGTAGCGGTCAATCGTTATGGAGGGAAATGCAAGCAAGAAAAGAATAAGTTTAAATATCACGGTGGAATAATTTACCTCTTCATCTCTGTGCATGAAATTCATGAAACCTTCATGGTGATTGTTGTGATGGGCACATTTGGGTGCATTAGCAGGAATCTGCAGATAATTGGGACCAAGCCTGTGTCTCTGACTATCGGCATAGGAGAATATCCGAGTCTGAAGCAATTTATCATCGGAATAGTATACACCAGGTACAATAATGGCAGGGCAAAATGCAAGTTGTTCGTTCTCGGCAAAGAAGTTATCTATGTTCTTATTCAAGACCATGCGGCCAACGGGCTGGAGGGGCAAAACATCCTCAGGCCAGATCTTAGTTACATCAAGTGGATCAAAGTCAAATTTGTCTTCTTGTTCAGGATCCAATGTTTGGATATAAAGTTTCCACTCAGGATAGTTTCCAGCAGCAATTGAATCGTGAAGGTCTTGGGTGGCATGACTGTGGTTGGATCCTCCAACCCTCACGGCCTCCTCGTCCAAGAGACACTTTTCACCACAGGTGGCTTTCCAATGGAATTTGACATAATGAGGCTTGCCAGCTTTGCTGATGAGGGTGTATGTGTTGACACCAAAACCATCCATGTGCCTGTAATCCTGGGGGATACCCACGTCGTCGAACAAGAAGGAGAACATGTGAAGACTTTCGGGGTGGTGGGAGAAGAAATCGAGGATCCTCCAATTCTCCTGGATGTGGGACTTGGGATTGGGTTTGAGGGCGTGGACCATGTCGGGGAACTTGAGGCCATCACGGACGAAGAAGACGGGGAAGTTGTTTCCGACGAGGTCAAAGTTACCCTCTCTGGTGTAAAATTTGACGGCAAATCCTCTGGGGTCCCTCAAGGTTTCAGGGCTGCCACGCTCGTGGATGACGGTGGAGAAGCGGACGATGAGGGGAGTCTGAACTCCAGGGGCGCGAAGGAAGTCAGCACAGGTGAGGTGAGAGATGTCATGTGTGACTTCAAAAAAACCCTTTGCACTGGCTCCCCTCGCATGCACCACTCGCTCCGGGATCCTTTCCCTGTCGAAGTTTGCAAGCTTCTCCACCAGATGATAATCCTCCAGAAGAATTGGACCTTGGCAAACAATTTTCGATTATTAATTCACTCAACACAATTCAACTGAACTGAATTGGATGAAAGGTGTATATACCTCTTGATCCAACCGTGAGAGACGAGTTATTGTTCCAGATGGGGGCACCGGAATTAGTGGTCCAGAAGGGAGAATTGAAGGCGGTTGATGGGCGATTCTGCATGGAATAGGAAAATAAAAAAGTTCAGATTTGAATGAGAATATAATGTAAAATGAAAGAAAGGAAAACCTTGTAGGGATCCATGGCTGCCGAGAGGAAAAAGGATCAGAGGGAGATGAAGATGAAGATGAAGATGAGAGTGGTAAACCAGGAGCATGTGTGTGTGGCACTAGCCATGGCTTATTGGTTGGGACTCTATTTTATTTTATTTTCCTTGTTTCCAGCTCCAGTACTAAATCATCATTAATTAATGGTCTCCGCATAAGAAGGATAAATCATAAAATAAATGTTAGTAAAATAATAATTACATTTTACGAGTCTATGGGCACAATTTTATACGCCCACCCGCTTTTTCCTCTTTCCACTTCACCCACTTTTCTTTTCTATCTATTGTCTCCGCATTACAAGGATTAATAATATTCATAAAAAATAAAAAAATAAAAAAATAATAACATTAACATGTATGGTTATTATTATCACTGTTATCATTATGATGATAACTCGTTTTTGTAGAAAATAATTACACTGAACATATCATAAGTATAAACGATAATCTTATAAATAAGAAATTTAAAACCTATATGTTTTATGGAAAGAATAATTAAAATTATTAATTATAATCAATAAAAAATCAAGTACATGTTAACACAATTAGAATCGTGATACAGGTAAATATTTTAGATAACTATATATCATTTTTTTATTTTTTGAATTAATATATTTCATCTGCTATTATTACTTGAAAAAAATAATAAATCATAATTTCTCATTAAAAAATATAATGAATGATGTTTCTCTTATTTAACATATTATTTACAAAATTTAAAGAAAAAATATATATTTAACAACATTTGTTTAAAAAATATATTTATTTAGTGTAAATTTGTTTAGAGAATATACTTTCGATACTTATATTGTACAATTACAATGTTTTGATTTAGATGTTGACAATTAATTATATATTTAGATATATACAATCTCTTGAAATTTGTCTATAATTTTGTTTTGGTTTCTCCCTTCTTGCTTAAATATTTGTCATAGTAGATAAGAACAATTGTGTTTTGAGTTTTTTCCAACATTTTTATCCATTTTTGTCATGATTATGTGAAACTTGAATTCACCATTTAATATTTCAAAGAGACTTTGTTAAATTAGGTGCACACACATATCTAATTTTCACAATCTGAAATCATTTATTCAATTTTCACAATCACAAATCACTTGTACTAGTGAATTCCCATACTTACATAAGTTGTGATGATTGAATTTTCCATCCATCATATGCTCCATTAAAGAAAAATACTTAATAATAAATTTATTATAATATTAACTACCAACACAACCACAAATTAGACAATAGAGAAAGACACTAAAATTGATTGGTTGAGATAAACGAACGAAGAAATAAAAAATAATCAGAGACAAAATTTATTATGAACCAAATATTATAAATCGAAGTTTTCATTTTCAACTTAATCTATTAGTTAAACTAACAACTTTTTGTTAATTATTATAATTGTCATTAGACATTCCTAAATAAAGTAATATACACTAGTAAAAAAAACACATTTTACATTATTTCAGACTTACTATACCAATTTCGTCACCGATGTAAATACCAACGATATAAAAAATAGATCATATTTTACATTGGTTTTTTAATCGGATAAAATATATAAATATTATACCGGTTTAAATAGTAATCGCTGTAAAATAAAATAAAAATTATGTTACAAAAAGTGAAGTTTTTACATAAAGATATTACCCACTGGTTCTATAGAACCATTACTGTTATATGTGTCAGAATAGAGATATTATACTTGTTCTTTAAAACAACCACTATAATATGTGTCCAAATAAAAATATTACACTGGTTAACCACTATAATATTTGTCATAATAACCGTTATAATATTATTATTTTTATAAATAATTTGGATTAATTTTATTATTTTTCCAACTTATAACATCAAACAAAATATTAGAATACTAGAAAATAAATTTTTGTATTATCTAAAACATAAGAATAATAAAACTTGTTCAAATCAAGAGTTAAAAAAAGAAGAAGTAAATCATAATCCATAATCAAACTAATGAAAATACAATGGAAGAACTTATATAAAATAATTAAAAAACAAATAAACAAAGAGAATATAAAAAGCTTTGTGTACTAACCACTTTCTAGACGAGCAGTGTCCTTTTCTTTTAATAGTAGATATCATACCAATAAGACAGTTAATGGATTAAAAGTTTAATATAACTTAAATTTGTAAGAAAATTTAAATTATATTTTATAATAGTGTAATTTTAATAAATTTGATTTAGTAATAGTAATAAAAATGTGTTAATAGTTTAATTTAGGAAAAGATGAAATGATCGAGATCTGACAGGGCATCAAAAGTGGGGGTGTGAGGGAATGATCGACAACGCAGTGACAGAGCCACAGCCAGAGGCAGGGTGATTGCGCGACGGTGCCATAGCTCCATAACAAAAATCCATGGCGATTGAGCAGTACGGAAGGTAATTTTGTTTTAACAAACTAACAATTAAAGTTTTGATGTGAAATATGAATGGTGAGGCTGAGACCGAGCAATTAGCTGACGAGGATGGTCCTACTCATTTCCAATCAGGCAAAGATACGCACAACATGACAATCAGTGTTGTTTACGAAATCATTTATGTTCATTTTCCTTACGAGGATCTTAGTCAGCATAGATATTTCATGCTTTTAGTTTGTATTTGTTTGGATAAGGATGTGGCGTAGGATTGAGAATGGGATCCATTCATCCACCCAACAACTCCTTCTATTTCTATTTTCCTTGTTTCTTATGCCTTTATTATTTGTTTGGGGTCAAGTCTGAAAACTTCTAGTAGCCTGTTTCTGGCAATTTATCTTTTATTCAGACAGTGATGTTTGTTTTGTAGTTAACTGTTCTCGTTCCTTCTCACACTCCAACATTACATTACCCATCCAATCCCAACTTTTGCATATTGGTTGCTACTTTGCTGTTTCGAAGAATAAACATGTCGGCCAAGTTTCTCACCGTGCCGCCATTTGAGTGCGCCTGGAGAGAGGATTTGAAATTTCGGGAAGCGGGTCGGGGTTGTGTAGCCTTTGAAGCATTCGCCTGCAATGATGTTACACTGGTTTTCCGGGAGAATGTGGGAAGCCAGGGCTACCATTATAAAAGAGATAGCAGTCCTCACTACACAATCATATTGGGGAGTCACAGGAATCGCCGACTCAGAATTGAGGTCAATGGAAAAGCTGTTGTCGACATCGCAGGGGTTGGCCTTTGCTGCTCCTCCTCCTTTCAGAGTTACTGGATAAGCATCTACGATGGCTTGATTAGCATAGGCCATGGCAAATACCCTTTCCAGGATGTTGTTTTCCAGTGGCTGGATTCTTGTCCCAATTGTAATGTTCAGTATATTGGCCTCAGCAGCTGGGACAAACATGTTAAGTATAGAAATGTTAATGTCTTGTCTTTAACACATACTCATATGCCCCTTTCGAAGCATGTTGTTTTTGGTGATTATCAAGTGGAGGATGAGCTTGATGCCGCAGACTCTTACAATTACAAACACATGGATTATGACAAATGGGGGCTCAAAAATTTTCTTGAGAGTTGGGACTTGTCTGATGTGTTATTCATAGTTGGTGAAGAGGAGAAGCCTGTTCCTTCTCACAAGGCAATTTTAGCTGCATCTGGAAACTTTCCTGTATGCTCCTCCTCATTTGTCATCAACATACCCACAGTACCGTATCCGCTTTTCCATGCACTGCTTCACTACATCTACGTTGGCTGGACCCAGGTAGAGGTTCACACCTTATTAGTTTTGTATTTGCTATTGTTGATGTTAAACGTGGAAATTGAGATCATCAGTTTTCTGTGTACATTCATATTTATTTTTTTATCACCATGGTAAGTTTTTGACTGTCAAACTGGTTATCTCACTTCTTTCTTGGTGATTTTAATTTAATTTGATATGTTGTACCCGTCAAATTGCTGTTCATATTTATATTCTTAAGGTAGTTGTGTCTTTGTATCATGTAGATTCCACAGGAACAACTTGGTTCTTTGAGGGCTTTAAGTATACAGTTTGAAGTGATGCCACTGGTGAAGCAGTGTGAAGAGACTATGGAACGGTTCAAGCTAGATAAGACGTTGTTGGGCACGGACAAGAATGTGGAGCTGACGTATCCATCTATCCGACCTCATTGTTCAACTTTGCCCTCACTTCCTATCAGCATTCATCAACTGAGACAATTGAAATTAACAGGCCAGTTCAGTGATGTAAGCATCTACATTGAGAGTTATGGGCTCATTGCACGAGCACATAAAATTGTTCTGAGCTTATGGAGTATCCCCTTTGCTCGGGTGAGCCAATTTCACAATCTTGTCAGATTTAATGTTAGATGCACCCTCTGGTGGGGGTGTTTTTTTAAGATTCTCAGAAGTAAGATTTTACCTAGGGATTAAGTTTCTACTTTTATGGAGGAAGTATTAACTTAGTTAAACTTAATTATAAGAGAGTTAAGTTTGTAAGTGAAGAACTATATACTCAGCGAAACCTTGAAAGAGTGTTTCCAAATTCCAAGTCTCCTAATTTTTTTTCTACAGTGGAGGTATATCTTCTGGTAACAACTTGACTTTCTGAGGTCGAAGGAATGACTAACAAATACAATCTGGTTAATAAAACGATTTTCAATTTTTAGCACTGAATCAAGTTATTCAACATGCCCTGTTACAAATTTAATTCTGTGAGGTTAATTAATGTACACCTCAATACTGTTGTAAATTTATTCATTGTCCAGTGTGTTCTACGTGTGTCTTTGCAATGCAATTTAAACAAGTATTTGTCTTATCTTTATGCATCATAAATTTCTCTCTATGTAAGTAACATCTATGCTATGTTTTACGTAGTGGTTATGTATTTTTGCAACTGTCAATGTGAGCTATTAGTTAAAGATCCTGTTACTTTATCAGATGTTCACAAATGGAATGAGTGAAAGCATGTCATCGGAGGTTACTTTAAGGGATGTGCCACCAGAAGCTTTCAGGGCTATGCTTGACTGTTTATACGATGGGCAATTGCATGACAATGTTATAGATTCTGGTGCTTTGTTGCTCCAACTCCTTTTATTAGCTGATCAATTTGGAGTGACTTTTCTTCAACAAGAATGCTGCAAAATGCTTTTAGAATGTCTCTCAGAGGTAGTTTGGTAATCTTCACTCAACGGAAATCAGTACTTATTTGGAAGTTAGAATCATTTATCCTGTGGATGCCACTTGAAATAACTGTTTGGAGAAGAGAGTTGCGGTTTCAGAGTTGTGAAAACGAAAGAAGAGATACATTTTATAGTAATCAATTCTAAGATATTGATACTTCTCGTCAACATATAATATGCAGGGATGAAGTTCTTCTATTGGGTGAAGGTCATACAACAAAGTTTTTCTGTTACACACAAATTGAATGGAGGAAGCAGACAAATTTGGCAACTAATAATACCGTGGCCTTTGAACCTAACCGTTGAACTTTGTTGCAGGACTCTGTATGTCCACTCCTCCAAGTGGTTTCTTCAATCCCATCATGCCGAATTATTAAAGAATCATTGCAGAGGAGAATTTCCATGAACTTTGACTATTATATCAGTGCGAGTACTGACTTTGTTTTGTTAGATGAGACAACTTTAATCAATATCATTAAGGTGTGTTTCTTGTCAAGTTGCTCATTTTTTGTTAAATTCAAGGAATACACATAATATTCTAGAGGCCATGCATCTACATTGGCTTAATCTAAAGCAGAAAATTATTGTCAGTAGCGTGGCATAAAGAATAAAGGATTGAAGATCTACTTATCTATACATGCCATTGAAGTTAAAAACATGATTTTATTGACTTCCAGCATATGAAATTTTGAGGAGGCCTAAGCCATTTTATCTGAGAATTTTAGATATAATTTCTCTTCAAATCCCCTGAATACTAGATTAGATATAATTTATACATCAGCAAAATGTCTATCCCAGGGGTCTAATTTTGTAATATTAGGTCATTTGACTGATAATTTCTTGATCCATATTTGGATTTTGCAGCATCCAGATCTGACAGTAACATCTGAAGAGAAAGTCCTTAATGCAATTCTAATGTTTGGCATGAATTCTAAAGAATTATTTGGGTGGGAAGTGGTGGATCAGTTAATAGTAAATTCAAAATCTGAACTCCTTTTTGATGAGAGGCTTCAGTTAGTCCATGACTTGTTGCCGTTTGTGCGATTTCCACTACTACAATATTCCTTACTTGAGAAGGTTGGTAATCTTTGCATCGAGACATCTATGAACACCTTAAATAAATAGTATTTGCTTGTTCTAACTATAATGTTATATTGTTGTAATTAATGTGCAGTTGCAGAATAGCAACATTGGTCAGCATATCCCTGTTTTCCAAACTCTTGTAAGCTTGCTGTCTTCGAATCAATTCAGGCTGTATGTGTAATGTGATTTGTGTAAATCTTAGTTTGAATAACTATTCTGTTATGTTATTTGTTACAGGTTAATGAGGCAATCAATTTTGTTAAATGTGGGCTGGCAGGGCTAGAGAATGAAGAGAAGTAAGTTCTTCACCTTAGTTTGCTTCCTCAGCTTCTTCATTGGGGACCTTTTAACATCTAGATTGTAACCTTTCTAGAAAATAACAATAGCTTATTTGGTTGTGAAAATCATCTTTACTCTATTAAGTATTGTAGTATGAATTTGGATTCATTAATTCTGAGTTATTCTCATTTTTTTTAAACAAACTTATTGGTCCATTTCGATTATAGAGGGGATTTCTATTCAAGATTCATACAAGAATTTTGATGACAGTCTATTGGATGACACTCTCTCTCTCTCTCAAGCTTCATACTCTATCCTTCCTCTTCTTCTATCCTTGTTTTCCTCCTCCAGATAGCCGTTCTAGGGCCCTTGCTGGTGAGTTTGGAGTAGGGACAATAATGGATATGGGAAAGAAATATTAGAAGAGTGGACTATGGAAAACTGAAAATAAATATATGATATAAGTTTATGATATGAGGATGGTATTATAAGGTACTTATTAGTTTGTTGGCCACTTAGGGCTTTCTAAGTATTTCTAAACTAAATTGGCGTTCTTATCCGAAATGGGATTACTTGGATAACAACTTGGGAGTATTTGGAGTTGTTAGCTTGCTTTATAAGTTTTTGAACTTTTTAGTTGTGACTAATCACTTTTCTATTTACGTTATGAATTATTCTCAGATTTTTCTTTTCCTAGAGAAGAACACGTCTAACAATAGTTAACTTACACTACATTTCATTTTAGTGTTCGATTCCAACATAGACGGTCCAGTTACAAGGAACTCCAGTATATTTGCGATGGGGATGACCACGGAGTTCTGTACTTTGCTGGCACGTCCTATGGTGAACACCCTTGGGTTAATCCTCTCTTGGCAGAGGTAGAATTCTAGTTTATCTTTTCCCCCCTCAATTTTTATTTGGTTAAATAACTTATTATATCATATACAATCTTTATGTTTTAGTTTTCATTCCTAAAAACTACTTATTTTTCGTCTCTACAATGAATACACTTTTTAGTTCCTTTTAAGTCCTCTTGTCCAAAATTGTAGGGACTAAAGCAGACTTATGTACATAGATAAAACATGTTAAAAAGGTGTGTGTGTAGGAACTCAAAAGGAGTACCTTTTAGGTACAAGGACATAAAAACCTAGAGATTGTATAGTTAGAGGAACCAAATGAGAAATTAAGTCTTCTTTTCTCTAGGAGTCTTTATGCTAAGGTCTTACGAATGAACTGTTTATGCATTCCCTTTCCCTTGTGTGGCAGCAAAGAAAAATTACCATAACAGCCAGCAGCCCCCACTCAAGATACACTGATCCCAAGGTTTTGGTCTCTAGAACCTACCAGGTATGCTAAAAATTTTAACTACAATTGACTATTGAACTCTTATTTTGTTGTATGGCATCTAACTTCATGTGGCTATGGCAGGGAACATGTTTTGCTGGGCCCCGCTTGGAAAATGGGCAGAATTGTACCTGGTGGATGGTTGATCTTGGCCAAGATCATCAGGTATGCAATATACTGATTATGTATGTATGTTTACTACTATTCAATAATAGTACTCGCATTTGGTCATGCACTTTGAGCAAGTGGATGCTTGAAGATTTTACTACCACTCTCCAACCTCATTTATCAATATGAATGGATCGTTACTTCTTAGATGTAATGAACATTCTGAATAAAATCGATGGATGCAGCTTATGTGCAACTACTATACTCTAAGGCAGGACGGTTCCAAGGCCTTCCCCAGATTTTGGAACATTCAGGTAAACAGTCTCTTGCTCTGTGGAGGGTTTCTGTCTCATTATTGTTATCTGTTGAAGGGAAAGATTAAATAGTTATGGTGTGTAAAAAATTCAGGGCTCACAGGAGGGGAAGAGCTGGACGAATTTGTGGGTCCATGAAAACGATCGGAGTGTATGTAAACCTGGTCAGTTTGCCTCTTGGCCGATAGTTGGCCCCAACGCTCTGCTTCCCTTCAGGTATTTCCGGGTAGTTCTCACTGGACCCACCACCGATGCAACCAATCCCTGGAATTTCTGCATTTGTTACTTGGAGCTCTATGGCTACTTCCTCTGAAACGCTTTTGGTTATGCCAAAACACACCATACTTCCCCAAAATACATACGATTCACCTCCTCGTGTACATTATGGTTTGCTTAAGTCATGGAAGAGAAATCAAGTTTCACAATTTAATTGTAGTTTTTTTTTTTATTTCATCATTTAAATTTGATTACAAGAGAATTAGTTATAGAAGTTGCCCTTCTTCGCCGCGTCTTTTAAGAAAATAGCTGGAGAAGAAACTTCGATTTTCAATAACAATGAAGGTAAATTAAATTGATAAATTTTATATTCAATTGATAGCAATAAATCACGCAAATATGTAAATTGAAATATTTATTTTAAAGTTTCGATAACTTACCTTATATATGAGTTAATGTTAACTGCACTGAGTCAATTGTATTCTCTCTTATTGATATCGAAAATAAGGATAAATAGTGATTTTTTAATTGAATTGGTTCAATTTTATAAGAAAATTGAAATCGGTGGATTTTGAAAAGATTATGCAAATGGATAAGTTGTGTCAGCATGATATGACTTTACGGTAAAGAAGTTGTACATGCATGAAACAAGTTTGGATTTTTGGAAGTTTGGATTTCTGGAAGTTAAGTCATGCTTTGACATGACTTTAGTGTGGAAGGAGATTTAGTATGGAAGGAGAAGTCGTGTTTGATCCACATGACTTTTTTTATTAATTCGATAAAATGGAATGATATCGTAGATGTTAATCGATATTTGTTTGCTTTTATATGAGATTGTGTTATGTTGGTATAACTTTTGTTTTTATATTAAACTAAAGTTGTGATATGTTTACACGACTTTTATACGAGATTATTAATGTTAATATTAATACATACGGTTTTATAATATATATGTTGTTTATATAAGGTGGTCTTGTAAATGGTAAAAAATGCAACATCCACTTATTGAGTATAATGAGTTTAATAAGGAAGACCTTTGATCAACAATAGTCCAAACATGTTCTTAATGAAATCAAACTTACATCCAATCTTAACAACATTTTTTATCTTATACTAATGACAATTTTTGCGGTTTTAGTGGTCTCTTTCTAGTAGAAACGACATTGCTCCCTTAATCACTGTTGAAGCTTCTCCTATTATTAAGGTAGTAATTCATCTTATCTATTTTGCCACCAATGAATTTCATCAAGTTGATTGGGTAATGCGACAACTTGGGTTTCAATAAGGTACGATCCATTAAACTTATATTAGCTGTATAAAGAATATGAAAAGTAAAACAAACAAATATTGACCAGAATTCCATCAAAGGTGGATAGTAATGTGGACTGATCAACACAATGTCTCACTGAAAGTATTTAATTTATTGGTAATGGTCATTTGTGTGACACAACAACATAAAGACAATGTTACATTGATCATACTATTTGGTACATATCGCTTCTAGAACCGACATCTGACAACAATGTAACTTCACTTCATTTTACTTTTCATGATGTAATTTTATGGAATTGGAAATTCATAAGCGAAAAAATGCATTTTGGAATGTGATGCTCCAAAAGGGAAAGTTGTCTTCTGGGAATGGGGTTTCCAGAAGCGAAAAAATCCATTCCATATGCTCCATAATTCAAAGTTGTTTCCCATAATAGACATTCTGGAAGAGTAAAAACCATCCCAAGATCATTTTCTTTATTTCATGTTTTTGATGGGGTGCAGGAAGAAACATCCCAAAAAATGTCTAAAGGTCCGAGCCCAATAGGAAGGAAATGGATGAGTGTAAGTGTGACATAACAAGTAACAAACTATTTGTTTTTGCACCTCCCTAGCTCTTCCTAGCACCCCATAAATTGGAAAAAATCATTTTATCCTTAAAAAAATGCTTTTCGGACTAGAACGAGAGAACAACACGCCCATAAACTTTTCTTATTCCAAAAATACCCTTTTCAATATTTCGGATTATATAATCCAGAAGTCTTTTTTTAGATTCAAAATTAGCTTCCAGATTATGTAATTCGGAAGTCTTTTGTGATTAGCTTCCGGATTACATAATCTGGAAGTCTTTTCCATACATAAGATTAGCTTCCGAATTATGTAATCTGGAAGTTTTTTCTAAATATGAATTTGACTTCCGAATTATGTAATCCGGAATTTATCCGGATTACATAATCCATAGGCTTATTATTTCAAATTCAAGGGGGTGAAAAAAAAGGATAAAATGGTATTTTCATATTTAGTATCGGGTGGCACATGAAGGTATGGAGGGGTAGGAAGAAAGAGTCCGAGAGAACACATCTGTGGGCCGGCAGCGGGCCCAGAGCGGGCCCAGAGCTACCTTTACTGGTGGAGATCAAAGCATGAAACCCAGACGCAGTGGAAGTTATGAAGCAGAGGGATTTCCTCACTCTGCTGCTTAACAAGTGAAAGCGAAAGCGAAGCATGCATATGCATAGATTCAGAGCAAGGGTTTTTCTGCGCTCAATTTCACTTTGTAAATCTAAGTGGCATCAACATCATGTACATCTTTTTCCGCCATTTTTATTTTTTCTCTTTCCAATTCTAACCTAACCAAACGCTTCTTTCCGCTTATTCTATTGTAGGGTGCTCAATTTCTCTTCTCTCAAAATCGCACCTCCACAACAGGTATGTATTCTCCATTTCACCACTATCTTCATTTATTTAAGATACATAGCTTTTCTGTTCACATAGCAGTTCAATTGCAGCTCAATCACTTTTTTTTACGTATCTTTTCATAAATGTTGCACTTGTATATCTTCATAATTTGTCACTCGATAAATTTCATTCGCCTAACACGTGGTATCGTAGTATATAACAAAATGCAGGTCCAAAATTTATGGAATTTGCAGCAGAACCATCTATGCAGTTGCAAGTTCTTAAGGCACTCTGCTCGGGTCAGAGAAAGAAGGCTTCGGACTTACTTTTGGATTTTGGTTCCAGAACCCAGTCATTAACAGCTGACGATTTTCTTCATATTTTTAAGTTTTGTGCACGCTCTCCTGATCCAGTGGTATGCTATTTCCTAAATAACCAATTCTTTATTTCTGGATTCCTAATACTAAAATTTCATTTTTTTATTCCCCTGCCGCTTTTTATTTTATCTTTTTGCAAAATCAACATGTTAAAGTTTGCTTTAAGCATTTCTTTATAAATGTATGAGACCAAATATGATTCTAACTAGAGTTCTAGTATTTATATATATCCTTAACACTTCCACAACTTGATCCAATCCCGATTCTCGTCAATGTATCATTAGCTTCTACCTGCACTATTACTGAAAGTCTCTGTCATGTGAAATTAGCTAATAACAAATGTATGTGTTCTCCTGTGTGAGTTGGATGCACACTTTCCTTGAAAGTCTCTGACCATGAGTTATGGTAGAACCTTTTGTGAATGTCAAATTTATTCCTTCACTTTTTTATATTTTGCAGTTTGTAATGGAGATTTGGAGATTCATGGAGTTAAAAGGTGTTAGAATGAACGATACATGCTCATCTCTTATGATGCAGGCCCTTTGTAAAGGGGGTTACTTGGAGGAGGTAATATTATATTAGTTTTATTCATGAAATATAATTTAGTAAAATTTCCCTTCATGCTCCTTTTCTTCTTGGGTGTCGTATTGTGTAAAGGGGTTATGCTAAGGGCATTGATTTTGGATTAACCCACTACATTTTCAGGGTTTTTTTAGAATTTTTTTTTTCTTTCTTTCTTTCTGAAAATACAATTCCATATGATATATGGATGCTTTATCATGACATTAAATTGTATGTCAAATGATGTATATGAGGCAGTTATTAGTAAATCAGCTTCATCTTAGCTGCGAGAGTTTTATTTTTTTCTCATGTCTACCTGTTGTATTATGTTCAGGCCTTTGATATCATGGATTTTCTTGGAGGAAGTCAATGTCTCTATCCAGTTCTCCCACTTTACAATAGTCTCTTAGGATCCTGCTCGAAAATGCAGAGTCTAATTCTAGCAAACAAATGTTTGGACTTAATGGAAAAGAAGATGGTAGGGAAGAGTGAAGTTACATACACTGAGCTTCTCAAGGTGCGCAAACATAAAGTGCTAGCATCATTCTATTATAGTTGTGAATAGAAAAGAAATTTACTCTTTTTGAGAAAAGTATTGTCTGTTTAGCTGTTAAAGTTGTTTTATTTGACAGATTATTGAGTCCGAAAGCATTTATATGTAGATATGTGATTCAAGGTGAACCACTTGATCTGGACTAAAGAGAATCTTCTTGATTTGATAGTATTAGTTACAAAACGTGCTAGTTTGCACCAGGACCTGTTCTTCTCTGGTTTAATGTGCTTGAATGTTTTCTCTTTTTTTCATAGGACATCTATCACTGAACTTACCCTGTTTCTCAGCTTGCAGTTTTGCTGAAAGACTTGCCAGCAGCCCATCTTGTTTGGCAGGAGTATGTGAAAAACTATAGCATGAGTATCATTGCTCTGCGTAGATTCATTTGGTCATTTACAAGGTTAGGAGATTTAGAATCTGCTTGTAAAACTCTACAACAAATGGTGTCATTAGTGGTCAGGGGAAACATTTCTATTGCTAAAACAGTTTATGGGAAGTTGTATTCTACTAGAATGGACATCCCTGTGCCTTCAAATAAGGGGCTAGGCTTAACCATATCAGACTTTAAGGAGATAAAAAAATTGGACTCTTGTATGAGTGCTGAATTAGATGGGCTGAATGGAGAAGAACACTCACTACTTGTGAAGGCGTTGAGGTGGTCCTTTAATGACATAATACACGGGTGTGCAAACCAAAAGAATTATATACTTGCAAGGAAGCTTATCTTACAGGTATATATTTCACTGAGCTTTTACATGTTCCGTAATGCTCCATCTAACACAGGTCATGTAGATTAAAATATTTTTCTCCTAGATTTTGTAATTGAAAAAGGTTATGAAGCAATGACACCTCTCCTCTTTGAAATGTCACATGTTTCCGACATGGACCCTAAAACCTTCCTGACACCTGTTAAACATGTGCAGTTTTGTATTTATCAGTTTGTGCTTCATAGGTGAAAGGTTCTCTACATAGTCAGAGAATGTTAAATTTTAAATTCTAAGACTTCAGATCCCCTAAGATTTCAATTATTGAAAGCTTCTGTTAGTTGATTCTCAATAACATATGAATATCAATATTACCATCTCCTTATATATCCTCCTTTCACAATTTTTTAGTATAAATAAATTTCTTGGGTTATGAAAGTTTAAGGGAATTTTTTGAATTTTATCCATTGACAACGTTTATATTAATGTATTTTAACATCTTGAAGGGCGCTTCTCTGTTCAGATGGAAAATCTCGGTTTGCAGCCATCCTGCCATTCATATAATGGCATTATTAAAGCAGTTGCTTCCCATGGAAGTCTTGGGGATGCCATAGAAGTGGTGAGTTCAGCGACAATCATTATGTCCAGAATCACTTGTTTTTATTATATTTTTTCTTAATTTATTCTTTGAGCAGACTGCTATCTGTGGGAGTTCTGTCCAGAAATTTTGATCACTTAAGTTTAGGTCAAATAGAACCTCAAATCATGTCCAATTGGAATCTGATGCGAGATCTAGTTTGTCAGTTATATGGTCTCGTGATTGCGGATACTCAAGTTAATTACTGAAAATTTTTCTTGGCCTTATATTATTTTCATTTAATATGCAGTTGAAAAAAATGCAGCAGAAGAATTTGAAGCCAAATGATTCAACTTTAGCAACACTTTCAATCACATGCAGCAAAACACAACAGTTAGATTTAGCTGAGGCTTTTCTGAATCAGATTTCCGAATGTCTATATCCACATCCTTATAATGCTTTACTAGCATCATGCAATGAATTGGTGAGCACAAATATGAAATTTCAAACAGAATTCCCATTTACCATTTTATTGTCTGTAAGACTGTAATTAGTTTACCTAAAGTCCTAACTATATTCTTTAATAAGACTTTTCAAAAATAGCTAATTCGGGTGTTATATGTTGAGTGAGAGGAAGGGTCGGTAAAACCCTAAAATATGTGACTGAGTCAGTCCAATATATGTACTTTCATATCCTATTTAATGTTTTGAATAATTTGCTTGTAAAATAGGAGGTGATGTACGATAGTACCGTAATTATTAAATGTACATAAAAATGAAATGAGGAAACTTCATAATCCTGAACAATTTTTTTTTTCTAACACAGTTAATAAAACAAGATCCTTCAAACAATGGGTGTTTTATTTTTACCATTATGAGCTTTGTTACTGTTTGGTTTGGACTTGTGGCAATGTGATGTTAAGTTATTTATTTCATCAATGGGCTGTTGAGCACCAATTAAGATGAGCAACTGAATTTATACATGCACATTTTGTTTATCTGATAAATTTGCAGAATCAACCTGAACGTGCTGTGCAAGTGTTTGCCAAGATGAAGCAGAAAAAAGTTTTGCCTAATATCAGGACTTGTGAGCTTCTATTTTCGTTATTTGGTGTTGTAAATGCCCCTTATGAAGACAGTAATATACTGTCACAGGTGGATGCTGCTAAAAGAATAAATGCTATAGAAAAATATATGGCCACAAATGGCATTCAGCACAGTCATCTTTCAATAAAAAACATAGTAAGTTTCATTGATATCTCCTTTTTCACATATCTGGAGGGTTTTTCTTCTGTTCAAATCTATGAATAACTTGTATATGTGATTGAGAAAATGAGGAGGGATTCAACTCAGTGGTCAGTAACATGTTCTGGGGTGCAATTAATGTTAAAATTAAAAAGGTTTTGTACTAGAATATGGATTTGTTAGTCCCTCTGTGTATCATAACCATGTCAATCCGTTTTACCTGTTCTATTTAGTAATTAAGAAAGTTGAAAATCACAGGATTCAAGCTGTCTGAATGAAATGAAGAAATGTTTTAGGTGTTATTTGTGATCAGAAGGGCAGCAAATACTGAAATGCCACATGCTTTGTAGTGCTGATTAATGGCCAGCAAATACGAGAATACTAGATATGGAAGATTTGAACTTAGTATTACTAGAATACCTCGAGGAAAAAACAACAGAATTTTTGCCTTAAATGGTGTATCAAAGAAATAAAAAGAGTTCCTGTGATTACACTGCCCTTTAAACAGATGTGTAGGAAATTAAAGGATGAATCTTTTAAAAGAAGTGTTTTTGGTAAAAGTGATGGTGTCACCCAATCCATGAATCCAACCTCATTTAATAGGGAAATGATTTTTTTGGTGACAGTACTCTTATAAGTGATCCAACTATAATGTTGATATTATGAGTAAAGCCATAAAGTTTAAGAGATGCAAAAGATCACTTTGATTAGGGTAAGATATGATTGGTATCTTGTTCATTTACATTGCTTATGTCTTGGCCATGTTCATTCTGTCTTTTCAGGTTAGAGCCCTTGGAGAAGAAGGGATGATAAGAGAGATGATCCAGTATTTACACGTGGCAGAGAATCTTTTCATTTATAGAAATCCTTCATTGGGAACACATATTTACAACACAGTGTTACATTATCTTGTCAAAGCCAAAGAAGTGAGTGACTCATACATCATTACTTTGAATTTCGACACCTACTTTGTGAAGTGAGTTATTATGCATCCCTGGCTGGAATATGAGGTTTTCCACATGATACAGAGTGATTTGGCGATTGCAATTTTCAAGAAGATGAAGTTATGTGGCTGCGACCCTGACTCTGAAACATACAATATAATGATTAACTGTTGTACCATCCTAAAAAGTTACAGATCTGCTTGTTTGCTGATTTCAACGATGATACGGAAAGGGTTTTGCCCAGTGATATGTACATATACCGCTATCATTAAGGTTCTTTTCATTTTAATCTCTGATAGTTCGGCCCATATTATTATTTTGTCAAAGATTTTGCATTGTACTTGATTTTATGTCAAAAGAGTGAACTGCGCAGATTTATGATTTTATAGTAGTCTTGATGCACTTGCTAATCCCTTCAACAAGTTTAGTTAACCTGCAAGTGACAATTGACAAAGGCGTGCATTTGGTGTTAAATGTTTCTACTAGTTCATAATTTGCATGTTATTTACGTCATTCATGCAGAATTAGTAGCATTTACTTAATAAAGCGATGACATTTTGTTGAAATGGTGCTTCAGGAGCCTTTATGCAGATCTCTCCTAAGTTACATTCTTTATGTTGCAGGATGCATTGTCTTTTTTATACTATACCATCAGACAATGAACATCTTAGGCTGGATGGAGTTTGAAAGTACAAAATACACTAAATCACTTCTCAGATATGTAATGGCTAAGGCATTGGGATTAAGAATAATATGTAGTAACTACCTAAGGAAAGCATGGATTTCTTCTAGATCATCAAGCTTTGGTTCAATTTGATCCTATAACTAATTTTACTTTGTCTTGAGAGGACACTAATTTACTTACTGACATCATGCATCTGACTGCTGGTCATCATGAAATTTGGGTTATAATTAATGGCTGTATTACTGTAAAAAGAAAAACTAATGGTTGTATCACCTGTCATTCATTGTGCATGTGCTGATATATTTACTCTTTTGTTCATGAGTTGCCACGACATCAGTCTTATTCAACCTGTAAATTTATTTTAGAACTGTGTATCCCAACTTGATACGGAGTTTGTTTGCTTCAGATTTTGTTGGAAGATGAGAACTTTGATGAAGCCCTGAATCTTTTGAAACAAGTCATATTGGATGGCATCCAACCTGATATACTGCTGTACAATACGGTTCTTAAACAAGCATGTTACAAGGTACTTCATCTTTCATATTAAAATCAATAAGGGGGATAAAGGGTGAAAGAAAAGAAATCTGTTCCAAAATCCTCGGTTAAGGGATTTGTAATGCTACATGATTGACTCATGATATTTATGGTTCAACTAGAGGAGGTGAGTTAAAGATAATATGGAGTGATTTGATTACATCAAAGAATATTCATGTGTCCACAGCTCGCAATTACAAACAATCCTTTCAATAATAACTATAACTCAAGTTCATTTCTGCACACTTAGCTTGCTCAGGAAAAGAAAAATTCTATCCTTATTAAAAGTCTGATGTGTATTTTATCCATTTTTTATGGAAAATTTAGAATGTGACCTAATGTCATTTAATTTCTTCCATGAATTAGGGAAGGATTGATGTAATTGAGTTAATTGTGGAGGGCATGCGCAGAGAAAAAGTTCCCCCCGATCCAAGAACATGCGGCTATGTGTTCTCTGCATATGTAGATTCTGGTTTCCACAATACAGCAATTGAAGCATTGCAGGTTTTAAGTTTGCGTATGATGTCTGAAGATGGCAACCTACTTGGAGAGAAGAAAAAAATTGTGAATGAATTCATCCTGTCTGAAGATTTGGCTTCTGAGTCACGGATACTCAAGTTATTTGAAGATTCTGAAGATGAATTTGCTGTTGGGTTGTTGAATTTAAGATGGTGTGCCATAGCTGGATTCCCAATCTGCGAGTCAGCTGATCAAAGTCTGTGGGCTAGAAGACTGGAAGGAAAACGATTGTGAGCCCGAGTGTTACGAAGACACCCGGTTAGATAGTTTTAAAAGGGACACCATTGTCTTTGGGGAAGCCTCCATAAAAAGGTTCTCAGTTCAGTAGTGGAGAGACGCGGGCTGAGGCTGTATCATACATGTATGGTGTCAACCGTGGCCGTCGTCATTGCTCCAGCTCTGCGCAGGAATTAAATTTTTTAATCATAAGGATACAAGTTCCGATCATTTTGGAACTTAACTTTTCTGAGTTGCACCAAATTTGAATCTTGTTGACGTTTGGTGCTCAATACTTTTTAACAATAAGTTATAGTAAACTATGGGTCTTTTCGTGATAAATAAAAATTAGTTTAACATTCGTTTTGACATTGAAATACTTTACCATAATTCAGAATCATGTATTGTACCTAAACCTGAAATGGCTTTTAAATTCTCTTCTCGCTGATTGCTTTGCCACCTCTTGCTGGTCTGGTATATGAAAATAGTATGAAGATTTAGGATTTTATAGTAACTTAACGAACTTCCTAAACCCCTTCCACAAGTCAACATGCAAGAATGCACGCATTTGGGATTGAATGTTATACTGGTACATATTTTGCGTTGCTAACATTTATCTTCTAGAACTATTGGCATTTACTTTGAATGTTATATTCGGCTCAAAAAAATAATGCAACTAAAATTTGGAGATAGCTCTGAATTAAAAACTTCCACGCCTTTTAAAATTGAGACCCTCGTGATATTTATCTATGTTACAAAGTCTACGTATTATCTGAGACAATTATGTTTATGTTGAATAAGATTACTGTTAAGACTACTTTAGTACTTTCAGGAGAGGTTTTAGTTCTCAGCTGAGTATATTATGGTTTAATGGTTTGAACAAGTTTCGTACAGAAGTAGGTTCCTGGACTTCTAAGAAACTTCAAAAAGCTTTTTAAAGAACAAGTGTAACAGCAAACCCTATTTTTTTACAACTTGTATAAATAGGTCTTATAATTACTTTATAACGACTTTAAATAATCAGAAAATATTAAGTTGTGATTGTTGCAGAAGCAACCAAATGGGGCATTTTGTTTTGAAACTGTTTAATTTTGAAGTAAAGAAACAATTGGTGTGAGGAAAAGTCAAAAGGAATAGGAGTGGCTATTAGTGGATTAGATTTAGAGGTGCGCTTTTATTTTAAAGAGAGGAAATTATGACATTTGGGTGCAATCGTTGTCTTTAGAAACATCATGATAAATGCAGAGATGAAGGAAATAAAGTTTAGTAACTTTATGTTGTTATCATCGACCCACCAAAAGATAAAATGTCTCCCAATACTCCCTAGTGCTTGGATATCATGTTTGTTCTTCTCTTCTTTCATCAACTTCATAACCGCTTGCTTAGATACTGTTTTGCATCAAGAATGGTTCCATGAGGTTTCAAAATTAAAAGTATTACGAGTACATGTGGATCAACCTCAGTTTGCTGGTTTATAACACTTGCACAGTAAGGTCTGAGTTTACAGAATAACCTCCAATGATCTGTCAGATCCAATTATCCTTACCTTTTTGGAGGGTTTAAGAAAACAATAAATTCAACGGTGATGATGATTACCATGGATGAATAGACCTATATCATCATATCATAATAAGAAGAAATAGTATCAGATAAATAATGGACATGCAAACAGAGTTCAGTGAGTTGGAATTCCACCAAATCTTCTTTAGAGAGAAGAGTGACTTGATGTATGTAATAGATTTGTTTCCATTATCCTTCTTTTCATCGTACGTTAATCACTTTTATATCATAGCATTTTGATTAATTCATTCACCGTCCTTATGGTCAATCAAAAAGTTTAAGATATTTGCTTTGTCAAGTAATGATTAGTTTTCATAACTAATTTGAAAGTTAGAGAAAATAAATGGAATTGTTCCCAGATTTTCTCTATGAATATAGATCTTTAGGTATTAGATCTGTAGGTCATACATACATATATGTAGATAATGTTATAAATATTAATAAGAACTGGTCGGTACAAATAATAATATTTATAATATTAAAAATATATTAGTAAGAATATTGATAATATTAATTATTATATTAATAATATTAATAAAAATATTAATATTTATTGATATTATTATTAAATTAATAATAATGATATTATTAATAATGTTAATATCATTAATAATATTAATAACATTATTAATATTTAAATTATTATTATTATTATTAATGAAGGTATAATAATTATTATATATATAATGTTAAATTTAGTATATAGTGTAATCTATATGTAATGCTTTAAATAATATGTAATATATAATACTGAATTTATCTCTTAAGTAATTTTAAAGTTTTTTTTGTTTTGTGAATCTTACCATTGATAATTCTCACATATATTATAATACCGAAAAAACAATTAGCTAGATACATGAGAAACTTAATATAAATAATTTCTTTAATATCACTTCTTAATATGTTTCTTTGTAAAAAAAACTCTTACTACACTCATTTAATTGTTAATGGTGAGCAATATTTATTGTAGAAACAAAATCCCTATTTTTTAGTTTTCTCCAACCCCGATCAAAATTGGTTATCATTGAATTTTTAAAAGATAACTTCTCATATTAATCGATATCTATTTTTATCTTATTAAACTCATAATTATATAACTAATTTATCTAACGTTCACTCCCTTGAATGCATGGAGTTGCCATAGACATAGAGAAGCCCTGGCACGTGGGAAGGGAAAAAAGAGTGTGAATATGGCACGTGGGATATTTGTGATGGCATGAATGAATGAGGTGCAATTTCATTAAAAAAATGAAGACACTCCGATCATAAGCAAAACGTGTAGTAAAAAGAAGAAGAATAATACGATGTTTGTTGTGAAGTGTTGGACGGAAAGAAACAGACAAAGAAATGAAAAGAGTAGGATGCTCTATTATTGGTGTATAAATTTTGAGAGTTGGAAAAGTAAGAAGAAGAAGAAAAAAGTGATTTTGAAGAAGAAGAAGAAGAAAAAAGTGATTTTGAAGGAGAGGGAAAAGAGATGGAGGAGCAAATAGACCCAAGGAGTGGCTTCTGCCCCTCCAACTCAGTTTTCTACAGCAAGCGGAAGCCACTCCCACTCTCTCCCAACAACGCCCTCGACGTCACCACCTTCATCTCCTCCCGAGCCCACCGCGGAACCACCGCCTTCATCGACGCCGCCACAGGCCGCCACCTCAGCTACAGCCAGCTATGGCGAGCGGTGGAGGGCGTGGCGGGCTCTCTCTGGGACATGGGGATCCGAAAGGGCAACGTGGTCCTGCTCCTCTCTCCCAACTCCATCGACTTCCCGGTGGTGTGCCTGGCCATCATGTCCCTGGGCGCCGTCATCACCACCACCAACCCCCTCAACACCACGCAGGAAATCGCCAAGCAGATCGCCGATTCCAAGCCCCTCCTCGCCTTCACCACCCCTCTCTTGCTCCCCAAACTCACCAAGGCAGCACCCTCTCTACCAATCATTCTCATGGACACCACCGCTCACCCACCCCTTCCCCACCCCAAAATTGTAGCCACGCTCCACGAAATGGCCAAGAAGGAACCCCGGGCTGAGCGCGTGAGGGAGCGCGTGGAGCAGGACGACACGGCCACGCTGCTCTACTCCTCCGGCACCACGGGACCCAGCAAGGGCGTGCTTTCCTCCCACCGGAACCTCATAGCCATGGTTCAAATCGTTCTCGGTCGCTTCCACGTCGAAGACAACGAAACCTTCATCTGCACGGTCCCCATGTTTCACATATACGGTCTCGTCGCCTTCGCCACCGGCCTCCTCGCCTCCGGCTCCACCATCGTCGTCCTCTCCAAGTTCGAGATGCACGACATGCTCTCCTCCATACAGAGGTTCCGCGCCACCTACCTTCCCCTGGTTCCACCCATTCTGGTTGCCATGCTCAACAACGCAGACGCCATCAAGGGAAAGTACGATATCCGGTCCCTGCATTCGGTCCTCTCCGGTGGGGCTCCCTTGAGTAAGGAGGTTATAGAGGGGTTTGTCGACAAGTACCCCAACGTCACCATCCTTCAGGGTTATGGTTTGACGGAATCCACCGGCGTTGGTGCCTCCACCGACTCCTTGGAGGAGAGTCGCAGGTACGGCACTGCGGGCCTCTTGTCGCCGGCCACCCAAGCCATGATCGTCGACCCTGACTCCGGCCGCTCGCTTCCGGTTAACAGCACCGGTGAGCTCTGGCTCAGGGGTCCCACTATTATGAAAGGTGAGGAATCATTCAAGTATTCAACTTTTCTTTTTCTTCTACTTTTTCTTTTCAAGCATTATTCATAGTCATGCAAGTGGATTTGCTGCGTCACTCTCTGCTTTTCTTTCTCGGGGAAATTTTTTATTTATAAAGTTTTTTTAATTAATAGTGCGCTGTTGTTGAAAACTAATAAGGACAAAGACTCCTCCTATTACAAATACTATACACATGTTCCAGTGTCAGAATGTGCATCAAACAACTTCATGTGTTTGGTTTTATTCTCCATTCTATTCTATTATATTCCTACTTATTTAGATGGCTCAAGTGTCCTACACAATGTGAACACTATGCTATGATTGGTTTAGGTTCATGTATAAACCATCAATTAAGAGTTCACTAGCTGAGCCTTAGATCATTATTTCTATTCAATACTGTTCAATCTTCAGTTACTTGGGACTTTTTGGCTGTAGATCTTTGTCATTTAGTTGTTTGTGTGATTTGATATATAATTGACATTGAAAAGGTGGGGATGGCAGGTTATTTCAATAACGAAGAGGCCACAACATCAACCCTCGATTCAAAAGGATGGTTAAGAACAGGGGATGTTTGTTACATTGACAATGATGGATTTATATTCATTGTGGATCGATTAAAAGAGCTTATCAAATACAAGGGATATCAGGTAAGTTATATTATGAATTGTGGCTAAGTTAGTTAAAGGAAGGATTATTATTGAGAAAAGGTGTTGTTGATGTTTGCTGCAGGTGCCTCCAGCAGAACTGGAGGCCTTGTTACTGACTCATCCTGCTATATCAGATGCAGCTGTTATCCCGTAAGTGTTGGAATTTCATCCATCCATGAACATATATTTGTAAAAAGAGTAGTGAATGAATGTAGTTTGGTAATGATCAGGTATCCAGATAAGGATGTTGGGCAGTTTCCAATGGCATATGTGGTGAGGAAGGATGGAAGTAGCTTATCAGAAAGCCAAGTTATGGATTTTGTTGCAGGACAGGTTAGTAGTTTTACTGTTTCTTTGAATTGGATTTGTCACTGCTCAACTCATAGTATTAATTCAACATTCTGTTTTCAGGTGGCTCCTTACAAACGGATTCGAAAAGTTGCGTTTATCTCCTCGGTACCCAAAAATCCATCTGGCAAAATTCTTCGCAAGGATCTCATCAAGCTCGCAACTTCTAAACTTTGAGGAGATAGACGCATGCATGCACATGCATGGCTCTTTTCATGCTGGAGTATCTGTTCTTTCTTCAACACTCTGTTGTCATTTTTAAAGAGCACCAAGTCTCCATACATTATTCTTAGAGGGAATCAAATTGTCTTGCTAATGGAAATAATATTTTCTGTCATCAAAACTTTGCCAATATTAATACAATTTTAATACATTTCGCCCTGCCACAATCTTTACATAATGACATTGTTAGTAGTTTTTTTAAGAAAAGTTGTAAAATATTATTTCTGTGATTATTTTAGGAAAAAAATTATGGTCAATTACAAAATGAGAGTGATATTGCCAGATAATCAAAAGTGTATCTCTCAAGAACAAGAGCATGTAGTTTAGTGTGTGTGTATATATATATATATATATAATTTTTTTAGTAACTAATTAAATTATATAATGATTAATAATATCATGTAATAATTGATATATTTTTTAATAATAACTCAAATCCGAAAGTTTGTAGTGACTTAAGCACAAGCAGCTACCCCAACTGTGACAGTGCTGGCAGCAACCACCGAAGCAAGGATCACAAGCGGCAACCCTTCAACCATGGCTCCAAACTCAATCTGCGAGAGTGAATGAACATAGAAAATAGACTTGCGAGAGTGAAAATAAACTACGCAAATGAAGGACAAACCAAGTAGACGAAGGGTAGAAACCAACGTCGAAAGAGTAAAAAATGTGTAGGTTAAAATTTAAAAACCACTATATTACATCGGTTTTTGTTGACACTAAATATATTGTTGTAAAATTCCTATTTCGCACTAGTGATAGATGGATTATCTTTTGATATTTTTTATTTAGTCATTGCAAGATGAAGATGAAGTCACCTTTTAGCAACCACACATTAAAAAAGTTTCGTAATTGTCAAAATACTTTAATACTTTAACTTAAGAATCTACTTAATATCTTTAATATATAATTATCAATATATAATATCAATATCAAATTAAGATCCAACATTGTTTGTTAATTTTCTTTGTCCTTTAACTTTATCTAATCTTAATACTGACGCACACTTTGATTCCGAGTAATATGTTCATCATTGTTATTGCACTTTCTTTGTGATAATTTTGGTTAAATAACACATCACTAATTTTACCTTATTGCTAAAGTTAAACGGATGATATGCAACTAAATTAAGCTTTAGTAAAATGAACGAGGTAGCAACATGTTTATCGTTGTTGTCACACGTGCTTACTTAACAGGTAAACTATATTTTATATTTTCATTACATTCAATCTTTCTTAAACTGATATTCTTTCAACTATAGTTTTATTAACTCGAATTCGTTTAGTATTAAGTATTGATTTTAGATGATATTATGTGTATTGAACATATAATTTTAAAAATACGTAAAATATTATTTTGTAATAGTTTTTATTTATTTAATTCTTTATAAGCTCAAAATACCTTTTTTTAATATTTCGGATTACATAATCCGGAAGTCTTTTTCTAGATTCAGAATTAGCTTCTGAATTATGTAATCTGGAAGCCTTTTGTGATTAACTTCCGAATTACATAATCCGAAAGTCTTTTCTAAATATGAGATTGACTTCCGAATTATGTAATCCGGTATATATCCGGATTACATAATCCATTGGCTTATTTCAAATGCAAAAAAGGGTTCTGGATTTTATAAATCTCAAGAACAATTCCGGATCCAAAAATAGCTTCCGGATTATGTATGGAGGTGACACAAAAAAGGAGAAAACGGTATTTTTACATTTAGTATGGGGTGGCAGAAGGAGGTATGGAGGTGTAGGAAGAAAGAGTTCTCTGGGCATAGATGAAAGGTAAGCAATTGGGCCAGAATGGGCTTGTTGGGAGGGAGCGAGCCCAGTCCAAAAGGACTTGCAGACGACCAGTTGGTATTCGTGAAGTCTATGCAGAGAAATGAAAAAGTTTGGAAGGAAGGCATGTGTGAGTGTGAGGTAATGTGCATACGCATATAACAGAATAATATTTATATAGGAGATTGAGAAGCAGAAGCACATAGCAGTATCATCGTCGTCGTCATCATCATCATCATCATCGCCTTCTGGAAAGATCATAAGCCTGCAATCCATCTCCAGTGAGCACTTATTCTTCCTTTTGTTTTCCTCCTAAGCTCTCTAGAATCTTCCAAACTCAGATCTCTTATCTTTCTTCCTCTCTCACTCCTGCTCGCCTCTTTACTCTACCCACGCCAACTTCCTCTACTCAACCTAGGTATCACCTTCATCTGCTAAAATCTTTTGCAATCCTCAATCGCACTTTTATATGCTATTCCTAATTTAATTATGGATTCTACTTTTTCTTTTTGATTTTTTTTTCCAGAATTTCCCGATTCCTCTGTCCAATTCCTTTTCATATTTGATTTTTTCCCGACTGAAATGGGCTATCAGAATCTGACCAATCTTTTATATACCTAATTGCTTTAGCGAATCCCGAATATATTTTGTATCTGTGTTGCTTTGTGTTTATTTTGATTGGATGTGAACATAGCCATGGTCACGTGTCATTGCATGGGCATCAGACAACATTATTTTGATGGTTGCTAGATGTTTTTATCTTTGGATAAATGTATCACCAACATCTGTTAGTTCCCGAAAACCTAATTGATGTGTCCAATGGTTGATGAGTAAAGAGGCACTGCATAGTATAATCACATTTATATTGAAATTTCTAGGATAACTTGTTATCTACTTTGTTATTAATAGTTTGATTTAATGACTGAATATGGAGGTTTACTGGGTTTTATATTACATATCTTTTGCACACTGATGTGGTTTAGCGTTGCCGACCATACATAGTGTGTTCGTGCGGTTTTTGCTTCAATGTCCTGTTGGTTCTACTGATGCGTCAATGAATCTCTTTCACTCTTTGGGTGATTAATATGCCCTTCATCTGCATTGTGTTGAGTTGCAGCTACTTTGGTATCTTTTTTGTCTGGGTTAGTTCTGTCGAATTCCTTGGTTCAACACTTTGCAGCTGAACCGACACATGGCGGGTCAGTGCTCCAATGAAGGCTCCAGTACTGGAAATATTTCAGCAGAGTGTTCAGATTCAACTGTTCAGCTCAATATCAAGACTCTGGATTCCCGAATCTACAGTTTTCAAGTGAACAAAAATGTAAGCTATAATATCCGATCCTGTCATTCTTGTGTTTTTTGAGTCCTATTGAGGTAAATATCAATAGCTTAGTGTATAACCCTCAAACTGGTCTTCAAAATCGTTTCAGATGCCTGTTTCGTTGTTCAAAGAGAAAATTGCAAATGAAATTGGTGTTCCAGTTAGTCAGCAACGACTGATATTTAGAGGAAAAGTCTTGAAGGATGAACATGTTCTTTCTGAGTATCGTATCCTTCAAGTTGTTTTTTTTCCTGACAGCTTCATGCTTAATGGACCTAGATTTTTCTCTGTTTTAAATAATTTGTTTCATCATGAAGTGAGTGCATTATTTATGTGCAGTGTCTTTTTTTTTTTTTTTTTTTTTTTTTTTTTCATTTCCTTTTTTGTTTGTTTTTTGAATTTGGGTTTTTTTGGCAGAAGGAAATGCTTTTACCCTTCACAGAATTTTTTAAT
>Ga0123342_1001546_pt1 | contig 38745 bp, 15 predicted proteins | sample Turbeawhitnodule_FD_89960 | JGI IMG/M metagenome (GOLD analysis project Ga0123342, IMG submission 89960) | Root nodule microbial communities of legume samples collected from Mexico - Turtle bean Mexico white nodule | ecosystem: Host-associated > Plants > Roots > Nodule | place: Mexico: Nepantla...
GTAAAAACAGAATTAGAAGAGGAGTTATGGGCAAGCAGACCTGCAGAGCTAACAAACGTGTCACTTTTACCGTTATTGTTGAGCGAGTAAATAGCCCTTGCCAATTGCTGAATTTGTTCGGCATTGAAGTGTTGTACGAGGTTTCTATCGGACTCGTTACTTGTGCCTTCTTTGCTAGACATGATTTTTTTTATTTAGGGGATAAAAATGGAGAGACAAGATAGGTGCTCTGATAGCATATAAGAAAATGATAAAAGATGTAAAGAAGAAAAGATGTTTCTTATTCTCTTCTCTTATGTGTATATTACATCACCCATGTATAGTAAATATATATGGAGTTTCTCTCTCCCAAATTACAATATAATTGCATATAATTTTATAATTGCATATAATTGCATATAATTTTATAATTATTATTTCCTTAATAACTGAAATTAAAAATTTATCTACTTATACAATTTTTAAGACTTACGAAGGAGATATCTCTAAAAGAGAATATTTTGATAAAACTTTTTTTTCTTCTAAGTATTGTTTAGAGGGTTGGGATGTCCTTCATCAATAAGATATTCCTTGCTGCAAATAATTTGTTATTTGAACATCAAACTCATCACTTGACCAACATTTTCTCCATTAAAAAAAAATTATAATACTATTTTTTCCTTTGAAAGTTATTAGTTGAAGTATTAAATTTATCATCTTCACAATATTCTATCGTTTACGGAAGTAAATATTATATCATAACTTAATTATACTTGTCATACACAACATAAAATAAATTGTGGGAGAAGAATAAGAACAAAACTTTTCAAAGATTTGTGTTTCAATTATTCTCTAAAGCAAAACTAATTTGGTATAAATGAGTATCAACTTCTCAAACTTATCTATTCCTATTCAAAATCAATCTTAGTATTCCCAAAAACATAAACTTAACTAAAGAGGGGGCAGTGAGTTTATATTTTAGAGGAATGAAGTCTTTTAGTTTTTTTTAATCTGAATCATTAACTCTTTTTCTTTAGTATATCTAACGGTGAAAAGAGATAACTCAACCGTGTACCACGCATTCTGCTTCACCGTACTCACTCTGAATATAATAAAAGAAATGTAATAATTAGAAGCAAAAGGAAACGTGGCAAATCCAGAGCGGTGCAAAGCACAGGAAAGCCATCATGGGTTCTTTGACTTTATATTTCTTTGAGAAATTGTTTTGTTTTGTTACCAATATTCATCGTTTCGCCAGTGCTCTGTCTCCTTGTCCCTGTCGGTTGCTACAGAATACGGATTCAAACTACGCAGACTCAAAGCACCAAACGACAAACGTGGGAGTAAAACACTCCCTTCACTCTCTCAACAGTGTGTCTGGATTCTTCCAAGTTCTAACCATTTGCTTCCACAAGTGGAGGAACGCACGATGAGAACTTGTACAAAAAAATCTTTCTTTTTCTCTCTCTATGTTCCTTTCTTCACCGTCCTAACATAACACAAGGGCATGCATATATAATTAAACTCTTTTCCCACTTTGGAAATACTACCAAGTTAACTTGAGGAATAAATAAAGAAAAACGGAAAAATGAATACAAGTGTGAAAACTGAAAAGTGTTTCCAGGACTTGGTTTTTTGTTCCGTTTTAAGGTTAATTTTGGTGGCATTATTGGAGGTGTAGGTAGGTGGTGAAGGTAAATGGGAGAAACGAGGTTAAATAAATAAATATATATAAAAAAAAAACTGTGGAGGTTGACCGGTGGATATTAGAGTAGTGAGTAGTAGCAGAATAGAAAGAAACCCTAATGAGAAACCAAACCAAAACTTGATCCATCATAGAAGTTGGTGAATAGAGTGAGGTTCCGATGACGGTTGATTTGGACAACGTTTCCACAGCGTCAGGGGAAGCAAGCATCTCTTCCTCTGGCAATCAAACAAAACCCACTCCCAAGAGAAAACGAAACCTCCCTGGCATGCCAGGTACTAACCTCAATCAAATCACAACTTCTAAACAACGAGATCAAATATTTTATTTAATTTAATTTGTTTTTGTCAGATCCTGAGGCAGAGGTGATTGCTTTGTCGCCGAAGACGCTGTTGGCGACGAACCGGTTCGTGTGCGAGATATGCAACAAAGGATTTCAGAGGGACCAGAATCTGCAGCTTCATCGGAGAGGTCACAACTTGCCGTGGAAGCTGAGGCAGAGGTCCACCAAGGAGGTAAGGAAGAGAGTGTACGTGTGTCCCGAACCAGCGTGCGTGCACCACGACCCTTCTAGAGCCTTGGGGGACTTGACGGGGATCAAGAAGCACTTCTGCAGGAAGCACTGTGAGAAGAAGTGGAAATGCGACAAATGCTCCAAGAAATACGCCGTTCAGTCGGATTGGAAAGCGCACTCCAAAGTCTGCGGCAATAGAGAGTATAAGTGCGATTGCGGAACCGTTTTCTCCAGGTTCTTTTTTTACTCTCTCTCTCTCTCTCTCGATTTTGGATTCTCTTTGTAAAGGCTCTGTTTGGTGGTTGGGATTTGAAGGAGGGATAGCTTCATTACTCATAGAGCGTTTTGCGATGCGTTGGCAAAGGAGAGTATGAGATCTCACACTGATGTTACCAAGGCTAATGAGGAAAATGATTCAAAGGTCTTAACCGACTCACCGCCGCCGGAGGTGGCGGCGGCTACAGCCACCAGCCCTGCGCAGTCAAACAGTGCCATATCTTCTGGTGGGCAGACGCAGAACCCAGGTAGATTGGATGATTAATTCCGTATTTGGCAAAAACATGCGCTGTTTTTGGTTTTGTCGCGTGTGATGTGGTAAAACTAGTCAACAAAATCAAAGTTATGTTTTTTTGTTTTCGTTAGCGAATGTGAGCCTGAAGGTTAGTAGATTTTTTGTCTGATATTGTTTTTTGGTGTGACTTGTGGTGTGATAAAAAAGGATGGAACAGGGAAGTAATCTGAGATTCCATGGGCGGAAATGGAAATAAAGAACTTGAAAAGGTGTTCATTGGGACTGGGATCTGAATCGTGCAATTGATAACAAGTGGTGTTCAAAGATACAAAGCTAAAAAGAGGAAAAGATTTGTTTGTTTTTTGGGGATGGAGGGAAAGGAGGGTGGAGTGTGTTTTAGTAGAGGAAAAACTATTATTTTGTTCTTTTCTTCTGAGAATCTAACTTAAAAAGAAAGACATTAACTTTCCTACTCTGTGCGTGTTCTACTATTTAATTAATAATAGTTCATTATAATAATGTTGTTGTTGTTTTCCTTTTCTTTATTTTTTGTTTCTGGCGTTTCAGAGTTGCCAGAAAATAATCTCCCACAAGTCACTGAGGAGCCACAAGCTCTTACTGCTACAAGTGGGAGCTGTGGCAGCAACAGCAGTAACAACTGCTCAACAAGCAATGGTGGTGCTACTAGTAATAGTAACAGTAGTAGTATGTTTGCAAGTTTGTTTGCTTCTTCAACATCAACTGGGACTCAACAATCTCAAACACCAGCATTCAGTGACTTAGTTAGAGCCATGGGGCCTCCAGATCATCATGCAGACATCTCAGCTCCCTCTTCATCTGAGGCCATATCTCTTTGCCTCTCCACCAGTAATGCCTCACCAATATTTGCAACAGGAGGGCAGGAGCACCGGCAGTATGCCTCGCCTCCACAACCAGCCATGTCAGCCACAGCATTGCTGCAGAAAGCTGCTCAAATGGGTGCTGCGGCCACAAATGCCTCTCTGCTTCGCGGCTTTGGCATTGTGTCGTCATCTTCAGCTTCAACTTCATCAGGGCAGCAAAATGGCCTGCAATGGGGTCAGCCTCAGTTAGAATCTGAGAGTGGCTCGGTTCCTGCTGCCCTTGGACTTAGTCTTCCATGTGATGGTGATTCTGGACTGAACGAATTGATGATGGGGACACCCTCAATGTTTGGTCCTAAACACACAACTCTTGATTTTCTAGGATTGGGGATGGCTGCTGGTGGAGGCTTATCTGCCCTCATCACATCTATTGGTGGTGGTTTGGATGTTACTGCTGCAGCTGCAGCAGCAACCTTTGGTAATGGGGAGTTTTCTGGCAAAGATACTGGAAGGAGGAGCTCTTGATATTTTGGTGCAAGAACTGCCTTTATCAGGGCAAAAAGTTATGTATGACTGTAGAGTTAAATGTTGTCTTTGTGTAGAATGTTTGGTAGCAGCAATGCACAGGAGTATCAGTAGTATGATAGAGCATGCACATATGGAGCAATGCAAGAAATAGTGCGCAAATGGGGAACTTTTTGGACTGTGTTTTGCCCCCCTTTTGATTTGAGTGAAATGACTGTATTTACAGTCTTTGAAAACGGAAAGGTGGCAAATTCCAATTAGTGGCACAAGTTACAATATGCTTGCTGTGCTCTGAAGGAGGGGTAGTTGTGAATTATGGTTGTTTGCAAAGTGACAGTGACACTTTTGAAGATATATCATCTTGGTTTCGACATCTTGGGCCTCCACAGTTTTGATCAAATTTGAATTTTGCCGTTGAAAGCTTTGATCCGTAGCCGTTGGCATAAATCAGGAAACTTTCATTAGTATAGTGTTCTTCTACTTTCGATTTATTGTAACGAGGTTGGTTTTCATCCATGCCCCATTGTTTTGTAGTTATGGTTCATACAATACTAGTAAGTAATTAATGTTTTAATGTAAACTTCAAAAATAATTATAGCATTCCTTTGTATATGGTTAAAAATTATTATAAGTGTTATTCTTCTATTAATTTGGAAATCAATTTTGGTAATTATTTTTTATTAACTATATTGTATATATTATTAAAGTGAAACTTTAAATATAATAGGAGAATATTAATTAATTGCAACGCGCTTGCAAGAGAAGATGTTGCCATCTAATAGTGACCGTGAGAGGAGACAAGATAGGGATGGAAAAGTTAATAGGAAAGAAATTAAAAAAGTTCCTAACTTAGGATTCAAAGAAGAAAAGAAGAAAAAAAATACAGATTAGTATCTAGTATAAAAAAATTACATCTATTATCTTTATAAGCAATGTAGAAAATATATGTTAATTTTTATATAAGATCTATATAGTATCAAATGTCTACGTCAATTAAAAAATTACTTATATGATCTATACAATACATTTTATATATTTTTTAAAATAAAAGCTTTCATAGTATTAAGTTGGGCCACTTTATACATAATTCAATGTTATTAATTTTTTAAATTATGTTAAAGTTATTAAAATCATAAACAAATAATAATTTTAAATCAAGTACAATTAACTGTCTTACATCAGAATGTTATTTTCTTCTTCCTAACTTCTTCTTGCACTCCATATTTTTTTAAATATTTTTTATTTTATTGTTTTTTTTAATTTTATGAAAAAACTTCAATTATATAATTTAAAAGGCATTTCTGAATTTGAAAATATCTTTGATATTTTATAATTCAAATGTATTATTTTTAAGAAAAAAATCATTTCAAATTGTAAAATTTGAAAAGAATTTTTCAAAATATCTTATGAATTTTATAGGATGTGTAAATTAAAAAAAATACATTTTAATTATAAAATTTATAAGATATTTCGGTATAATTTGTAATGTATTTTCTTTTAAAAAGAATATTTCAGATAATAATATTTTTTATTAAAAATAACATTCGAATTTTATAATATATTTTTAAAGATAAAATTATCTTTTTATCTAATTTATAAAAATGTAAGGAAAAACTATGATGTACACGAAGAAATAGCCCTTAGATCTTGCCTAACATTTGAACGGAGGAGCTTAGCCCAACTTGATGTCTAATAGAACACCTCTTTTTTGGTTAGTGTGAAATGTTGGACTCTTGTTTAATATGCTGAAACAGAAAAAAATGCTTTTGAAAAAAAAAAATGCAAGACAATAAGTGTGTTTCATTGACATAAATTTTAATACAATTTTTTTGCTTCTTATCACTTTTATCATTTTTCTACAATTTTAAAATTAAAATAGGAATTCATCTTCAATATCTCATTGTCGAAATTTGAAGAAAGAAAAATAAGGTTGACCCTTATTTTATAAAGTAATAATAGGTTGATCCTTTCCTTTTTCTCTTACATATTTCATAAATTATTATTCTATTATAATATTTTATTTATTTTTATTTCATTATGAAAAAAAATGGGTGAATGTAAATAAAAAAGTATGGTTGTGAGAGAGCCCGTGAATAAGGAATGAGTAGTTAAAACTTACAACAATTAATGCTGAAAATGGTCCTAGTCCAGTGTATATACTCTTGTTATTTTTCCATTGTCTCTTATATACAATATCAAAATCCTTTACGTTCCTAACCTAACATTATTTTTTATTTGACGTGGCCACAAAATATTGAAAAATAAAAGAAGATTCTTTTTACTTTTGAAAAAAAGGAAAAACTATGTTATTTTCTTTCATTTAATAAAAAAATTAAAAATAAGTCATCGTGGTTAAGTTAAGAGGTAAAATCATTGAATTAAATTGAATTTTGATTCCTCTAGTTTAAATTTTGTGGTGATTTTGATTTTTCAAAAATATGTGATTTAGATAATTAAGCAAAGCTCTCAACAATCCTTTCAAAATAAAGGAAGTCTGAAGTAGCAACGGTCTTTCATCAATTATTTTCATGCCACTTGCTCTGCATTCCTTACACTTTACAATGATCAAATCTCCAAGAAATCGCACACATTGTGATCAATTTGTTTTCTTCTATATGACCTATTGCTCTCGTGGCATGATGATTGTTTTCCTAACTGAGAAAAGGGAAAACATTTGAATGTGAATAAAAAAATTATTATTGAAGAACTAAATTTTTTAAAAGAATTTATTATTTATTCAAGTTTTTTTTTAAAAAAATTGATTCAATTTGAGAAATGGAATATAAATAATTTAGAAATCAATATTATATAAAAATTTGGTTAACAAAATAATAAAAAACAAAAGAAGATAAATATTGCAAAAAAAATTTATATTGATTTAAATCATAAATTATCCTACACCTAATTTTAAATTAATTGAATTTCACTATCTTTAAAGTTTGTAAAAACACTCAAAATTACAATTATAGACACAATATAATAAATAAAAGTTAATTAAACTCTTCAACACACTCAAAATTCTTCAACTCTTGAACACCCAAAGTTACATAAACAAAGAAAAGGAAAGAATGTAAAAAAAATCACATAAACAAATGATAAGGTTGATACAATCAGCACGACATAATATTTTTTATTCTAAAAAATTAAAAGCATTTTTGACAAATGAAAATAGCTCACATAATTTCAAAAGAATTTATGTTTTTCAATAGTATTTATTATAAATAAATGAAAGTAATACTTTATTTATAAAGTTTAGAAAACATTGATTTAGAGAAATTTCAAACATATTTAATAGATTATACTAAAATTTGAAAAACTGTTGCAATGCTTCTTATTTTAATTGATTATCACATATATTAGTCAATTATTATTTTGGCTCTGCAGTTAATAGAAAAAGAGAAGTTAATCAATTATATAAGAGTTCAATATGGTATTCTTCTTTTAGAACATTAAAAATATTTAAATATATTCTTTGATTTAATTAGTTAATAGAATGAATAATTGATTATCCTTCTCTTAATCCACATAAATAGTTGAATTAGTTATTAAAGACTTAATCAATGAACAAATTTTTTAAAAACTTTCTCATATTTTTACGCTAACAAAAAGATTTTTTTAAAATCGATTTTAGTATAGATTTTAAATTAAAAACTTTATTAATACTTGTACCAAAGACTCACAACATATCTCGTATGAAAGCTAAGAACTTAAAAAAAAAACATTTTTCAATTTTTTCATCTTCAAATATTATCATCAAGTCATATTCATCGATACTTAGTCTTCTCTTCAAGTACAACATTTATATTATAAAATATTATTATTAATTTTTTTATATAACTTTTGGTTTGGAGAAAAGGATAATATTTTTATATTCTAGCAAATTTACTAGACGATAATAGAAATATAACTAGAAGAAATCAAAGACTTTAGAAAATGGGGTTATGGTTTGGTGAAGATTTATAGATAAAACTATCAAAAGTATTCCGAAACAATAGTTTCTAATTTTTCTGATCCATTTTCCTGTTCAGTCTTCTTTCTTTTTTATAGAAAACTTCTCCCATGTCCTTATTTGTAACGGTTTTTTTTATGACTTAATTCCTTCATAAATTATCGTAACCCCACTTTGCACTTTATTCTTTATGAAGATTTTGCAGGTATCGTCATTAATTTCCTCGATCGGATTATTATAATATATTAATTGGATCGGCCCATGACCTCACATCCCCTTAGTGATCGTCTAATGACCTCACAATAACTTAGTAAAGATAATTTCGAAATACTTCGAAATGTGGTCCAATGATATTAGAGATAGTAAGAGAAATTATTTTCATATGTTAAAGATTACTTAATTTTTTTTCATATGTACAATTATATTCTTTCATATTTACAACTACTTATCAAGCACTTTTAATCTAAAAAAATAATCCTAACCTCTTAATAAACTACCTTTCTTAAATTATGAGAGTTGTTGTGCTAATTTACTTCAAATAACATTTCAAATATAATTTCTTATTTAACTTTTCTAAAATTAACTTTCAGTCTGATACAACAGGTTCTTACAATTTGAGAAATTTTGCTTTAAACTAAAAAATTAAAATCAAATTTTTGATATTCTATACTTTTAAAATCGAGTTTTTAAACTTAGTAAAAATTCCCACTAATTATTATTTTAATTTTATAAATTAATCAAGAGAATCAAATACGAAACTTATAAAAATCAAAGATCTAGATGAAATAATTAAAAAAAAATCTCAAACAAATCAAGACGCAACTGATTAAACCTTAATTTTATCGAAGTGTATTAAAATTTTTGGGTGTGATATCGAACTGTGTTCATTGTTTAAGAGCAGTTAGAATTTTAACGCAGATACAAAATAAATAAATAAATGAAAATAAAATATTCAAATTTGAATTGAAAAAGAATCCACAGAGAGACGTAGCGATAAAGAGGGCAAGCATTGGAATAGAAGACGGAGTTTTGTCTCATTCAATCTCCCATCGCAAGTTTGTGAGGCTCTAGCGGAACCGAGACAATCTCCTCTATCTTGGTGCTTCTCGCTCTTCTCCCATCTAAGGTTCACGTTTTTCATTCTCCGCATTCCATGGCAGCTTCCGCTTCCAATGCTGTTCTTCTCGGAGACGTCTACTTCGACGAAGTCGCCGCCAAGCCCTCCGGCGTTCGCTTCCGGGACAGGACGCGTCGCACCGCTTTGCGAGCTACCGTCAATCTCACAAGATTGCAACCCTTGAACAGTCTCTTGAACTTCGGGTGCTCCACCTCCGATGCAACTTGGAGGAGTTGGAGTCCGAGCTCGCTCCTTGTCGGAACCAAGCACTCCTCCTTTCCTTGCTGCTCCGCCGAGACAACGCCTCATGTTCAACACCTTGCCTCCTCCACATTTTCATTCGACCAGTACGTGTTTCTGTATAAACCCTTGTTTTCTTCTCTGAATTTACATGTTACTTTTAGGGTGAGATGTGCTGTAGTTTCCTTAATTTTTGGTTTTAGTCACTGTCTCACTACACTTACATCTGCCCTTCAAATGGAAAAAAAAAATGAAAGCTACTCTCTCTGTAGCTTCGAACTTGACGTGAATCTAGTGGTGTAGAATGGGAACCAACCAAACACACGGTTATAAATATTAGAAGTAGTTTGGTTCCTGGATTTTTTACAATTTGTGCATTTTGTCCCTCTTATGGAGTTGAGCGAGGACCAGAAACGTTATTTAACGTATGGAGATTAAAACCAACTTTAGATCGAAACTTCAGAGACTTCAATTCAAATATATTTTACCCTATTTTTTATGTATAATGATGGTAAAAATGAATGATTTATTTATTTTATTATAATGAACATCTTGTACTAAAATGGCCGATGGTTACCCTCCTAGGAACTAGAATAAGAGTTAAACATGATGCTTTTATTTTAGAGATAACCCTTATTTTAATCATTTGCTCAAGTTATTTTAATTTATTACTTTGTTGAATGATGGTAAAACATTATTTGCGTTAGTTTATGAGAAGGTATTAGTGTGAATGAGGTATTAGTGTATCAGTGTACAGAAGTGAAGTAATTTTTTTACCAGAGTTAGGTACTACAATGGCCTACCCACACATTTAATTATCAAGATTGAAGAGGAGGTTTACTCTTTTCATTTATGTTTCCCACGAGTACAAGGTAGACATGTTGAATAATGATGTTTTTTCAGAACAAATTTTGGTGTCGAGAGGTTGAAGTTGTTTTCGGGGTCATGTTACCTACCACATCCGGATAAGGAGGACTATGGTGGAGAGGATGCACATTTCATTTGTGTAGAGGAACAAACAATTGGTGTTGCAGATGGTGTTGGTGGCTGGGCAGATGTTGGTGTTAATGCTGGACTGTTTGCTCAAGAACTCATGTCCCATTCTGTTAGAGCAATTGAAGAGGGACCAAAAGGTCCTGTTGATCCCGCCAGTGTTTTAGAGAAGGCTCACTCTTGTACAAAGGCCAAGGGTTCATCAACAGCTTGTATCATTGCTCTTACTGATACGGTATAATATTATTTTTATTTAATTTTTTTACTATCAAAGTAGTTTTCTTCCTTTTCTATTGGACAGCACTAGATGTGTGCAGACTTTTTTCATTGCATTTTTATGCTAGATATTAAATATTTGTTTTTTTCACCTTGTTGACGTTATCAACATTAGATTAGATTATGCATCTCCCCAACATCTGTATTTTGTCACATGAATGGTTTTCTTCCTTTTCCATTGGACAGCACTAGAGGTGTCTGGACTTCTTTATAGTATTTTAAATGCTATATATTAAATATTTGTTTTTTTCACCTTGTTGACTTTGTCAACATTACATTAGATTATCCATCTCCCTAACATCTGTATTTTTAAGTCATACGATGTCTGATATAAACTCTTGTACATTAAAACTAGATTCTTGTCTACGTCCAGAATCAGACTTACTGTTATCTGAAAGTGATGAGTTTAACATGTATCTACTGTTAGGTTCCTTTGAAATCAATATCTAAATGGCATAGGGGGGAAAATTAAAGCGTGCTCAAATTTTTCCATCTTGTTTTTCATGAATTTGGTGTCATTTTTCTCCACTATACTCATGTTAATATACAGTTCAGACATGAACACATACACAAATATCTTTAACTCTTGTATAACCTGCTCCTAAGCCCCAAGTTATTGATGTTTTAGTGTGCATCATACTGAAGCCCATCAGTTCACAGCCAGCAAAATTTGGGTAGCTTGCTTTTTTAAGTCTAAAAGGAAGTGACAGAGTAAATCAAATGATTGATTTGCTTACTATGTATGGTTTATTGGTCCAGGGACTGCATGCCATTAATTTGGGTGACAGTGGGTTCATTGTGATTAGAGATGGATGCACCATTTTCAAGTCCCCTGTTCAACAGCATGACTTCAATTTTACGTATCAACTGGAGAGTGGCGATGGATGTGATCTACCCAGCTCTGGTGAGGTAAGTTGTCGCTAATTTCACACATGATTTAGTTCTAAAGGCATTAACATTAGCAATATGGAAATTTCAAAATTAGGCTCTTATTTGTTGAGGCTGTACCTTCTTGCCTGTTTCTGATAGCATGCATGCCAGGGACTTGTTGAGACAGTATAGTCCAAGTCTTACTGTTTCTGACATTATGGTTCTGGTGCCATGAAACAGAGTTTTTAGAACTTTCCTCCAAACTCTTGTGATTAATATATGAACCAACTGAAAGACTGGCATTTGAAATTTTCTTCATATCCTAATCATATTTTCAAGGTTGATTTCGTAAAACTTGGGGTTTGATTGGTAAAGGTAATAATAAACAGAGGGTTTTATTTATTTTAAATAAAGAAAAGTCGGGGAGAGGGGAATGAAAATGAAAGTTTAGCTCATTTTCAATATTCCCTTTTGTATATTAAGCACATGTAAGATGATTTTAATATGAGATCAGAAAATGTTACTGAATTGAAGGTTGGGAATGTCACCTCCCAAGGAATTTAGAGAAGAATGATTTCTGAATAATGTTTCTTGTCTATTCATAAAGGTGAATTATGCATCCATAGATAAGGAAAGTAATACAGAATCATAACACAATGGTAAAGGAAATAATCCTATAGCAATTTGATAGCTCATTACTAAGAATCCTTAATAGATTGTGAAATCTTTAGTGCATGAAATAGTCCCAAGCAGAGGGTGGTTTGGTACTACGCTTGGGCCTTTTATTAACATCCAACATAGGCCCATCCGTTAATACTGCAGTTGGGTCCATGGTTGCTGGACTCTTATCACCCCTGGCTCTTCGAATATCACCTTGTCCTCAAGGTGGTAGGTGGCAGTCAAGTCAGCCCAATCCTCCCAAGTAGTGTCTTAAGGAGGTAGTCTTGCCCATTGGACCAAAAGTTTGGGACAGGGAGGTAACAAGTTTTTTCCTATTTGGAATCCAAAATGGAAAGTGCTTGGATAATTAACTCAAGACTGGAGAAGATAGGGGAAAGGTCCTTAGTAGTGGGAATGAGTCTATGATGTAATTTGAGTAGTGGAAAACCAGATGGATCTTGACGGATTCAAGCTAAGCAAACCACAAGGAACATGACCAACAACTTTCATGATCTCAAAAGGACTATACAAGCATTTGCTAAACTTTTGATAGGTAGTGGAAAACCGGATGAATATTGGTGGATTCACGCCAAGCCAAATGACAAGCAACATGACTAACAACTTTCATGATCTCAAAAGGGTTATACAAGCATTTACTCAACTTTTGATAGGGGGAGCCCAAAATAGAAATTTAATGGTAAGGGTACAATTTTACTTATACACGGTCACCAATCTTGTAAGAGACATGATGACAATGAGAATCAACATAGGCCTTTCGTAGTTTTCTAAGCCTTATGCAATTTGCAAGTAAGAGAGGCAAGCAAATCTTCTTATGAATAAAGGAGTCAACAACTTTAATATGGGAGGAGCCAGAAAAGTAGATGGGAATGTTGTGAGGAGATTTCCCAAAAGTGGCTTTGAAAGGGGTGATCCTTGTAGCAAAATGGGAGGTGTTGTTAAAACACCATTCTGCAAGGTTGAGAAATTTGAGCCACTGAGAAGGTTGACCATGGACACAAGGACAAAGGTACAACTCAATAACTCTATTAAGAACCCCAATCTTGCCATCACTCTGGAGGTGATAGGCTGTACTCATGTGGAGCTTGGTACCACTCAACTTTAAAAGTTTTTGCCAAAAGTGTTGATAAAGAAAGGGTCCCGATATAAGGCTTCTTTGGAACCTATGAAGTTTGTAAACCATATCAATGAAGATGAGAGAAACTTTGTTGTCAGTTAAATGTGTAGGGAGATGACCAAAATGTTGCCCTTCTGGAAAACAATTAACAACAACTAATATAATGGTGGAACCTGAAGGTGGTGGAAGTCTGGTTATGAAATCTAAAATGACAAACCTCCCAGAGGGTAATAACAAGAGTTCTAGGTTGCAATAAACTAGGGGTCTTGGTGTTGTACTTTGTTTGTTGGAAAATTGAATAGTTAGTGATGATTTGGATGACGTCCTACTTCATTCCATGCCAAAAGAAATTGGTAGGGTTAGTTAAGAGCCTTTGTAATTCCCATATGGCCACCCAAGGGAGAAGCATGGAATTTAGTCAATAGCAAGGGAATGAGAGAACAACTGTTAGGAAGCCAAACACTACCTTTGTAAAGTAACAAGCCATCAACAATTTTATAATTACAGTGACGAGCGTGAAAGAGAGACCTATTGTTTGAGGGAACAATATGCGTTTGAAGTAGGTCGTTATTGCTTTAAATTTTCTAAGAACTAAAATTGTAGAATGGAGAGAAACCTACTAACTAGAGTCCATTTTAGAGTCATGCACGTGAGAAAGAGCATCGACAACAACATTGTGCTTAGCTTGCTTTTATTGAATGGAGATAGAAGGAGAACAAAACTTGAAGAAGATAAAATATTTTCAATTTGACAAAGAGGATGAATAAGAGAAAAGAATGGAAGAGAGAAGCTTATGGGATGGAGGAAGCCACACCAGTTATTCAAGATGAGTGTTGAATTGAATTGTCACTTGATCCTATGATCCAAGATAAGACTCAAGGAAGTAGATGACTCTCTTCTTTCAAAGAAGTCTAGAAGTGCTCTAGGATATTGCTCTCAATTCTCATATATTCAAAAGTTATTCTACAAAGAGATGAGATGATTATTTATAGCCCAAGACCTTCTCCTAAATGACAATCTAATTATGTAAATGTAGGATCTAGAGGCTTTAAGTTTGAACAAAATTTAAACAAGAAAAGGAGGGAAAATTTATATTTTAAAATTTAGATTTAGATCAATGGCTTATATTTTTCCATGTTTCCCATGCCTGAGGCTGAGTCACAATTCCCGTGCTTCCTTCACACCTGTGATGCCTAGCTTTCTCCACTTTTGTAAGTACAAAATACAATTTTTGGAATGTCATCGGGGGCCATGTGAATTTGGTGTAACCCTTGAGCAAGGTTGTCCATGCATACTCACGTTGTCCCATCCTTTTTGTGAACTAGGAACATTGTAAAAGAGAATGGACTTTGATTGGTTGAATCAAGCCATTACAGATGAAATCACCAATTTGATGCTTGATTTCTTGCTTCTATAAACGTTGATAACGTATGATCAAACATTTATTGCGGCAGCAACACTAAGAAAAAGGTGAATGTGGTGGTTAGTAGTTCTTGGTAGGGGTAAGGAGTGAAAGGCTGAAAAATGGGTGCAAGTTGTGGGAAAAATGGGTGAAGGCATGTCATCAGGTCCATCAAAATGGGAACATCAAGCTTCAATTCAACAGACAATAAGGACCGTGAGGTTAAGAATTGGTGGTAGAAGTAAACAGCTTAGAGTAGGTTTCTATGTTAGAAACGTGACTGATGACCTCATAAAGTTTGGAGTGGAGGTGGCTCTGATCACTTGCAAGGGTAATTTGGTTCTGGGTAAGTTTTGCAACAGCTTCCCCAATACAAGCCAGCGCCTCAACCGGAGTTTGAGCATGTATCTGGTTAGGGCAGCCATTATGGATGCCAATGAAAGGACCAATTGAAATGAGAACAGAAAATGTTCCAGAATTGGAGGCTAGGAACGTCACCTCCCAAGGAATTAGGAAATAATGATTTCTGAATAATGCTTCTTGTCTATTCATAAAGGTGCATTGTACTTATACATCCATATATAAGGAAAAGGCTAAACAGAATCATAAAGGAAATAACATACTTTAATTGTTATCCTATAGCAGTTTGGCAGTTCATTGCGAAGAATCTTTGATAGATTGTGAAATCTTTAGTGCACGAAGTCCTCCCATCCTAAGGGACTATTGGTACTATGCTTGGTCCTTGTATTAACATCCATCGTAGGAACCATCAGTTCATGCTGCAGTTGGGTCCATGGTTGCTGGGCTCATATCAGATTTGCATATCAATTTTTTATTTGCTCCAGTTTCCTCTCTTTCCTTTTAAATATCAATCTGAAATTGTCGAGCAGAGTATTATTTGGGTCTTGGCACAGTCAACACCCTAGAATTATTCCCTAGGAAGCCACGTAGCATATTAAGTTTGTGTATTTCAAAACAAGTTCATATATATATATATATATATATATATATATACATACACACACACATATATATATATATGTATATATTTCTGGAAAACAAACAGACTAACACATCCATCACAATCACATATCCAGGTATTTACAATATCTGTTGCACCAGGAGATGTTGTCGTTGCTGGAACAGATGGATTGTTTGACAATCTGTACAACGATGAGGTAGCTGAAGTTGTTTTGAATGCAGTTAGAGCTGGACTAGAACCCCAAGTAACTGCTCAGAAGATAGCAGCACTGGCTCGTCAGAGGGCACTGGACAGGAATAGGCAGTCACCTTTTTCTGCTGCCGCTCAAGAGGCTGGGTTCAATTATTATGGTGGGAAGCTTGATGACATAACAGTTGTTGTGTCATACATAACTGGCTCAACATGTGTGAGTTTTTCTCCATCTTAGCTTTGTTGCATTGTGTATATTCCTGTTTATCTACAGGGGCTGGGTTGCTAGCCATGTCTGTCATTTTTTACCTGAATGTGCTACTGTTTCAAAATTTCTCTAAAAATTTGAGTTGTTCACATGCTAGTGATTTACCATATATAAATTCCTGCACAATGTTCATCTTCTTGCTTTGCATTTTATATGCCACCAATTATTTTGGCCATCTGTAATTTTCTTTCACGAATGTGAAGAGCTTTAGTATAACGATCGTTGATCATCATCAAAGTAAACTATCCCCTGACAAACAGCAGCTGCAAAACCATATTCAATTCTTTCTTATATGACCATATTATTGTAGTTACAGGCTAACCCTTTGGCCAATCTAGGACCTTTGAACTAGACAGAGGTTAATGGGTTATGTCATTATTTATTTTTGGGAAATGACAACTGAAATTTTATCCCATTCTTTCACAAAATTCCCATTCGGTACGGTCAATTGAAATTTTATCCCATTCTTTCACAAAATTTTCACTCCATCCTACTGAATGGATGTAATTAGTTTTTCTGTTGGTTGACTAACAATAGTTTACCAAGGTTGAGTGACACTCACGAGCATGAGTGTGGGTAAGTGTCACAGTGGATCTGCTAGGGGCTCGACTACAACTGGGGATGGTTTTTGATGTTGGCAGGATAGTCATTCATGGTTGTGGTTTATGTCTGGGTTGTTACAGTTAGGAATGGTGACAATGTCACGATGGAGGTTGATTTCTGAGGGTTGTCTTTTTGTAGAGGTTGATGGTGTTCTTTTCTGATTAATTTGACTGCAAATGGTGTGTTTCCTGAAAATAATTGTATTTAAGATGGTTGGTGAGGTTGATTGTGGCTCACAATGGGAGGACTTGGTAGTGTGCAGATAAACACAGCAGCGGTCTATTTTAGTTGAGTTTCTGCTATGAGGTTTAGGTTTTCTTCAGATAATTTTATTTGGTTCGGATATCTGTTTTCGGACGGGACAGGATGGTGTGTTAAACAGGTAGGATGGGGTTGTGCATATTTCATGTGTTTTGATGTGGAGCTTGCATGTGATGCTGTTTATTTTCCATCATAGGTTTAATTGTTGGTACAATACGGAGATGGATTTTTGTGAGTACGTTGGTTCTGTTTTCGTGTGCTTTGTGTGGTTATGGCTGAGGAGTTGTGTTAATTTCCTGGTTCTGTTTCAGTGAGGGGTCAAAACCAGGGGATTGGACTGTATGCTGAGAAGCTTTCATGGTAATAAAGAAGGGAATGTTTGTAGAGATATTACAAGGGAAGACTGTCATCTCCAACCACCACTAAATGGAAGCATAACTCTGAAACTCAATCAAATAATGATGAGTACACGGAAAAAGGAGGAATGACCCCCCTCCCCCAGAAAGCGGTAGCAAATGCCCCAATGCTCCTTTATTTATTTATTTCATATTCTAGGATTTTTGAAAAGTTCTGTTTCAAAATATATTTCCGTAGACATTTATAGAAGTAAATAAGAAAGAAAATAGAATAATCTTTTTCCATAAACTGAAATTAATTTAGGCCAAGTTAAAATCAATTTTTTAGGGAAGCTAAATGACTTATTATTTCATTTAAGTTCTAAAAAGCTGATTTTAACTTAAGAAATAAATTATTTCATTTTACGTTTTTATATAAATATTTATGAAGAAACTAATTGGGATAGGACTAAGAATACGTCCTTGGGAATACTTCGGTAATAGTTACTGCCATTATGAATGGAGTTCAAGTTTTGGGTCAGAATGGAATTATGTGTTAATTAGTTAAACTAAGCTGTTGCTGTTGCTGTTGCTGGGTTAATTTAAATCTGTTCTGTTATTGTTATAATCATTATCTATGTTTTCCTCTCTTTCCGTATGTCTATATGGCAGTGTGTGGGAAAGTACTGCCCTGGGAATAGCATTTATGCCAGCAGATACAACCTATAGCATTAATAATATTATTTTTTACAATTAAACCTTAGTGCTTCCTATAATTTGAGATTTAGGTTTCGTAAACTGAAAAGTTATAGTTTATTTTTTTAAAATCAAGCATTGATATATGATAAGCTTTTGATATACATCTGCCCCCTCCCCCCTGGTAACAAAACACTACAAAAATTTACCTGGAATAATTTTGGGCATTTGAGCCAAATGAGTAATGTTTTTTAACCAAGGATACAACATCCTTTTCTTAAGTTGTTCATTGTTTGTTAAATTGAATCAACGACTTATTTACTTACGTTTATTACATTTTTATCAATAATTTATGCTTATAAATAGTATATAATAATTTAATTGAATCAGTTGATCAAATCTTTGAATATAAAAACACTAAGGATTTGTTAGAATCTCCTTAACGTAACAGGGTGCATGGAGATGTCGTGTCGTTGAGTGTGAACATTAAGGTGAACATGCCAATATCATAATTCCTAACTACAGGGTTCTGTAAAATTTCCTTGTTGTATCAAGCACGTGTCTGGTTGTTTAGGCATTGCCTTGACTATTTTGTTTATACAAAATCTTAAATGAAAAGGGAAATAAACCAATTTATTTTTATGGTTCCTAGTTTGTTGAAATTCATACTAAGTATTGGATTAGACATTTAAAAGTGCATCTTTGGTGCTAGGTGAAAAAGACGGCATAAATAAAAGTTATTGTTTAGTCATGCCATCTATCAAACGTGCCTTTTTGTTATTTGTCCTATCCTCAAACTTATTGTGGGATACAACCCATGGACCCATCACACAACTCATTTCAAAACCACCAGACAAGTTTCGCATCTTATATGAAAGGCCCAAATTACAAACTTTAAGCTCCCACTTTTACTTTTTTTTCTCCCCTCAATTTCTTGTCTCTAAATTCCACTTTTTTTTAGCTATATGACATCATCCAATTGTATTTTTTATTTATTTTGCTTTAAAGGATATATATCATGAAAAATACTTCATTTTTCTTATTTGGATATCTATTGAGATAGATGTAGGATAAAAGGTGTTGCCCTCACATATAAATATATCGAATACTATAGTCAATATTCAATATTACTAAAAAAATGCCAATCACATTTTTGTATTTTTAATTTCTTATATTTAATTAACAGTATCAATACTTCAGATTACTTCAAGTTAACCACACGAAGTTGTATGTGGCTATAATTGAATTACTTTTCAGGAGAGGGACAAAATTTAAATCCTCCAAGAAAATATAACTGTTGCCAGAATCTCGTAATTGAAATAGTCACAGACTAATCTTCCCATCGAACATGGGTCTCGCTAATCAGTGTTTAAGGAATCACTAATTTTTTTGGATAATAACTTTGAAAATGTCAAACTAATTGTGTAAAAAAAATAGTTTTTCAGCAACTTGTGCCATAAAATTAATTTGTATCACATTTTTACTATCAAATAAAACTATATCACTATTTAAAAAAGAAAAGAAATAATGACATTAATCATTATTAAATAATACCCAATGTGACAAATATTTTAATAATGTTAACTATGTAGAAAAAAAATATTTGCATATGAAGTTTTGAAAATAATTATACACCTTGGTTTTTTTTTCAGAAAAAATTAATAAATATGAAGTATTATAAAAATAAATGAATAAATGTAGAATATTTTAAGAATGAATTATAAACCATTGTATTCTATCGGGAATTTATATTATTTCATTATACAGAGCCTTTTTTTCAAATTTAGAATTTTCATATGTTTAAACTATGAAAATACATAATTTCATTAATATCAGACATGAAATACATATTTGATTAGATGAAAAGACAGAAAAGAAAAATAATTATCCAATAAGAGAGATCTATTTTTGATATGGAGGACAAAATTTCCTTTTTGAAGTGAAGGCATTGGAGTTGATAACGTCATTGATCCATTGAAGTGGCAGAAAATAGTATAAGTACCACAAATCTTTCTGACTTTTTCACAGACCACAAAGTTGTGTCATAACATCTCACGTCAACTAATGTCAAGCTAAAGAAGAAGAAGATTACGAACATAAATATGGGAAGGAATCACATGCCCCAAATACAAAACCTGGTAGCTAGTAATAAAAACTACACTCTATATTCAACATCTTCAACTTTAATATAATATAACCTAACTCACGTTCAAACCCCCCAGATTCGGTTCAGTGGGAGTTTGAGTAATATCACGGAATTTTAATACTATCACCATAACCATCTTCTATTATACATATCATTTTAATGAAACAAATTACGTTTAATGTTAAATTAAGAAAAACTAATTACAATTTAACAGAAAAAACTAATGAGTATTACTATGACTCATAAGATTTATTGCACTCATTCATAATAAGAATATAAAATTGATGTATATAGATTTGGAGGGTTTTCAATTTTTTTTTTGTTATGAATATATATAACATAACATGTGAAACATTCTTAAATATTTTTTATTTATTATAAAAAATGAATAATAAAAATATGAGTTTAGGTTAAGAATAATAACTATTAATTTTTGAAACTTGTTTTATTGCAAAGTGGACTTTAAGCCAACTACATAAAACTGGCTCATGGTATTCTCATCTCTAGTTGACGTGGGATCTCCAACATGTTTCTAAATTATCGGAATGAAAGTTTTTGAAGACATGAATGAAAGAGCTATTGTTTGATGTAATTTCTTGCAGCAGTGTTTTTTATTGTTTTTTTTTTTATTTTGTCTTAAGGATTTAGGTCTCATACACTTAGTGTCTGTGATAATATTGAATAGTTTATTTTTTGTTTTTTTTTCTTATTTTGTTGAAATGTTTAGTTGGAAAAGTCTAAAGTTTAGTAGATGAAATATTTCTAATAAAGCGGATTGTCTGAGTTTTGTATAAGGGTTGGAGTATCCTGAAATATTCCATTTTATTTATTTAATTTTTTATTGATAAAAAAAAAATATTAAATAGTATGAAAGTGTTTTTTTTTTTTTATCACTAAGGTATGAATGTGGTATGATAACATAGAGAAGATAGAAGATACTCCACTATTATTCCCACAAATGAAAAATCACATCCTCCAATTCCTGAATACCCTTTAGCCTTTTTCTTTCTCTTTGTTTGGGGAGTGGGTGAAGGAAACCCTCTTTAAATGAGTCATGATAGAAACCAGAATCTCTTACTCTCATAACACTCTCACCTTTTGTACTCTTCAAGCTTCTTCTCTCGTTTTCCCTAACGCGTCACTCCCGTGTCCTTCATTCCTTCCTCACAACCTTAATGCTTAAGTATATACATATACATATACATATTCAATTAATTAAATAATTCTTCCCTTTATGTTACTCTATTTTATGCATGCATGTGTTTTGGCTAACCCTAATTAAACAATAATTTCCATCACCTTTGCACTATCTTTAAAAATACTCAATTCTATGATTAGGTTTCATTTCAATCTTGTGATTGTGAGTCAATCACTTCTACTAAGATATCCATTTAAAAGAAAAAATGAAAGATGTTTGGTTTTCTTTTATTTTATCTATTAATTACCCTTTCAAAGGTCCATAGAAATGATATACTATTTCTTTTATTTTAATAAGTTTTATTGTTGACTTCATAAATAAAAAGCATTCAGTAAAATTCCTATAAACGCTTCGATAAATTACGTGTCCGAATGTATCCTTGATTCTTTTGGATCTTTCATTTATTCTCGCTAGTTTCTCACTAGATTATATAGAAAAGCTAGTTTATTTAATCGTTTAAAATAAATTATTTTATGGTATGATTTTCTTAGACTTCCTCTTTAGGTTACTCATTTTAGGTTATAAAAACAACATTTTTTTAATATTACTTATAAAAAGTAACAATTAGTCTTTCTCTTTTGAAAAATAAAAACATATAATATTTTTTTATTGTTTTGTAAAATATTTATCAGTCACAAAGTTTTAATTTAGAGATCACATCAAACATAATAAGAAAACGTCTTAAAGAAAAAAAGGTAATTATAATGAATTATGTGTAACTAATTTATTTGTAAGGTATAAACATGCATTTAAAATGAATAATATTTTATTATGGTTTTTATGTAATTTTTTTTATTGACAAAGAATAATAACATTAAAATAGAGTATTTAAATGATGTTCCAACCCATGTACAAAACAAACTCTTTTAATTTCCTGCATTAGTTCCACCAAGCTACAATAAGAGAATAGTTTAAACTATTTTTTTTCTTTCAGTTTTATAGAGTTTTCCTCCCCCAGTTTAAACCATTGCTGCATTACAAAGATAAACTATCAAACACACTATCAAAATATCTTTCATCTAGTTTACAAGTTTCTCTCCCACTAACACATCGATTATACGATAACACTTACACATACCTAATACATTAATGACATTGTATAATCACATAGATTTTAAAAAAACCTTTTAAACATTGTATCCAGACAAAGTAAGAAAATGTAGTTATTGAAATTCTATGAGTCATCCATACCCAGACATAGAATTGTGTCATACAAAATAATTCTTCAATATCAACCTTATTGTTCTTAAATTAATATAATACTATTCATATGGTTCTAAATCATTCAGACTATAGCTACCCACATCTTTTTCCATATTTTATTTTGTTTTCCATTTAGTTCAAATAAATGGAATTACTGTTTGAATTTCAACCAATCTACCAAACATCTTTTAGACATAATTTGATTTTTTATACTCTACAATGAAATGTGTTACAATTTCATTTTCAAATTGGCAAAATAATACAAAGTGTTATGTAATACTATACCCCTACAAACCAATTGTATAGAAAAACCAAATCCACTAAGTAGACCATTGTCACCCTACAAATAATTATAAGTTGACTTTATTTTTACTTTCCATTTAACTAAAAATGTATAAAATCTTAAAATACAACCTACATTAATGTCTTTGTTGTTTCTTAATAAAAGTTTGATTCAAAGAATATGTAAAGAGGATGTAATTTTCTTACTCCAAAGAAAAATCATGAGAACCAAATTTAAGTTAACTAGATGACTCACAGTTTTATATCTGTGAAGGATGATGACCTTATATAGTTGAACAGTATGTATTCTTAAAAATGATCATGTTGGCGAAAATGTTGATCAATTATAGATAAACATTATTTTCATTTTAATTTCTTCATTAATGTCCTTCTTGATACTCGTTTATTCCACCTTAATCCTATATTATGTGATTATATTTTTATAAAATAAAATAAAATAAATTCAAAATTACTTTATTTATATCATAATTAAAATGACCTAATTATCATTATTTTGTAAGTAAAAAAAACATTTATATAACTACACAAATAATAAGTATTTACATGCATAGACAAATATAGTTATCAATACGTATGATTTCTTACAGAACAAATTTTATAAATACATTATTTTCAAAAATAGTTATTATTAAACTAAGAGATAAATAGTTAATAAATATAAAATAACATTAAAAATATAACTATATAAGTTTTATTATACATATAAATAAAATTTGTGTTTTTAAATAAAAATATATTATTATAAAATTAGAATTTTATATATTTTTTAAATTATTAAATTCAATTTAAACTTTTAGTACTTCTATTTATTTTTTAAAAGTTGTATATGTTTTTTATTTGAACAACTTTTTATTTAAATGAGTTGATCAAATGAGTATAGATTAAATTAATTTTTTATTTATTTTTCCAAAATTTATTTATTTTTATTTCTGAATTTAATAAACTACTGACTATTTTTTTATAAGTTTTATTGTGTGTAATTTTCACATAGCATAGTGTAATTAAACATTTTTTTATGCCAATTTGTAATCTTAAAATGAAATTACTCAAAAGCTTATTTGTGTTATTTATGTGAAAGGTTGTCTGATTCGAGTTTTGTTTATTAGATCACAAATGATTTTATTTTAAAAAAAAGTTTGTTTCTCGTTCGTTTTCTTTTATAATTTATATTACATTGTATTTTTTCAAATTTCTCCTTTCAGAATTGAAAAATCATCATAATCCCCATTATAATTTTAGAATAATCTTTAAGACACACTAGATTATAAATATAAACTTAATCTATACTTTATTATAGTTACCTATAAGATTGATCATAAGGAGAAAAATTAAATCATATAGCTTTGCATACTTTGATTGGGTTTTAGATCCTCTAAACTGTTTACATTTCCTATGATTTGAAGGTAGTGGTATTGTTGTGGATAATCTGTTTTGAAATATACTATACAATGGTATGTGTGTATATGTGCAGGATAAAAGTAAGGTTGCAAGAGTATCTTATGTTGAGGAAGACTTCGAATATCAAGTAACCTTGGGAAGTCGCACACTAGAAGCATATAAGTGCAACATCATGGACTCGATCAATGGACTTGAGGCAATGTAGAAGGAGAAATTTGAAGAAGAATGTTAGGCGAGATGTTGGGAAAGGAAAGAGAGCTTAAGATGCATAACTCGACAACATGCTTGATGGTTGTCTGTAAAGTTCTTTTGTAGGTCTGATTTCATTTTTGTTTTCTATTTTGTCCTAAGGATTAAGAGTGTTATTTTGCACGTTTCTTTTGTTTGGTGTTCTGGTTTAAGTTGGGTTTTAAGAACTTTTTGTCAAGTTTCATTGAATGCCTATTATTGTAAGGTTTAACTGAAAAGTTTAAGGTTTAGCAGGAGATATGTATATGGTAAAGTATGAACATTATCTGGGTTTTGTATAAGGGTTGAGATATCCCTGAAATGTTTTATTTTACTTATTCAATTCTTTACTGATAAAAAAAATTTATAAGCATAAGAGTAAAAGTGTGTTTTTTTTTTCTTTTTGTCATTTCTCAAATATATTCAAAGTATAAATTAGTTTTTGAGTACATTTAGACAATAATTTTTTTATATATTTTTCATATTAGTTTATTTTTTAGTTGAATAGTTGTCTTTATCACAAAAACAATATTTTTTTAATCTAATCCATCTTATCTTTCATTTTTTTCAAAATGTGTTGGATGAAATTTTTATAATTTACTAAATCAAACACAATAGTTTAGAGGAATCCTATTATTATTATTATTAAAGTATTAAATCATTCATCTAATAAAATGATAAATCATTTATTATAAAAATATAATTTTACAATTTTGAAATGTTACAAACTACAAAGAAAAGCTTAAATTAAAAAGTAAATCCCAAAAATATTAAAAATGGTATAATAATTAATTTTGTCTATAAGATTCAAATATGTAATAATAAGTAAAACACAATTCAAGATAATAAGAAAATGTACTAAAATATAAAGGATACCAATGAAAGAAGATTAAATAAGAGATATATACAAGTTAGAAGCTAGTTGAAGTAGCTTATATCTTATAAGCTAGTTGTATTCCAAGTTATTTTTCCCTATAATAATAGTGCTTCGGTTGGTTAAATTAAAAAGAAAGAGAGCTTTTTTATTTACTTTGCTAAATTAATTACAATATTCACAGCCTTTTAAATATATATTAACTAGCCAGAGTATTACATGATGTCATCTTAATTAGTGTTCGATACAACTATCATCTTAGTTAATAGAATATGCAAGTATTTAAATTCTAGAAGGACTACATAAATAAATATAATTATAAAAAAGCTGATTATCAAACACTTTATCCAAACAACAATGAATGTCATAAAAAAATTGTAAAAAATCAATGGATTTGTTTTCTTTGGTTGTTAAAAGAATATACATGAAAAAGAAGAGATACAATATTTGTAAACAAAATTCTTACACAGTGTCTCTAGAGAGCTAGCATTGGATCCTAATAAGTTGTGTTTGGGATGATTCTAGCTATTATAATCGTTTAAATCATATGGCAATAAACATTATAATAAGCGATTACATTATCCAAAAAAGAATGATATTAAAAAAAAAAGAGAATTGTGAAAAGGTGATAATGAAACGCGTTATGCATGTAATGACAAGTGTGTATAGAGATGGTGTTACGTTTGGAATAGAAAATGGGCATAAAGAGACTTTATTTTTTAGGTGGCCAAACTTTCCGTTAAAGTGGTCATTCCATTAACAATGTTTGCCGAAAAAAAAAGTGGAAACATAATTTACAATAATGGAGGTGGTAGATAAAGATATGTGCGGTGTGTCTTCGCTCTGTAAATGAAGGGACGTATTTCTATCTTACAAAAATCTTTATGCTCTTTCTGTCACGTAACATATAATATGTATCTTCATACTTCCGAATATATTCCATTCCACAAATTGTTTTTCTAACCAATTTTCACACAGCTTTTTTACAATCATTTCAAAAAATATATAAAGTACCTGTATAATACAAATATATTATATGAATTCTTTTATAATGATTTTTTTATCAATAATAAATAAATAAATTAAATTGAGTATTTCAGGAATATATAAACTCTTATAGATGACACCATTTTAATCTATCAACACTTCAGACACCACAAAAATCCTACAAAATATCTTCCAAAAAACACTACATACATTGATCCTATTACTTTCATAAAGTTAAGAACTAAACTCTGTACAAAAAATAAAAATTAAGATTTCATAATACACATAAAAACAACTTTACTCGTACAACCAATGAAGATCCTACCTTACCACAAACTACTTCAATTGATATGCATTACCAAACAAAACCTTACATTTTAGATATGTTTTACTAAGATTAGTTTCCATACTGGTTCACTACCCGTTACCTCCCACTATAAGAAAATCATTAAATAATAACTAAATTTAAAGATAAAAATAATTAGTTACTATATTAACTAAATTAGATACTGTTTTAAAGACTAAAAAATTATTGGTATCTAAAATGATTTCTATTATTAATAAAAATTTATAAAATAATTTTTAAATTGGTATCTAAAATAGCTAACAAGGTTCTAGCTACTAATATTTTTAATTCTAAATTAATTTTTAAAAGACTAGAAACTAATTTAAAATATAAATAATTAGTAGATAATACCTTAATAACTAATAGTTAGATACAAATTTAAAAATTACTTTATAAATTTTTGTTAATAATAAAAATTATTTTAAATATTAATAATCATTTTAATTTATAAAATAATATCAAATTTAGTTAATATAGTAAATAATTATTTTAGTATCTAAATTTAGTTTATATTTAACAGTCATTTTCTTTTATATTCTCGTAAGACCATTGGCAATGTGACATAATGTTAATAACCTTTCTAAATCTGAAAAGCCATCTTCATTCCCTCTCATTTACATTTTTTTTCAATTTTTTTTTATTACACATCCCTTTTTTACTCTTTTAGTTGTGTTCCCTTTGTTTTGGGTAAAACTCTATCATATAAAAATAAGTTTGATTTATTTTCACTTTAGTTTTTGAAAAACAAATTCAAATTTAATCTGAAAAATGTAAAATAAGTCTTTTAAAAGGTTTTAAATAATTTAAAATAAGCCATGAAATTTAACTATTATGACTTAAACTATTTATAAAATATTAAAAAAAGTATAATTTACGTTACTCGAGCTTTTTATATTTTGTATATAAAAAATATTTTCAATTTTTCTTACAACATTAATATATAAAACCGTTATATAGTTTTATTATCGCTTAAGGCAACTTTAATGGGAGCTTTTCATATTATTTATATATATATATATAGAAATAATTATGATATTTGATAGTTTTATTAACATAAATTAATTAAAATTCAATGATTTTTTTGAAAAAAATAATTAATTAATAATACGTAATAATATATTAATTAAAAAAATATCAATTACATAACATTTAAATAAATGTATAACAATGAAAATAAAATGACATTGATATAATTAACTTATATTTAAAAACATCCTTTCTTTTAATGTAATTAAAATATTTATTTTTAGTACTTCAATTGATTTTCAAACATGTTAGTCATATTTCTTTTAGGAGAATTTCGTACTCTAAAGGTATTTCTTACCACATTTTTAATTTAATACTTTTTTTTCTTTATTTCACTCTTTATGAAAGAGAGATCAATATATACGATAACTACTGCTTATAACAGTTTTTATTTTATTATAGAGCAATATATTAGTGATGATATCTCATTCATCAATTTTAATGGATTTTTTTTAGTTGGAAAATAATGAGTATGCATTTAAGAAAAAAACATTCAATCTTTTTGAAGAATTATACACAAATGTTAATTATTTTGATTATTTTTTAACCACAACAACCAAACATCTTTAAATTCAACTCTTTTCCTTTTGAATTTTCACTAAAAATGTGGTATGAATGACATAATCAATATTCTTTTCAACTAAATCATCCTTCTTTTGTTTCTTTTTTAATATGTGATAAAATTTTGAACTACATATTTTTTTTTATCAATAATAAAAAATAATTAATAGAAGTATTCAAAGAATATTTTAATTTTTTTAATTACATGGAATAGTTTGTTCCAAGGTTTTAATTGATTAATTATAATTTATATGAATAGGCCATGTTCATTGTTATTTTGATGATCTCCCACTATTGAATTTAGGATTGACTAACTTCAATAATAAGATATTTTGACACATTGAACCAATAAATGTCTTATTTTCCTCATTTGAATAAATACCAACCTATAACATTTCTTTCCATAACATTCTACAATATTGTTCTCTCCCTTCCCTCTCCTATAGCCTTACCTTTTGTAATATTTTCTTTCTCTTCTCTTCTTCCTCCTATGAGTCAAATCTTTAAATTAGAGTATTTACGAAACACTCCCATTTATTTATTTTTTACTTATTAATAAAAAAAATTCAATCATTTTTCTTTTTTTTTTCTTCTTTAGCCTTTCTCTGCTCTTTCTTCTCTCTTTCTACTGCAAGCTTACTGATAATAATATAAAATCTCGAAGAACGAACAGCTCAAGGAGAAAATCAGTACAGAGATAAGTCAAACGTAAATTTGTAATTATTTTATTTTAATTTCATTGTTATTTTCACTATTTATAGCAATTTTTTTTTTATTCGATTGTGATGTTATGTTCTTTTTCATCTATTTGTTATGTTTTTTTGTTTTGATATCTGTTTGTAAGTTTTTTTATCTATTTGTATTCATTATTTATATTGATGTTGGTGGTGGTCGATGTGTATGATAGTGGTTGTTATATTACATAAACTAAAATAATAAATTTTGTATTTAAGCAAGAATTACTTGAATAAGCAACGAGTTATTTTTAAGAAATTTTAATGAGCACATTACTTTTGTTCCATAGTAAAATTAGTACTCTAAGCATTTATGATACATGTCCTAGGCATTTATAAATTTAAACAAGGCTATTTGTTTAACAATCAACTATAGCACTCAGTGGGTCCACCACACTTGTCTCCAAATACATCATCATAACACGTCACTTGCTATTCTCACGTGTGGAAAATATATATTAGAATTAAGTCTAAATAAAAAAAAGTAAATCAAATACATAATTAATTTTAAAATATAAATTTAGAGTAATTAAATAAACATTTAAAAAAATTATATGAATAAATAATTTACATATATTAAAAAGTACCGCACATTTGTATATAAATTAAACAAGTATAAAAGAACACATTGTACCATATATAAATATATAAACGAAAATATATTCACAATGTTTCTACGGTTAAACATTGTCCATCAAAATGCGGTGATATTTTTAAAATTAAAACGAGTTTAAAACAGAAACTATGAATTAAAGCGTCATTTTGGACCGTGTATGGATTGGGGAGTGGATGTGTGAGAATCTGAGGGAGTGAATGTGTGAGGATGTGAGAAAAAAATGAGGTTGTTTGAATTGGGGTATGTTAGGGTGGATGTGTGAGGAAAATTTATGGGAGTTTGTGAGTGATAAGATGGTTGTGAGGGAGTTTTATTTATTTTTTAAATTGTTAAATGTTACTTTACAAATTTATCCTTGCCTATTAAATTTTTTTAATAATGAAATGAGTTATTTTTGTTTAAAAATAAACAACTTTCACATATTTTGTAAATTTAAAAATTAAAATTAAAAAATAAATATATATTAAATATAAATAGATATAATTTAAAAATTATAATTAGAAAAAAAATGTATTCAACAAATTAAATAAAAATAAAACTTCAAATAATTTCTTAAAATATTAAACATATACATTATAAAATTAAAAAATAAATAAGATCTTATATAAATAAAAGATAATATTTGTTATTGTTAAAAATTCTACTGTAATAAAAAATAAAAAAATACTAAAAAAATATAACGTAATTAACAATAGAAAATAATTTCATAAAAACTATTATCAAATAAATTACAAACTCATAAACATAATAATTATAAAAAAATATATTAATATAAATACATCAACAAATTTTTAGAACTTCAAATAATTTCTTAAAATATTAAATATATACTATAAAATTAGAACAAAAATCACATCTTATATAAATAAAAAATATTATTTTTTAATATTAAAAACTCTTGAATATGAATGAGGGTAAATTCAGAAATAGCACATGTTGATGTGACTTTTCTTCTACATATCTTCATTTTGAGGGGAGAGGAGAGGATATTTACTGTTCATAGGTATATCCTCTCCTTCTCTTCCCTGCAAAATTCTGGATCCTTGATATTCTCTCACTTCTTTCCTTGTGAACAATACATCCATGAAAATAAATAGAGTCTTAGTCTACAAAGACGGTGACTATGAGTGGTAGCCGCTGTCTTAGAACAAGTGCGTACTTTAAGATAAGTGACTAGCCGCCTTGTAAACCAAACACTTTAATCTAAAATGACAAATTTATCTCAAAAACCTCTTACGTGTATATAACTATATAACTTGGTTAACCTTATTTCTTCATAGGCATTAAGAAAAGAAAGCCCTTTGTGCAGTCGAATTTAATTTATGGCACACTTAGTGTTCTTCTGATTATAAGATGAAATACTATAGTATTATGAAATTGAAAGCAAAAGATGCAACTGATTAAACTTTAGAATAAAAAAACGGTTGAATTAGAATGTCAAAGGAGGCCATAAACAAGTAAAGCTTAGTAATAGTAAGTAACAATTGAAATTGGGACATGAAAACCTGCCACATGAGTCATGCATCTATTTCAGCAAAAGAATAAAGCTAAAGTACTTTCTTTCTTTGTACGGACAATTTAGTCGATGTGATTGGATGGAGTATCGATGACCATGCAAATCTTGCATGCTGGTTAAACACCATCATTAATTCCCAACATCTTTTACTGCTCAACTTTATTAAAACTCACTAAGTCAAGACCACTTTATTCCTTTTCATCACCACTCTTTTCTTAACTTCAACCATTTTCACATTTTACATCCATACTTACTTTTCATTCTAATAATAATAAATCCTAATAATAATAATTTGCATTCTAACGCCAGTTTATCATATTTTTCTCTTGTTAAAAATTCTATGGAAAGTGATAGAATTGTTTTTATAGTAACAAAAAGTAAATTTATTTTTGACAAGAAAAAAAAACAAATTTAAGGTAGATTTTTAATTGATTATTAAACAATAAAAAATTATCTTCATTAAGTAAATTTTTAATTTTTTAAAAATTTAATTTTATTTCTTACCATTAATAATTTTAAACTTTTGTAATTAGAATGTCCTTTACAATTTGTACGTTGCAATGGCAATTTTTTTTATGCAGTGAAAAATAAAGCAGCTATACCCCCATGAAAAGTAGTTAATGATGAACCTTTTTCCCTTAACTTCTCTCCTGGGGTATAAAGATGGGTGGTGGTAGTACTTGTCTTGGAGGGTCCACTCCCAGCTTTTGTGGGTCCAATTTCAAGAAAGAACGGTTTAACTTGGAGCTTTAATGCTGCCACTATTTGACCCTTTTTAAGACTTTCATAATCAAAAGATATATATCTTTCTGAATTGTAGCTTATACTTGCCTCTAGCTGTTTTTTTTACAAGCCAGTGAAAAATAGTTATGCTTAGAAGAGATCATGGGAGTTGAGGAAGAAGGGAAAAGGATCAGAGTAAAAATAAAAACGTAATGAAATAAAATTAACATATTCCACTTTTCTCTCATTGCTAGATTATATAATAAAAGTGGAATTTTGCACACATATAACCTATTTCACCCCAAAAAATTACATATCTATGATATTACGAAAATGTCTTTGTTTACAACTCAACTCAGAGGACACATTGGTTCGAGTTATTTACTTTCCTCCAGAGAATGTTTCGGCCTTAAATTTCACTTTTTTTAATCTTGTTAAAAAGTATAAAACTCACAACTTTTTTAAGATAACATGAAAAGAAACACCTCCCAAAATTACTCAGAAAAAATGTTTAATGGATATAGTAAGTTGAGTGTTTAGGTGTGGAGAGGGAAGAAAAGTAAAATGAAAAGGTGTGGAAGTTTAGGGTAGCTTGACGCAGAAGCTTGAGATGGATAAAAGGTTTTGTCTCTCTGGTGTCCGATGTGGTGCATGGTGGTAGAAGATGGATATGTATGCATGGATGTATATAGATAGATGGCATTGAATAGAGAGAAGAAAGAAGAGGGTGTTTTACACGCACGCACGCACGCAGAGAGTGAGAGAGAGAGTGAGAGAGCACAAGACACGCAAAGATAAAAAGGAGAGGATGATAGGAAGCAAAAGCCCTCTCTCAGTCTCCTAAACTCTTCCACGTTCCACAAGGAAAGTAGCCATCGAACAAACAAGAAGAGAACAACTCTATTGGGAAAGCCACAAAGGCATCATAATCATCACAGCTTTTCCTTCACTTAGAGATGAGAGTTCCCTCATCCCCACAGCCCAACACCCATTCTCCCAACCCAAACCTCCTCCTCCACACCCTCCCTAACACCACCAATCCCACCTTCACCTACGAACCCACCTCCGTCCTCGACCTCTGCCGCAGCCCCAGCCCTGAAAAGAAACCAACTGTCCCCAAGCCAGAACCACAACACAACACCAACAACATCACCACCATCACCACCACCACCAACAACAACAACCTAGACCTGGACGATCATGTCTTGCCGAATTCAGATTGGTGGGAGTCCATCATGAAGGACCTAGCCTTACCCGAAGATTCTCCCACACCCCTCTCCAAGCCTAACAACATCAACCCATGCATCCCTGATTTTCCACCTTCTCATGATCCACCCTTTGATCACCCTCCAGACTTCACCTCGCTGTCAGAAATTTACAACCAAAACCTCCCCTACAACTACACCACCACCAACGCTTTGGACCATTCCTTTCAAGACCTCAACCACCACCACCACAACCCCACCAACAACGTTAACAACAACTGGGACTTCATCGAAGAGCTTATCCGCGCCGCCGATTGCTTCGACAGCAGCCACTTCCAACTTGCTCAAGCCATACTCGAACGCCTCAACAACCGCCTCATTCGCTCACCCATGGCCAAGCCGCTCCACCGAGCTGCGTTTCACTTCAAAGATGCTCTCCATTCCATTCTCTCCGGTTCCAACCGTGCCGGTTCCAATCGCCTCTCCTCCATGGCCGAGATTGTTCAGACCATCAAAACGTTCAAGGCCTTTTCGGGAATCTCTCCCATCCCAATGTTCTCTATCTTCACCACCAACCAGGCCTTGCTCGAAACCCTAAACGGATCCTCCTTCGTCCACGTCATCGATTTCGAGATCGGGCTCGGAATCCAATACGCCTCTCTGATGAAAGAGATCGCAGAGAAGGCTGCCGGAGCTTCGCCACTCCTCCGCATCACCGCCGTCGTGCCAGAGGAGTACGCCGTCGAGAGCCGCCTCGTCCGCGAGAATCTCAACCAGTTTGCGCATGACCTCGGCATCCGCGCACAGGTGGACTTTGTCCCGCTTCGGACCTTCGAGACGGTGTCGTTCAAGGCAGTAAGGTTCGTCGACGGCGAGAAGATTGCGGTGCTGCTGTCACCGTCGATCTTCTGCCGCCTCGGATCCGGCGGCGCCAACGTCGGCGCGTTCCTCGCTGACGTGAGGAGGATGGCGCCCGGAGTGGTGGTGTTTGTGGACGGCGAGGGGTGGACGGAGGCCACCGCTGCCGCGTCTTTCCGGCGCGGCGTGGTGAACAGCTTGGAGTTTTACTCGATGATGCTCGACTCCCTGGATGCGTCTGTGGCGGCGGGAGGAGGTGGGGAGTGGGTGAGGAGGATCGAAATGCTTCTGCTGCGGCCTAAGATCTTCGCAGCGGTGGAAAGCGCAAGGAGGAGGGCGCCACCGTGGAGGGAGGCATTTTACGGCGCCGGAATGAGGCCGGTGCAGCTGAGCCAGTTCGCCGATTATCAAGCGGAGTGTTTGCTGGCGAAGGTGCAAATCAGAGGGTTCCACGTGGACAAACGGCATGCTGAGTTGGTGCTGTGCTGGCACGAACGAGCCATGGTTGCGACGTCAGCTTGGCGGTGCTAGAATAATAATAATAGAGTATACAAGAGAAGAAGAGAAGAAGTAAAATAATCCATCGACACCAAAACCTTATCTTTCCTGTTTTAGATTGTGAACTTTATTATCAAGTTCACTTTGACAAACATTGTAGTTTAACTGTAATTTAGTTTATCATGAAAAGTTTAAAATGGAAAAAAACTGGAAAGTACATAAACTTGTATTTTTTCCAGACTTTTTTGTTTATGTAATGTAGATAAATTGTGGGGGTGTCTGTATTCAATTTGTTTGAGAAGAGTTACCATGTAATGCTCGCTGGATACACCTGGCTTTTCATTCAAAGTATTTAGTTCTATCTTTATGGTTTATGTGTCGAATACTTTGGTGCAAAACTCAGACATAAATTGCACCACACGTGCATGATCATATTCAGTGAAGAATACTACTTCAGTCCTCTTCATTAAATTTCTCGTATCAATGGGATGTATGTGAAATGTTCTAAAAGCAAACTGCAACGGTTGTTGGACGTGACATGCATGATTTGGAACATCTGTTTGTGAAGCATCTATTAATGCAAAAGGAAGAAAAACAAAGCGCCAACCATTTGTGAACACTGGGAGTAGCCCCTTAGTATTGTGTTTTCGATTAGGTGAGCAGCATCAGATGAAGCTTTTGAAAACCCTAACATTTTAGTTTTACTTCACCACAACCATTCCAACACATGATAGAACTACAGAATTTTGTTAATACACTAAGACGTCTAACTTTTGTTACTAATTAGGGCTTTGTTATTCTATAAATAAATATTAATGATTTTTAAAATGAATATATCGACATAGGGTTCACACGCCCAACATACCCAAAACCCATGAGAACTAAAAATTGAATTTATTTATTCATTAGTGTGCCTTGTTAAAATCTATGATGACAAAAAAAACTCATCAAAGAAAAATATTTCAGAGAAAAGAGTCCAATGCAGAAGTTTACTCAGAACTCAAGAGTTAGTTATGATAAAATCGAAGTCAATGTTCAGCATTGGTACCATTTAAGGCAAGTACACTGGTGTATTTACTGGATTGAACAATGAGAATTGTAAGAGTTGCTTCCAATTGGGGACAACATATTACGTTAGCAAAAAATGGGGCAAAAATTTTCCAGCAATCAATTGTGGTTACACTGATAAAACTTTCAGCAGTGTGCTAAAGTTCAAAGTGCAGAGTCCTGCACTGCAAGACTGTAATAAGATAGAGGAACAAAGAACATTCAAGCATATAAAAATCCATAATAACCACAAAATTCATTTAGAAAGGAACCTGATAACTTTGGGATACAGGTATTGGTGAATGGAGCGAGTTGTTAAAGTGCAAGCGGAAGAAAAAGTAGTGAAGCGAGTAGTGAGTTTTTTCAAATTCTAGTAAATGAAAAATACTTTCTCATGGGCAAAACGTTAACATCTTGAAACATCTCATAAATGTGACTTAATCATCCAAAGTTTGAAAATCATAATTGATGGTGGTCTATAAGCCACACTTTCTCATTTTCTTCTAAACATCATACGAGTGATTCAAGAGAATATCTAAAAAAGGATTTATTGTGAATTAGTTTTTTGAGTGATTGAAGAGGATGCACATATGAAAAAGGGTATGTTGTGAGTCGATTGAACTAGGGACATTCATAAATGTCGTATAAGAATTGAATAATGACATACTTAAAATTAATATTATTTATGTAATCATTTTATTCAATTATTTGGAAAATACCATTTACTAATTCAAATGCTATTACTATTATTATTATTATATTACTAATAAGAAGTTAATTGATTATACACTGGAAAAAAAAGTCGTTAAACCATACTTTTTGTCTATGACTTTCCCAACCCACGCATCAGTTATTATTCGTGTTCGTTTGGGGTGCTCTAGCCTTTAAGGCACAAGAAACAAAGTTAAACATTTAAATTTATAATATTATAAGATTAAATACTATAAATTGGGTAACTTTTAGGGCTTTGCTATTAACACAATATTTCTATAGAAAAATTCTCACCTTTCCAAAAATTGTTTTTGTTTAACATTTGACACTCCACAGTACACGAGATTCTATTATCACGACTAAATGCACAGCTAAAAAATATTTTTATAATATGTAAAATATTATTGAGATGCATCAATTTTTTTATTATTGTATATGTCGACAAAGGATATATAACGATGTATGTATCAATATATTTTTTCAACATATACAAGAAAAAATTGTTTATATTTTGTATTTATTTCAATTGTGTTGTGATATACTAAACGTCAAGATATTTTTCTCAAAAACCACATTTGTGAAAAAATATTAGTTTAAATAGCAATTTTCGGGGTACTAATAGCAATGTCGTAACTTTTAATAAGGATGATTGGTTCATCGTAACTGGGCTTCAATTTTAATTGATACCTAAGTGGACCTTTCTTCAACCAAATGGCTTTGGACTCTGGAAAGCTACGGTTTCACTCTTGAAACAAAAGAGTTAATCACGTACGCTTTTAATTAAGCTTTAACATTGACGTTGAATTAATTACATAAAGGAAGAGAATTTATGTTTGATTAAAGTTTTTATCAAAAGTTAATTTTAGTCTCACTAATGTTAATTGCAATTACATTTCAATCATAATTCTTGAATTGATCTATGATTGGATCACTGCCCCAGTTTAGTGTTACCTCAGATAGAAAAATGTTTAACATACATACAATCCCTTTTTATTGAGTTAATTAGATAATTGATAATATCTGCTAATTGAATTTAGCGGATTTTATGTTCATGCATGCATCAGCTTAGCAAGCCATTAATACTATCTGAAGAAAATGAACCAAATAACTTTAAAACGTTCGAGCTCTGCATGCCTCCAATCAATCCAAAAAGTTGAATCAAATCAATTACAATACGTTGGACCTAATTAAACTTGACAATTATCTATACTTATATGATAGTGGTTATATATATATATATATATATTAAAGTCCACTTCGTAATATAGTATTAGAATCATTTTCAAGTCTATGCTTTGTGTTGAACTTATCGTGTCACCACTATTGGACCACTCATAATATATAGTCACATTCATGAGTTGGCAGAAGTAGAGTTAGACTTAAAGTTTACTTGGTAATAATATATATATATATATATATATATATATATATATATATATATATATATATCACTAAATCATGAATAACAACCATTTAAAAACTATTTTTTTAGTTTTTAAAATGGTTTTTAATTTAGTCACTATAACAATTAATTATTATTATTTTTTTAAAATTGATTTCTATTCTATTATTTTCTTGTTGTTGTAGGGTATATAAATTTTTGCAATTAATAAAATTCTTTCAGTTTTCTTCTCTGAGACGAGTGCTCTCTTTTCTCTCTTCTGCTCTACTCTTTGTTTTCTTGCTTCTTTCTTTCTTTAAGACTTTCGAAGATCTCCCTCTGCTTCTATAAATGTTTGTCATGATACATGAACATGAAGCTAAGCTTGTTTGCTATTTTGTAATAATTATCTCTCATGCTTTAGCGTTTTTCTTTTTCCTATCCCAGTTTTTCTCTATTTTGTACCTGAATCATGGTTGATGGGGTCACTTCGTAGACTTTTTCTAGATATCTGTCTATATTTGGTTGAAAATTATATGGAAATATAGCGTTGGTGTCAGTGTTATATTTATCTGAATCCAATTGTTTGAAACTATCATTAGGATGACAATGGAGGAAATTACACTTAAAACCAGAATTGTATATGTGTAAACCAATCAAAATGAAAATCGATCTTTTTTTGGTGATTTTGGAGTTGAAACGAACCTCTCTAAAACATAATCACTAAATATTATTAAAATAATATAAATTATTTTTTATCTTTTGTGTAGAATTGAATATTTATGTGTGGTTAGATGGATAATGAGTGATTTGATATAATATGCCACTACAAGAAAATCATGAAATAGAAACCAATTTTTAGAGACTAAAATAATTAGTTGCAATAGTAACTAAATTAGAGACCATTTTGAAAACTAAAACAAAAATTGGTTTCTAAATTAGTTTCTAAATTGGTCTCTAATTAACAACCAAGGTTTTAGAGACTAAATTTAGAAACTAAATAATTGGTAAATAAAACCTTTGTTGCTAATTAGATACCAATTTAGAAACTATTTAACCATAATAGAAAATAATAGAAACTAATTTAGAAACCAATTTTTGTTTTAGTTTCTAAAATGGTCTCTAATTTAGTTA
>Ga0123342_1001547_pt1 | contig 38744 bp, 26 predicted proteins | sample Turbeawhitnodule_FD_89960 | JGI IMG/M metagenome (GOLD analysis project Ga0123342, IMG submission 89960) | Root nodule microbial communities of legume samples collected from Mexico - Turtle bean Mexico white nodule | ecosystem: Host-associated > Plants > Roots > Nodule | place: Mexico: Nepantla...
ACAATAACTTGATTATTTGATTAATTAAAAAATGAAGAAAATTGTTATTGAATTTGGAAATAAATAGATAAATGAAAATTTATTGTATTTGGAAAATAAATAGAGAATTATTGTTGTGAATTTACAAAATAAATAACTTGAGAAGTAATGATTTTAAAAAACAAGTAATGATGAGAATAGATTAATTAGAACTAAACAAATTAGTAAGATTCATTACAAGATATAAAATAAAAATATAAAGTTGAACTAGAAGTAAATTATTCCAATTTTTTGTTCCTTAAAACTAACACTCTTAAAAAATTATGTATCAAATTAATTTTTAACATTACATAACTGACTACCTAATATATAAACAATAAAATAAAAATAATTATGACGTGGCAGAAGTCGTGCCAAGTTGACACGACTTCAGTATGACAGGGCAGAAGTCGTGCTAAGTTGGCACAACTTCAATATGACAAGACAAAAGTCGTGTCTAATTGGGACGATTTGTGCATATGAAGTTGTGCCGAATTGGCACGACTTGTTTAAATTTGTAATTTTTTTAAAACGGACCCATTTTGGTAAAAAGAAAAAAAATAACCATATAATGGTAAAAAAACCAAATTATTTCTTTGTGCATCTTATAAACATACCAAAAAATACTCCAGTATATTCATTAAAAAACCGATCAGAAATATTGATAATTAGTTATTCATAAAACATCACTTTAAAAAGAAATTACTTTGGGTTTTGTTTCAAAGCCAACAAACATACAATACAATAGGATGGTTTTAACAAAAAAAAAAAAATATTGATATGGGGCCTAGGTAGATATTAAAACAAAAGGGAATATATTATTGAATTAGAAAATAGAAAAATGCAAACAGCAATTTCATTTGGTATTCTCAAGCATTTTTCTCTTTGCCCTAAGACCATATTTGATTAAACAAAGTGACACAGAGTGACAGTCACTTGGTTAGTCACTCCTAAAGATGCCAAATCTCCCCTTCATTTCACACACCCTTTGCACACCACAAACACACATGTACCTTCAAATCATACTATTTGGTCAAGGAAGCCACCTTTTTGGCTGCCATGCACAAGAATGAGACCAGATCTAGGTTTCCGCGTGTCCTATATAATAACCAAATTCTCCATCACTGTTCCCATTATCCATTTCCCATTACATCATATCTCTGTATATATATATCTATCAAATTATCAAACCCTTCCACCTCACACATATCTCTCATCACACACTTCATTTTTTCTAAAACAAATACGTCACCAAAGCAATCAATCTATCTTCATTTATTGATCAATACATCATACACTTAAACAAGTTTTAGCAATCATCTCACCATATATTTGATTCATCTACCAAAATATGGGAAACTGTGTTCAGCCGGCATCATCAATGGAGTGGGACGGCGAGGACTGGAGCGATTTGACGTCCAAGAAGAGCAGCTCAAGCAAGGTATTTGACAAAGCTCATGCTGATGGGAAAGTGAAGATAAAGATATCAAAGAGGGAGTTGGCAGAATTGTTGGAGAAGAAACATCAGGTTAATCAGAAGCACGTTGGGAGAGCTTCTGCAGAACAAGTTCTGCTTCGGTTAATAAAAGCCAGAAATGATGATGGTAATCATAGATTATGGATGCCCACGCTAGAGAGTATTCCTGAGGTGAGTTGATTAATCGATTATGAGATCAACATCAACTACTAGTGCTCAAAGGGTTGCATGTATATGCTGAGAAGGTTTTTCGAGTCAGTGATTGTGTGTATATATAGAACACCTAAAACCACCATTATTTTTCAATCTTTTCATGTAAAATAATAGATATAGAGATTTAGGGGATTTGTGTTTCAGTTCATTATTTCTGCTGTGAATAAGTTCTTGTGTGTGAAACCAGATCGAAGTTAAAAGGTTCCTCTTCGTGATTCAGTTATAAACCAAAATATGCTAACTTATCCAAAGCTGTTTACTGAGAAAATAACCATGTCAAAGGTGTTTTGTGCACAATATAATTCATGAATCATGAGACAGAAGCTATAAAAGTCTTATTTATTAATTTAGTGTTTAATTTCTTATAGAAAGGTGAAGAATATTTTCTTTTTGAATTAGTACTCTCGTATATATATTATGAGATAACTGGTGTACGTAGGATTGAGATATAAGGTTCAACCATCTTGTTTTTGATGAAAACGCGATTCAACGTTGCAACTTAGTCTTTTGAATAATCAATAATGGAGTCAAGTGACACCTAACACATAAATAAAAACATACATATAATAAAACTGAGAGAATATGTGTGTGTATATAAATATATATATATATATATATATATGATTAGACAGATTGAAGGAATTATTTTATTAATGCAGACGCAGCATTGAACACCTTCATTGGTGTTTTGGAGATAAGATAGAAAGAATCGTCATTGAATAGCAGTGAAACAGAGAAATATAACCTGGTCCTCAAGGACTTGGCACACTCAGTTTTGGTATTTGATATACAAACTATTATATATTATATGATCAAACTCCGTCTTTGTGTTGTAGGATAGGGACTGCTTATTATAAATTGTTGTTAACAAATCATAAAACTCTATACTAATTCATTGCTTCGAAACTTTCAACTGCACCATTCTGCTAAAGTCTAAAACAATGGAAATAAGTAAGATAGTGATGGAGGATTGTCTAAGTTTATCTCTATTATTATTTGAATTAACATAATTAACTTCTATTGAGTTTTTTATTTATATAAATAGAACTCTGATATAAGAAAAAAAAACAGATTTTAATTATGTTTTAGTATAATTGTTAAATAAGAAATTAATATATGCAAAAAATGATTAAATAATTTAATATTCATTAATTTATTGTTTAACAAACATAATATTCAAGAAAATAAAACAAAAAAAAAATTATGATATAAAGTGAACATTGCTACAAAAACCTTCAACCACGTTGGCTCTGTTGGTGGTATGTTATAGAATCAATGTTATAAATTATGTGTAGAAATAAATGGGTTAACCAATAGAAAATGGATGAATCTTTGTTGGTTCAATTTTAAAGCGACCTAGATAATAAATAGTATTGGAAAAAGTTTTTTTTTTCTCTAACTTTCACTTTAGAATTCCTTTTAATAATAAAATATTATGTTTTTTCAATAAAAATTAATATAAAAAAACTAAAATAAAATATTAATATATTTGATTCTCAAGTAATTCGTTAACTATTATTGTTCAATATAGTTTTTCATATCAATGATTCTCTTTAAACCTATATTTAGATGTATATTATCATACTTTAAATCTTTAAAGTTCATACGTAGCACAACTTCAATATTTTCTGGATGAATTTATAAATGGAACAAAAGTAATAATTCTAAATATAAATATCAAGTACAAATTTAATTTTCTTATATGAAAAAAATATAATTTACTTTTTAAGATAAATATATAAGAAGAAAAACACACGGAAAGACATTGAAATACGCTTTCCCGTCTCATTTATTTTAAACGAAATATGTGGAAAATAACGTGACTTATATAAGAGTGAAAATTAAACCGTGATTTTACACGTAAAATTATGTTTTTTACATAATTAATCATATCATGAATATTTTATTAATACTTATATTATAAAATTAAGAGATAATTAATCATTTCGAAAATATTTTATTAATGTTTACTTATATATTTATAGAAGCAATAATCTCTTACATATTAATTAATAAAGAAATAAGTATATGCAAATTAAGAGTTATTGTGAGCCAGCCATGTGCGGTGTGTTGTTCTGCGCAAGATCTTGGTGTTGGAAAGAAAGTCTAACAGAGATAAATAGATCCAATTTAACATCAATATTCATTCCATTCTACACTCTTCACTTTCTTTTCTCTTCTTTCTTTCTTTCTTTCTTTCTTTCTTTTTTTTTTTTGAAATAATACATCAAAGGCAACAAAATTCATTTTCTGGCCACAGCCACAGAAGTTCCAGTTTTTGCTGTTGATTACATCCACCCCATTTGGCCCCCGAAGTCTTTGGATAGCCCTAATCCATCTGTGAGTTTTCCATGCTTTCTTTTACGCTACATTTTACAGTTTTTCTTTTCTGTGATGTTCAAGAATGAAATTTATTTATGATTCTTGCTACTCTTGTAAATCTCTTCCATTGTTAGTTTAGGGGTTTGATCCCAGTTAAGACAACTGCTCCTGCATTGCACTAGCTTACATGTTATCAGACATGCATTATGAATACCTTGAATCCAACAACTAGTTTCTGCAAGAAGTTATTTTAATTTCAGAGCGTATATAAGTTGTACCATTTAAAGAAAAGTCATTTTGTAAATTGTAAAAATTATTAGTTTTTGCGTTTGAATCATTGCCGCATAATTGATCTCATTTAAAAGATAACATCGCTTAACAACTATTAAAAAATTGTGAGAGTGTCTCTGCCCTTGAAGCTTTGTTTTGTTTATCTGCTGCATAAAAGACAATAAGGATTGTGCTCAAAATATCTCATTTCAATTTCAAGTACCATTTTCCAAATCAATGTGAATTCAGAATTCAGCCCACTCTGACTGTGGCTTCAATCTTTCCGTAGTTTATGCTTCATTTTTGCTATTAGGAAATTTGTTTGTTCAGGTGCTGAAATGCTTATAGTTTCCTTTCTTTCTATCTTGTGTTTCTTTTCTTTTTAAAACGAAGGAAGAGTTAATGTTTCAGAGCCTTTTTCATAGTGATCTTCTCTCTCCTTAACCAGCAGTTTTATATCAAACCTATTGTTGGACTAAATATAGCAAAGCTCTCTATTATGATATGTGAAGCATTTTAATTATTTGGAAAGAGTGATGATACTAGAGAATTGTATCATACTCTGGATAAAGATACACACAACCATGGACACAGGCACACATAAAGGGTAATAGATACTAATGTGGTAGTATAGAAACCCTTTATTTTACTAATAATTTTGTATGCATGTGGACTATGTTGGTCTGTCTAATAGATACTATTTTCTGTTGCTTTAGAGGATAACTTGTTCATATTCTAAACATAGAGAAATACAAATTTGAATAAATAGGAAAATGGTAATAACTCAGATAATAAAATTTGGAATTCTCTTTATGTCTTATTCTCTCTCACACATACACCATCATACATTTCTTCTAAACTCACTTGTTGATTTTATCCATCATTAAGATTAAGGAATGTCGGATAATCAGACCTACTTTATTTAGTCAAATAATAACATTTCTCTCTTTTTCAGATATATTTTCTAAAGACAACTCTGTAATTGTCATTCTGCAAGATGAACCAACAGAATCAAGGATTAGGCACTCCTTTAAATGTTCCAGTGAAACGAAAACGTGGCCGACCAAGAAAAGATGCAAATGTAGTTCAAGGGGAGAATGTACCTGTAATTCCTGGTTCTGTAATTCCTGGTTCTGATAATGTGTTGAACTTCAGCCAAACAGCTGGTACAAGTAATGATTGTAATGATGAAATGGTGGGGAAATCAGTCACTGGAGTCATTGAAGGCACTTTTAATGCTGGATATCTTCTTAATGTTAAGGTTGCAGATACTGATGCTTTTTTAAGAGGCCTAGTGTTTGTACCAAGCCAAGTTTCTCCAGTTACGGTAGAAAATGATTTGGCTCCACATATCAAAATGATCAAAAGGAAAGAGCTTCCTATTCCAGTTCTTAACCCACATGCAGAGATACATGGTTCTTCTTCTGTTCCCTCTTCAGTACAATGCAACAAACAACCTTTTGAGCCAGAATTTCGGGTACCTGTGTCTGAAGAGCAAGTGCCACCAACTGCGATCCATTCTAGCCTCTCAGAAGTACCTGAGAATCAATCTGCCTCTACTTTGATACCCACTTCCAGTGGAGGAATTCCACAGGGAACATCTGAGCATGGACATGTGAATCAGTCTACCTCTATCGTGTCAGAGCGTGATCATGGCAAAACGATTCAACAATGTGAAACACTTCATGAACTTGATGCCTCCACGCAGGTAAAAGAATCTAATGCTGATGGTGGAGAAACAAAAGACTCAGAAGCAGCATCTGAACCCGTCAACCTAGTTCCATCAATTGACAACACCAATAAGGAGATCAGAACTGGACAACAGGTTGTTCCTGGTGTACATCAGCTGAACGAGGTGATTCATGGTGAACCAAATATATCAAATATTGAATTCAACCTGATCCCTCGATGTACTGAACCTGAAGTCTTGCCATCCGAACAAACTAGTAAAACTGTTAACTACTTCGAGCAGAAGCGGGAGTTGCCAAAAACTGATGTGCTAGAGGATACAAAGACAAAGCCTGGAATTGAAACTTTTAGCAATGTTGACATCTCAAATTCAGATGGAAGACCGAGTACTAATGATGTTAATATTCCTGTTGTGGCCGATCAACCTGAATCCATGCCATCTGAAGGACGTGATTTGTGGGGAAGGAGTGATCCCCAGAACTTTAGCCCATTCGGAGACATTAATAATACAGTGGATTTCAATCAACCTACTGAATCTTTACCTAATCCAATCGAATATGAGAAACAGAATGGATCAGGCACTTGAAAATTAGGCTGGAAAATAATCAATTCGGTAGACATGTAGATTTGTAGTTTCAAGTCTTAAACTTTGTCTCATTTTTCTTTTTTGAGTAACAATCTCGGTTCTACTTGGCACGATTTTTAATAAATCAGTTTTCTTTCCAACATTGTTTTTGGTTATCCATATGATAAACCTATACTGTCTTTACTTCTTAATCTTATCTGAGATATCTGAATACATGGTATTGGGGGAGAAGGTAAAAGCGGTTGGATTATTTATGAAGATTAAATATATATGAACAGTGCCATTTGTTTTTAGTTTAATCTTGCTACTGAGCTCTTGATATATGAAGAAATATAACTTGTTTCCTGTTGGTCATGTTGCAAATTATGAACTCTACACGTGTATGAATATGAACAATTTGGTCGGTGTTTTGCTAAACGAAGCTTGTTTATGAAGATACTTTTAAGATGTACTGGTTAGAACGAACATGTGAGGCAAAGAGAAAAGAGAGTACAAAAACAAATATTCTAATGTATAACTTTTGGATTCTGCTATGGACTGAAAAAAAAAACAGGTAAACCATCGTAAAGGGATATCCTGTACTTCAAAAGGCCAGGAACAAAATGCACTGCTATTAAAAATACTCACTATTTCGCGAAGGACAAGTGTAAAAATTCTTCAAAAGAAACTTCGCACTAATTTATGACAATCAACTTTTCTATCAAACCAACTGAGTTAGATGTATAACTATTGTTTGTAAAAACATTAAAATTCCATAAGGTGAAATTCACTAAAAAAACTTCATTGGAACTTATAAAATGGCACCTTGAACCGAAAACAAACACTAAAAAAAAGTGGCTAAGATTTCGATTAATAAATTAAGTTGAATTAACCTCAACTGAATCAAAATCAAAATATTGGAACGCTAACCAAAAATTAAAATAAATTTTCTATTAATTGAAAAAATAATATCAATTACGTTTACACAATTTTCAATCAAAACCAAATTAATCTAAAATCCAAATACACTACCAATAAACGTAAAACACTAGGCGAATTATCAGTTCTTGAAGTCGAGCAATATTTATTGGGATCCTACTAACTTTATTCGAGAAAAAATAAATTATTAATTTCGGTCCTTAACCTGTTTTCTTTTTAAAGTGTCGTCCAAAAGAATAAAATTATTTAAGTGATCTTTAAAATATTAATCGTCTTTCAAACAAGTTAATTATTTAATTTTAGTAACATTGAAAGACAAACATGATGAATTTCTTAACATTAAAAACTGTTTATTATAATTTCCAAGATTACTTCAGTGATTTTTTAATGCAATAAAGTAATACTTCAATGCCTAAATTTATTATTTGTCAATAGATGCAACCAGATGACATGTAATATGTAAAGAAATGCAACATTCCTTTCAACTAGTTTTCTAATTGTTAGCATTTATCATTTTTTTTTGTTATTTAAAACTTCATCACGCTTTGCGTCTCTCTTTCACGCCACAGAACAAGCTCAATACGCGATAACGCATCATTTGCTACACACACAATATGTCACCCGCTTCTGCAAAATTCAGTATTACAAATAATAGGAGATATGAAATGTAGACGGGCTCATCAGATGCATAAACATCAAGGTATCAGCAAGCAATATTTAATGGATACAAAATAAAAGTCCGCATAGAATGTTTCATGCTAATAGCAATCATAGGAAGGTAAAAGAAGAGCCAAGTTTGTTCTCAATGAGACAATTAGAGTAGGAACCAAAACAAGTATCATAGATAGGATAGGATTACAGAAAAAACGGAAAATTGGGGCAGAACTTGCTTAGCTATATCCTATTTGCTGTTGTTGCTGAGGAGGTTGGTAATTTGCATAGCCCGGATAACTGCCATACATATTGGGGTCTTGTCCAGCAGGAGCATAACCATAATTTTCATAACCCTGAGCAGCATATCCATAGTAACCACCGCTGCCATTCCACTGATTTGCATCTGGTTGGGCCTGAGTCATCCACGAAATCCAAATTCATAACAAAAATCAATTAAAAAGGATATAATGCATATCAGAATGATAACAGTTCAGTAACATTTCTTACCTGTTTGTTTGAAGGACTTCGGCCCCATGAAAGCCGAACATTTTGTCCACCCAAAAGTGTGCCGTTTAAAACCCGCAGAGCCTCTTCTGCACAGCTCCTGATACATGAACATGAAAAGTCATGGCACAATCAGAGGACACTGCATTTAGACTAGGAAGTAAGTTAACAAGATAAATACCAAATGTCTGAATGATTAAATTACCTGTCCGCAAATTGGACAAATCCACATCTCTTGCCAGCTGGAATCTTCACGTGAACTAACTCTCCATACTGCCCAAAAACTTGTCTCAAATGGTCATCGGTGACATTAGGATCCAAATTGCCGACAAAAATCTGCAATAAAACACAGGTCATGAACAAGAACAAAGAAGAGCAGTTTCTATATTGCAAAGAAATACCCACCGTTGTATTATTTGGATCATGCTCGTTCTGTGCCCCTTGAGGATTCTGATATGATGCTGCGTGTTCAAAGTACAAGTAAAAAGATGGGTAACATTGTTCAAAGTAGAAGTAAAAAGATGGGTAACATTGTAAAAGACACCAAAAAAAGATAAAGACAAAATACATTAATAAAGTTTTCAAAGACACAAGGCACATCTTTTTTGTTGAGGCACGACTTTTCAACATAATGTTGCTACATTCAGTAGGAAACTTTAACTATCCCATACTCAACTCTAAAATCACGCAATTATACATACCAATTTCACAAGCAACAAATTCTAGGTGCCTTGCATGCCACCACAAACTTTCGACACACTACACTATTAGAAATGCACCATCATTCAGAAGCACAAAATCTACCTCACTTTCAATTAAGAAGTACATGTATAGGGGGAAATAGCACCTTGAGAAGCAAATAACATAACCAGTACCTTGCACTATAAATATTAAAATATGGAAAAAATATTCACTGATATAAATATGATCAGACATGAAATAAAACAATGGATTTAGATAATTTCATGAGAAAACTCAGCAGAAAGGGTTACAATGCAAGAGAGGGATTTTTCACCTTACAGGATGCAAAGGGAATATAGAAAATGACAGTTTCCCTCCCTCTCTCAATAACTATCAAAATATTATAAAATCTACTGATATAAACAAAATCTGACATTAAACCAAACCATGCATTCAAATAAATCCATGAGAAAACTTAACAGAAATACTTTAAAATACAATGCAATGGTAGAACTATTGGCATTACAAATACTGTGGACAATGTGACAAATAAAATGGCATGAGAGAAGGAATGTGAAAAATGAGGACACCCCTCTCTCAATGGGAAAGTATCTCTATCTATCATCCTATCTATCTATCTATCTATCTATACATACATATGCATACACACACACACATTGTTTCTTGTAAAAATTGTAGTATTTAAAATACACACACATCAGGGTTTGCCATAGAGACTAACATAAGAATGAACTAGGAAGCTGTCAAATGCTTGTTACTACACTAAAGAAAACTTCACAAGTCATTTAACATTTTGACATTTTAATAGATTGGTCTTCCCAAAGGATTAAGCAATAAAGAGTAAATGTTAACTTTAATTGCACATGTGCTGAGAGAAATTTAGAAAGAATGACGACAGACCTTTGCCTTACGAAAATAAAAAATGGCATGACAACAAAACCATCTGGCAGAGTGCATTTCTACAAAATAAAAGCACTAACCACCAGTATCCCAAGGTATTCCTTGTGGACGAGGTTGGAAACTTGAATTAATAGCAACAGATAGATGAAGAAAAGAAAGTAGAAAGTAAACAAGATTTCCTAAAGAAGGGAAAGTTAAAACAGAAACTCAAAGATATAGTTCTTTAAGTAATGTCAAAGGAGTAAAGCTAAAGGAGCAAGGAGCAAGAATGGAGGACCGATATGAAAGTAATTTGAATAGCTGATAAGTAATTTGGCTAAAAAGGCCAAGCAACAAAATGAAAAGAAACGAAAATATACCGTAATTAGAGGCAGAAAAGAAAATGCCGCAAAAAATAATGGGCAATACATAAACAGATAACTGACCTACACAAGGCCATGCACTAAAATGGTAACCATTTCAGCTGAAATCAGTGCCAGGCTCCGAGATGACAGAGCCTCTTGACACCCTGCTTTGAGACAATGGGAGTTCTATAAGATTTTATTATTTAATATCATTTACTTAGCCCAAATTGTTAAAGGAAATTACAGGAAGAAATGTGTTTGGACTGCAATTCTTCAAGAGTGTAACTGAAAAGAATTGTAAACTAAAACATCTGGGATACACACAAAATAGATAACTACAGAATTAAAGAACTGAATCCAACCAGTAGTATATTCATTAACAGACCAAAAGTATGCATCTGAAAGAAAACATATCTAAATTATATTTAAGCAGCACATTGGCAGATGTTTGCATCAAAATAACAAGCACATGACAACTATGAGAGAGACATACCTTTTGGCTGGGACTGAGTGCTAGGGTTTTTATTAGAGGCAGGTCCAATTCGCATGGGCCTTGTTGAACAAAGAACCCCTTGCATTTCAGTCATAGCCCTAACCTGTTCACTCTCATCTCCAAACCTAACAAAACCATAACCCTTTGTCCGACCAGTGAGCCTATCAATTACAACTTTGGCACCCTTAACCGAGGGATACCGTGCCCGAAATGTCTCTTGCAGAAGATAATCTGTAACATCTGCAGCCAGGTCTCCAACAAATATGGTGTGATCTGGGCTGTCGTCATGACGCCTATCACCCGCACTAAAAGAAGCCCAGTTCAATCTGAAGTTCTGACCACCGTTTGGCATAATGGTTCCGTTGTATGTTTGAAGGATTCTCTCAGCACCAGCACGACTGGTAAACTCAATAAACCCATATCCCTCCGATTGACTAGTTTGTTTGTTCCGAATGACTTTAACGGAAGCCACCTGAAAGCAAGCACCATACATCCATCAGTAACCAATATTCAGAGAATCACCCTGAACCACCAACAAGCTTCTAAACATTAGTTTTACTTGTTTACACGCAACATCACCCATCTAAATCAATCAAATCCTTCCAGAATATGCAATTATCAAAAACTCAGATTCATAATTAAAAAATAATACATTAACAACAGAAAACGCAAATCTGTATTTAAAAAGTCTGAAATCTATATTTTTCAAAAGAAAACGGTATTTTTTTGGGCCCATAAATAAATTCCTAGGATAAACAGTATCTGTCCTCACAAAAGCAAAAGATTAATTCGATGTCAAACATATTCCAAATCTAAATCCACGCCATAGTAATTTCAAGATAAAATCTAACACAGATTCGAAAAAAGAAAATAAAAAACACATATAGATCGATCGAAGGGCGATTAGAGAAGGCAATGCGAAGATACCTCGCCTGTGTGCGCGAAACACGTATAGAGGTAATTCTCGTCCATCCAGTACTGCAAATCACCGATCCAGAGGGTACGGACCTCATCGGCGCTGGTGGGCTGCGGAGGAGCCACCGATTGCGGTGGAGGCTGGGCCGATGGAGCCCACATCTGAGGGGGCTGCGGCTGAGGGGGCATCATCATGTAGGGTTGCTGTTGCTGTTGCTGCTGTTGTGGGTATTGTTGGTTGGGTTGTTGGGCCATGCCGGGTCCTGGCTGCATCATCTTCTTCAACCTCAAATTCAGCAATCCAAAAGCACAGAGAGAAAAGATAGAGAAACAAAGAGAGAGAAAGAGAAGAACCACAATAATGAATCTGAGACTGTGTTTTAAAGAGTGGTTGAGACCCAAACCCTAACCTTGAGCCGTGTCCTTCTTTATGTCTCTCAACGCCCCTATTTATTTATCTTCTTTTTTTAAATTATTCAAAAATATCCAACAATATCTTTACTGCAATTAAATCTTTATTTATTTACTTTTTTTCTAATCTATTTAGGAACCAATACATATATTTTATTCATTTCTATCTATACCTTTAAAAAAAATTGGTATGAAGTGGGTGAGTGAAAGGTACTTATTATTCATAAAAATATTGATCTTCTCATGATAAATAAAATTTGTATTATACACACACAAAATATTTGTTTATTTATTAATTAGATTGTTCCCATTGCCAATTCAGGAAATAAATGTTAATTATTTTCTATTTTTGTGGTTTATTTCTTTATTTATTTTATATTTTTAATAAATTGTTTATTTTTTTAAGAACATTTGATATACAGAAATTTTAAATTTTCTTTATTCGAAATGTTTATTTGTCACTAATAATTAATATTATGATACATCCATGTTCATATAATATTAACAATTATTTTTTCTACTTATTGTTTACTTTATTATTTCAAATAAGATTGATTTTAGAGAATAATATGCTCCCTGAATTTCACAATTCTCTATAAGTAATTAGAGTTTGGAATTAAACCCTATCTTAGGTTTTTCATATAATTAAAAAAGTTAAATGTATAGGAATTTTGTAAAAAAATAGTTTCATTAATTTTCTTACTAAAATAGTTTTAAAAATAAGAATAATTTATTAATTTAACAAAATATTTACTTTTCTGTCGGTTGATGAAAAATTAATAAGTAATTCTTCTTCCTCATCTATTATTTTTGTTCTAGATAAAAATAAAGAGTAATGCATACCCACTTGTTCTATAATCATAATGTAATATTTATATATTCTCGAATCATTTATGTACTGTACATAGTTTGTCATTCTATTATATGTGAATAGTAACTTGGTGCTCGAAAAAAGTAAAAGGTCAACTCGACTGTTGGGCTGAGTTAAGATTTATGTGACTGGCCCAATTTCGATGGAGGGTCCAAAGTGCATGATAAGGTTGTCGTACGAGATACCCTTATTTTCGTGCTAGTATATATATATATATTAGTAGTTATTGTAATGTTTGTTATTATATTTGTTGATATTGTTGTTGCATGTTTGCAACACGTAAATACATGTTGATAGTTGTTGTTAACCCTAAAGAAGATACGGACGTTCATTTATAACAAAATGTTAGCCTGCGATTAGCACCCGAAGATGATTGGTACACGTGGTATGCCTTTTTTCTATTAAAGATAAAAGATAAATGTGTTTATTTTCAGTTAAGATTTGCTTTTCTCATATGAGAGTTGTTGCATGTTGCTTGTACGGTTATAAAAAGGGCCTAAGACCCCAGATGAAGGTACGTTGTTTTTGCACACTAAACTGAGTTTTATTGTTGCTTTGTGAGCCCTTGCTGACTTAAGCGTCGGAGTGTCATCAACAGGTAACAACGGAACCATATTCGAAGCAGCTAAGAGAGACGTGACTCCAAACCCAGAAGGAGGTGCGTTCATCCTAGGTCAACCGCCGAGAACATTTGGCGCCCACCATGGGGGCCCGCTAAAACTTGATCCCATCCACATCCGCAGTTAAGTTCAAGTTTCCAGATGAAGATGAGAAACACGAGACAAGTACCAACGGGACAAGATGGAGGTGAGGCTCTCACACTGCAACAACTCATGGAGACCCTAAGGGCTCTCCAGGAGGCCAATGAACAATCGAGACAAGAGCAGGAGAGGCTACGAGAAGCCAATGAGTGGTATGCGTTGGAGCAAGAAAGGTTGCGGCAAGAACTACACAAAACTCACGAGGAGTTGCGCAGGGATCTCTAGCAACGTGACCGACGACCCTCGAGAGAACGAGAAGCGAGTCTACATGAAAGGGACAACGTCGAACCATTCTCTCGAGCTATCATGGACGAACTAGTGCCCGTGCACTACGTGGCCCCTAAGATCACGTTCACGGGGGTAGAGGATCCAGAGACCCGTCTTACAGCGTTCAATGCTCAAATGATCATCTCGGGAGGATCAGACACAATACGGTGTAAGATGTTCATGAGTACTTTTACAGGTACGACAATATAGTGGTTCAGTGGACTCCTAGATGGCCACATTACTTCGTTTGCGCAATTCGCCAAGCTGTTTAGATAGCAGTTTTATACCAACCGGGTGAAACCCCCAGTGCTATACGATCTTTTTAGCGTGCGGCAAAGGGAAGGGGAGTCGTTGAAGGACTATCTTAATCGATTATGGGCTTTTACTGTGAAGCTCCAAACTCACAACGAGAATGTCATGGTGGCCGCCTTTGAGCAAGGGGTTGCTTCTAGATCGTTCTGCGATTCTCTGACCAAGAACCTAAACCCTAAACCAGGAACCCAGCAGAAACCTTTTCCGAGATCAGGTGGAGAGCAGTCGCCACATTAGCGTCGAGGAAGCAGTGGCGGCCAGGAATAATGGCCCGCAACCTCGGGTGGCTAAGCCGAAAAAAACCAGCAAGGCTTCTCGAGCCCTGAGGGTTCATGAGACCTCAATGGGAAAGAAAGCAGACACTAGGCACGCCCCATACAAGAAGGGCAAGGCCGAAGCTAGGAGCAAGGAGGACAAGTTTCGTCCCAAGTTTCGGATATTGTACAAGGAGCTTATCAGCATACTAGCAGTATCAGAAAAGTTAATGTTCCCCCAGAAAACAGACAGGAATATGGCGGGTCGAAATGATGTGTGGTGTGAGTTCCATAAAAAATTCGAACACAACATTGAGTGATGCATGGTGTTGGGTTATCAGTTGGCCGAGCTCCTGAGAGACGAGTTCTTGAGGGAGTACCTTGAGCCTGACCAAAGAGAACCTCAGGGGGAAGGCGCCCCAAGAGACCAAACGCATGAAGTCTCCATCCATGCCGAGTTAAACACCATATCATGAGGGTTCTCTAGAGGAGGTAGTACGACCATTAAACGTAAGCGGTACGCGAGGGTTGTGATGTCGTTGGAAACAGGGATCAGGATGACGCTCTTGAACCCGATATCCACTTCAGAAAGGCCGATTTGGCGGACATAGTTTCCCACGACAATGACCCAGTAGTGATATCGATAATTACAGTAGGAAGGAGAGTAGACCGAGTTCTCATCAATCAAGGGAGCTCGGCCGGTGTAATGTTCTGGTCAACGTTCGTCAATCTACGGTTGTCCCCTCACCAGTTGAGGCCCCATGACGGATGCCTGGTGGGCTTTACAGGTGACCACGTGGAGGTGCGAGGGTATGTAGACCTGAGGACAACGTTTTTGGACGAGGAGGTTGTCGGGACCATTCTCATCAAGTATGTCGTGGTTAATACTCCTTTTACCTATAACTTGCTTTTGGGGAGACCCTCTATAAACAGGTTGGGTTAGAAAGCTTCAACAAAGTACATGAAGATCAGGCTACCATCCAATAAGGGGAAGGTGATCACGATTAGGTCAAACCAGAAGGCTGCTCGAAAGTGTTATAAGAGCAGCTTGGAGAACAGAAAGAGCTTGAACTCAACCTCCTTTGTGCATGAGGGGAAGATGGCTGAGGTGCTGGAGACCGAGGTTGGCAACCGACAACGACCTGCACCTACTGGCGAGGTGCAGGAGCGGGAGATTGACAGAAAGATGTTCAAGCTCGGTGCCTCGATAGATCAAAGGTTGCAGGATCAAATAGCTGAGGTGATAGCCTAGAACATGAGCGCATTCGCGTGGTCCTCAACAGATATGTCGGGGATAGATCCAAATTTTCTTTGTCACAGGTTGACCATGGACACGAGGGTTAGACATGTGGTTCAAATGAGGAGGAAGTTTAATGAAGAAACACGCCTGATCATAAAGGAAGAAACTAAAAAGTTGTTGAATGTTAACCACATCAGGGAAATCGTGTATGCTGAGTGGCTAGCAAATGTGGTGCTGGTACAAAAGTTCAATGGAAAGTGGAGGATGTGCGTCAATTTTACTGGCCTAAACAAAGTCTGCCTAAAGGACTCCTACCCGTTGCCGAGTATTAACTTTTTGATAGACAACGCCTCGGGTTATCGCCTGCTGAGACTTCTTGACGCGTTCTCGGGTTACAACTAGATTCAGATGCATCCCAATGATGAAAGTAAGATCGCGTGCATGACAGAATTTGCTAGCTACTGCTACAAGATCATGCCTTTTGGCCTTAAGAAAGTTGCTGCTACCTACCAGCGCTTAATGGACAGGATTCTCGCGCCCCTACTCAGGTGAACGGTGCAGGCCTATGTAGATAACATGGTCGTCACCTTTGTGGAGAAGGGATAACACGTGGTCAATCTGGAACAGCTGTTCGCAACCATTGCTAAGTATAACTTAAAGTTGAACCCCGAGAAGTGTGTGTTTGAGATAGAGGCTGGGAAGTTCCTCAGATTTTTGTTGACTGAGAGGGGTATAGAGGCCAACCAGACAAATGTGCAGCCATTACAGAGATGAGGAGCCCCGCCACGGTAAAGGAGGTCCAACAGTAAACAGGACGTATGACGACCCTCTCACGTTTTCTATCAACAAGCGGAGATAAGGGTTACCCGTATATCCAGTGCCTAAAGAAAAATAATCGATTTGTATGGACCTCCGAGTGCGAGGAGGCTTTTGTAAAGTCGAAGGAGTAACTGGCCAATCCTCCTATCCTTGGGAAGCCAGTAGCCAGTGTTCCCCTGCGCTTTTACTTCGCCATCACAGATCAAACAATTAGCTCGGTAATAGTACAAGACCAGGAACAAGTCCAAAGAGCAATCTATTTTGCTAGCAAAAGTGTTGTAGGGACCAGTGGAGCGCTACCAGATGAAGGTACGCTGTTTTTGCACACTAAACTGAGTTTTATTGTTGCTTTGTGAGTCGTTACTGACTTGAGCGTTGGAGTGCCATGAACAGGTAGGGCGCCATATGTCACAACGGAGCCATACTCGATGCAACTAAGAGAAACGTGACTCCAAACCCAGAAGGAGGTGCGTTCATCCTAGGTCAACCAGAACAATTTATATCTCCTATTTTTGTATTAGTATAATATTCTTTTTTATTTCTAAAGAAATTAGTTAAACATATAATATTGATTTGTTTAAAAACGGTTAAACATCATATAAAATTACAATTTATTTTAATTATATAATTGTTTAGACAAATTGATATGTATTATAATTTGAGATAATTTTGATAAACTGAATTATTTCAAATTCTTTTTAAATTTTTTGAAGTATAGTATTAATTATTATTAATAAATATGTTAATTTAGAACTATTTTTAATGCAAATTAATAAGTGAGTTTAAGTAATTTTATTTAAAAATAATTGAATTTTTTAAATTAAGTTACAAGAAAAGTTAAACACAATTTTTTTAATTTTTCATGCAATAGTTCAATTTAATTTTTTTCACTTCATATATTATTATATTATAGTTTTATTTCATGTTTTGTGATAACAATTTTAAAAAAAAAGTTTATATGTATATAATCTAACTAAACTTTATTTTTTTCTAATTTTATACTTAAAATTAAATAAATATTAGTTTTTGTAAAATTATATGCAATTTCCATAAAAAAATAATTTTGTGATGGTAAACAATTTATATTATACTGTATCATAATCTTGACTGCACTAGTCCAATTTTATTTACTAGATATCTTTTAATTGATGTTTGTTCATAATTGTAATATAATATTCCAAGGTGATAATCATGCATAATACAGTTTATTTCTTATTAAAATGTTCATCCATTTATACTTATATTACATAATTTCTATTTATCTAATATTTTAAAGATATCTTTTATGAAAATAAAAAAACATTTATTTGAAGTGGTTATTAGTCTTTTAATTATGTCTAAGTATCTTGAAATATTAATTTTCTTATGTTTATTATGATTACCTTTATTTAATTTTTAAAAAGTTAATATAATTTTTTTCTGTCATCTAAAAAATATTCAAATGGTTAGTAAAAAATTAGCAAATGTATGATTAAAAATTGATATACACAATATGTATTAATAGGAAATTTTGAGATAAAAAGGGGATTTAAACCTATTTAATTTTGAATATATATTTTTGAAATATACACAATATGTATTAATAGGAAATTTTGTAAAATAATTTGATTTTTTACAATTATTAGATGGTAAAATAAACTTTTTAATGAATTTAAAATTATTTAGTTTTTATATTTTGTTTTGAAGATGTTAAGATAAGTTGTGTTCATTCATGTCATGCCTCATCATGAGAGTGGCATGACTTTGCTTGAAATTTTGATTGCAGCCATGTTAAAGTCCTCTACATAAAGAATAATATGACCTTTATGTGGTTCAAAATTTTCATATGCAAATCTTAAATATACACCTTTGTTAGTTATTAATCTTTGTAGACTGAAATGTTAATCTAAATAAATTTTCACCTCTTTATCTATTTGTCATTTCAACTTGTAAAAACAATCTTATATCTTATATCTATAGTCGTTTTTGCCCTAGTGTATCTCTTTCACATTTAAGAAAAGTCTGGAATCTTGGTTTATTAGTTGTCTAATACTAGTCAATTTTCTTGAATGTATACTTGTAAAATATAAAATCTGCAGAAAACATCAGAAAGCTCACTGTTAAAGGTTATAATAATAATTGTTTGCTTTCAAACTAAATGTTACACTGTTTATAAACAAAGCTCATTCCAAAATCCACGAGTTGAGGACAGAATGTAAATAGAAGTGAACAAAGCTTAACCTCCTTCATCGAAACTTGTTTAAAAACAAAAAACTTTTCATGCCCTTGTTATCAGTTTCAAAATCTCAGCAGCCTCCTTCAATCTTCTCTCTCTGTTTTCTTTGATAACCAGGTTAGGAGCCCTAGGATTTCTGCATTGCCTCAAAACAATTATAGACCCCAAGCTTTCTGTTAGATTTTAATCAACAAACATGGTATTTTAAAAGTTAATCCCTCTAATCTAAAAAAGCAAGTAAAGTCTGACCTTTTCTCGAAAACTCCCTTCCGTTTATGGTCCTCAACAAGGCCGTGCAATCGTTTTAGCAGAGCAGGGGACTTAAAAATCACCTCAACACCTATGCCAGTTGAACATATCTTCTTCAAAAGTTCAGAAGCAATGAAGAAGCCCTCGTTTTTATTCCTGGAACAAGTTATATAAAGTTATAACAAAAGTAGAATAAGAATACTGTACATCAACTTTCAAGGGCTAACTACAACTCTGCACTTATAAACAACCTCAATAACTCCAAGACAATTATCTGTACAGAATTACGACTTTGGATCAACACATGTAGAAGATGAGGATAGCGGGCAAGATTTCGGAGAGTTGATAAAGCATGCTTTAGAACCTCCTGATCAGGTATACTCCGGCTGACTGTTTGAATCAGTCGCAGCAAAGTATCAATAGCCCCTGCAGCCACAAGTTCTTCACAACATTTCTGAGAATGCCCTGTAGCCATGTCTGTGAAAATGCAGACAAACAAATGAGAAAAAGAATGATCATTATAACTGGTCAGGACTTATACAATGAACTACTATTTGAACTGAAAAAGCGAATGCAAGTGAAACTGAATCATCACTAGCACTTGAATCTATATATTTTGTAATTTGGGACAACAGAGTGAAGGAAGGGAATTAGAACAATTTAAATAACAAGAAATGCAACTTAAGGACTCTTTAAAGATATCAGGCCACCTTAATAAATTATAGTAAAAATACCAATTTTTACTTATTTGTGTCAGGCAAATTATTAGAATTAAGAAATTAGACTGCATGTTTGAGAGGCCGTCTCAAAAATAACGCAACAAAATCTAAATTCTGTACGAAAAATCTCACCCAATATTGAACAAGTATGAAGGATGTTACTAAGACTCTTCATATTGAGTAGCTCTGAAAGTGCTGCCAAGAGTCTGTTTATGAGACGCTTGCTGTCATCCACATTTCTGGCAGACTTTTGCATTCTCAAACGCAAATCCAGTAACTGTTCTTTCGAAACTTTACGGGCACGGTAACCTTTCCAGTGGGACTACAAAATTTAGAGAAAAAGAAAAATAAGAAAAAAGGGAAAACCTAGGAAAAAGAAACTAAACATTGATGAAAATTTGGTTAAAAATAATTACAATCACATCAGTAACATCACAAAAGGATTTCATTGATCCATCTACGAATGAAACAATGCATCATAGTGAAAGTGGAAAATAAAACAAAAGAAGAATGTTATTTGTCTAAACTACCCTCTTTACTTACCTAGTGTAAAAGGCAGCATCATAAAACAACCCCCACCCAAATCCCCCGACAAACGAAAATACTAAAGAATTACAGGGTAGTACAAAATACTAACTTGGATGACAATAATACGATATCTCTGAACACTAGCCTTTCGTCTGGCTATCCACCCACGAGTACAAGATTGAATAACAATGGCAGACTTTGTCATCAATTTCTGTAACAAGAGACCCTTCCACCATCGTTGCAATTTCACAACTGAAAGCAAAAATCGACCTAGTGGAAGACTACGACAGCCAACTGGAATGACTGCACTTAGGTTAGAAGCACCACCTACATCAGCATAACAAGATATAATAGTATATGTAGTAAAAGTAAACCCCACAACTAAATCACGCATTAGTACCCTAACGAGATTTTGCATAAAACACTCGTAAAATATGAATATTTACCTAATATTCGATGTCGGGTTAAATGTTCCCTAATGTAGGTTTGAATCACCAACGCAGCATCTTCCTGGCAAATGGCAGTTAAGAGGCTTTAGTAAAATATAAGAACAAAAAAAATAAAAATTCGAAGACAAATGAAAATTAAGAAATAGTTGCAGGCAGTAGCAGCATCATAATTATTTAGAAAAAAGAGATTTAGCTTGTATTTGGTTTGTTTGTAAAACCACAGTACGGATAAAAGCTTGTACCTCGTAGAGTCGTAGCTTGTATACAAATTTTGAAGTTCAACGAGAAACCAAACGTGCTATAAGGCCAACTTAGTTAAACCCCCAAAACACACAATTTGCTCCCTTTCGTTGCTTTTTGGGACAAACGATCATATATTCTATATCATACATGCTTCCGCTCAAATTTCCCGAGAAATTAAAATATATTTAAATCAATAATATTATTAGTTGACTCAAAATACCCTGAGCATGTGAGCAGCAATGATAAATAAATTACAAAAGTGCTACAGCATAGCATATCATAATAACAACTAGAACAGCATACCTGGATGACAACATGGCGTCTATAAACAGTAGCATTTCGCCTGGCTATCCACCCACGGGTACATGACTGAATAATGATGGCCGATTTATTCATTAACTTCAGCAACAAGAGACCCTTCCACCATCGTTGCAATTTCACAACCGAAAACAAGAACAGTTCCAATTGAAAACTACAAAACCCAAATGGTGCTGTGCTGCAACTAATAGGAATAATTGTGCCCAGCTTGGAAGCACTGCCTACATCACCAAAACATGAGATAATAGTATTGTGAGATGACAAGAAACCACAAATAAATTTAGCTTCATAAAACATTAATTAATTACCTAATAGCTGATTCCGAGTTACATGCCCCCTTATAAAGCGCTGGATCTCCAAAGCAGCATCTTTCTGGCAATTGAGAGCCTTTTGGCACTTCAAGCTTCGAATGACACACTGGATCTTTACTACAGCGTCTCTTAGGAACAAGAAGTCCCGCTTTACAAGCCAACCACGGCAATGCCTCTGGAGTCATTAAAGCAACCTATCAAGTTACATAGTATTCTAAAACTAAAACTTACAAAAAAATATGTAAAAGGCATTTTTCTAAATTCAAAAAATTCATACTATTATATGAATTAATAATTTCATCACACGAAACATAACATTAAAGACAATGCCAAATTTTTTTGAAGATGCACTCTTCCATGTATAAGTAACATCTGTTCACAGTACTGTTACCAAAAGAAGTAACAGCAAATCGACTCATGAATTTTTTTCATGCAAACTGGAAAGTTATGTAAAATAAACGAGGATAAATATAATTATAACAAGCTAGTCACTGTCTTACTTGAATCTCAACAATGTCCGTCCGACGCGTACAAGCATCCTTTCGGGCAAACCAGCCCCTTAAACAAGACTGAATGACAACAGCTGCTTTAAACTCAATTTTGAAGTGCTGGAAATCATTTACACATCGCCACATCCGAAAATAAGATTGAATTTTTATTACAGCTTGAATCTTATTTAAAAAACTTTTTCTTGACAACCACCTTCGGAAATTTAGTTGAATTTTAGTTGCAAATAGGTGATTCCTACGTGCACCAGCAATCTTTCGGACAAACCAACCCCGTAAGTAAGATTGAATAACAACAGCTGCCTTAAATTCTATCTTGAAGAGCTGGAAAGCATTTACACATCTCCACATTCGAAAATAAGATTGAATCTGTACGATAGCCTGAATCTGATCTAGATAACTTTTTCTCAATAACCACCTACGGAAATTTCGTTGAATTTTAGTTGCAAACAGGTGTTGCTTCTGAGTAGACTTGCAGCACATGAACTTTTTCCAAGCAAGCTGAATGATAATGGCTGCATTTGTTTGAAGATGGAAAGTGACTTTCAGTTGGGAAAAAGATAAATCTTTCTCTCTCTGATCTAGCTGATGAATATATCTAGATCGTGCCATCCTACCAGGGACCAATTTCTGAACACTAATAGCAGCCACTACCATATCTGAAATCAAAAGATCAGGACTTGTACAAGACACTTGCTTATGCCTCCTATAGAGCCAACTCCTAACTGCTTTCTGGATAATCTGTGCTGAGCTCTTTAACCTCAAAAAGGAACGTCTACAAATGAAAAGCATGGCATATCTCTTATATGTTTCTGATAGCTTCAACATTTCTGTGTGATTAAATAAACAAGACAGACCAATAAGTAATGAAAAAATAACCCCAGATAATTTTCGAGAAAAACTGATATATTGCATACCACATGAAGAGTCACAGACTTGAACAGTAGATAATATCACACAGGCTGACTTTTGCCTCACTTTTAGCCAAGCTCTGAAAACAGTTTGCAAAAGGGTAATAGCTTTTACCATCTTCAGAAACCGGCACCGTGCAACCAATCCTCTGAGATGCAGTTGTATTGTTCTTGTAGCATTTTCTAAAAATGTTAAGTACCAATTGTTAACAAGACGACATATATCATCAACAAAACAAGTTTTGCATGCAATTAGCAGATTATTAAGCTGCAATTATAGAGTGGAAAACAATCATATCTGTTGGAGATCCCACATCGACTAGAGATTAGAGTCTTTCATTGTATATAAGTGGGTGCAAACCTCAACCTTATGAGCCGGTTTTATGGGGTTGAGTTAGGCTTAAAGTCCACTCTTTCTTAATAATATCACACGCTTTTACTATGCAATGCATGGAAGAAACTAAAGTTTAAAAGCCTATTTCAATTCACTAGCAAACACATTCATTCCTTTGTATAAATACAAACTAGGACTGATAGGAGTTGAACTAAGCACTGCTTATTTTCCCTTTTTCAGCGATTTTAGGAATTAACAATCTATTGGATTTAGTACTTTTTTTAAACGCTCTGGTAAATATATTAATGACAATAGTAGCAAATAGGATTATGCAAGTCTGAATAGTTACCTCTTCTAATGTTGGTGCTGCATTCAGTGATTTTGGATCCCATCAAATTAGAGACAGCTGGTTTGTTGAGACCGTTTCTTTCAGCCATTTCTTGCCACCAAGTTTGGATCGCCTTGAATTTTCTTGCAGCATCTATGTTAATAGATAAGATATTGATCAAAGATTTTCATATGAAAGAAAACTGATTACTTCATGAATAAAACCATACCATCATTATGATTAATCTGGGATGTTTTGTTTTGGAAACTAATATAATCACATTGAAATATTGTCGCAGAATATATGAAATGAAGAAATGGGACGCTGTTGTCTACTCAGAGCCAACTATCATGCAATGGAATGAATAACTGCAAACGGGCAAGCAATAATTCCTGGTAAAACCTATGCAAAAGGAGATCAAATGTTTTAAAGATAAAGCACAACTGATCTACTAATGTTTTAAATCAATATGAATCCTTCTCACTTTTATTCATGATACCAAGTCATAGAAATCCAAATGATACAACTATCATCACAATGAGATCAGCATAAGTAATTTTATGTGGATAAAAGAATCATTTATCTAGTAATGTCAGGTTTAATATATGCAAAACTCATTCCTCATATCAAAACCAAATTAACACATATCGAAGTTGAACAATAAACACAAACAGATGACATGCAGAAATAATTGAAGTTCACATCATTTGAGTCACCAAACCTTCATTGCCAAGCACATCAGAAGCATCAGGCTTTTGTATTGATTCAGGATTTGAAAGGCACCTTAGCATCCTCAAATGTCTATGGTTCGGACTATGGCAGTCATAACCCAAGAGTTTATGGAAATTTATGTGATCCTGAAAATGAGAGAAGAGAGATGCAAATTAATGCAAAATTCAGAGTACAACAGAAACAGAATGCGATCATAACATTTATTCTGTTTACCAAATTTTTCTTGACAAATAATTGGCTTGCCAGGAAAACCAACAAAATCACCACACTTCGGTCACTGCAAGCACCATTATATTGAAGTAGGTCACTAATTTGAAGTACCTGAAAAAAAAATATACCCGAAATAAATTATACTGCCAATGGTATCAAGTGAGATAAAGCAAATGTATATTTCTTCTCTTTTTGTTTGGGTTGCACAAAAGTACATCCATATTAATTGTGCTTTTATTTAACACAATTTAAATGTCCATAGAATTGATAGAGTACTAAACCAGGATTTGGAAAATGTATGTTTCTAAGACGAAGAAAATGAGAGGGAGAGAATTAGGACAATGTTGGATTGGCATGCTGGGTAGCGATGATGGATAGCAACATAGAGGGGGAAAGTGCGCCTCTTGTAGTTGGTAAGCATTTTTGTTTTGCTGTACAAAAAGAAAAACATTTTTTTGAGACCCTAGATGATCTAAAGATCTTTTTAGATGGTTTACTCCACTAGACGGTTTGATGATACTAGATCATGTGTCTTTGAAGTTTTGATGATAACAAAATAGTCTAAGTATTGAATGAGGATTCTATCATCTGAACGTTCTAACAGTGTTTTGATGTTTTGTGAAACTGCATAGTAGACCATCCAGCATCTACAACATGTCTCAAGTTAGACGGTCTATCAGACCAAAAGTTCTTATATCAGGAAACTATTCGATCAGTTAAATGCACCACGTTTAAACAATCTTCTAGATATTACAAGTGCTGAAAATGATTTTATTCAAACGGCTATATAGTATAGTTTTAAAAGAACATCTTAATGATAGTAATAAGATCTTAAGGAAATAAAAGGGTTTATATGACTCTATAATAATTGTAACTAATTGTCATATATTGTGAATCAGTTTGAAATGCTTCCTTGAGCAGATTTGAAACAAGAGCGCATTGGAAGATCATATCTGAAGTTTCCCTTCTAAGAGTCTACAACAATAAAGACAAAGATATGTTGTGACGAAGTTTATTTAGAATCTCTGTTTTGCTGTTTTGAGCTTCAAAGGTCATATTCTAGGAGCTATATAAAGAGATGAAAGTCAAAGACGAACAATACAATAGCACAAAACTTGTAGAGTCTTATCAAGCTTTTGAGCTTTGAGTGTTCTTGGGAGTGTGCTAAACCTTTGTAATTCTTCACTTTGTGAAGTTAACCTTTGTGAGCTTAATTTGTGCTCTCTTTGAGAGTACTCTTATCCTTTGAGAGTTCTTAATCTCAAGATATAACCTTGGGAGGTTTGTGTACTCGTTTGATTAGTGGAACCTCTTTAACAGTTACTTAAGTGAAAACTAGAGGTAGTCCAAGAGTTGTGGTGAACCAATATAAAAATCTGTTATGCTGTTTTGCTTTGTTGCTATTAAAAGGTTTGTTTCTTTGACTTGTCGATCTGTTAAACTGTCTGTTTTATCTGCAAGAAGAGTAGGCTCCATTTAACACACCCCCTCTATAACCAATTGCTCCAACACATTATTCTATTAGGAGTTTAGGCTCTGGTTTAGGTTATGTTTTAGGCTCCATTTCTGATTCTTAATAAATATCAGTTACCGGCAGGTGCCCTTGTATGCTATTAGCAATAATATAAGAATGTAGGGAAATTTTTAGTTTTCAATAAATAATAACATTTCCAAAAAGTAAAATTTTAAAGAAATGATTTTTGCTCAAGTTTCCACAAAAACATTCGTTTGGGGTATGGGGAGAAGGGTGAACTAACTTCCTCGAATTGAAATAAAAAAATTTAGTGAAAAAAAATACAATGCTAATAAATCATTTAATATGACAATAAATAAAGATTTTAGTAAATTTCTAGAAAACTTGTATAACAATCCCAAATATATTTATGGACCAACTAAACAGAATTTAGTCATTCCCAAGAATTATAATTATTGGGAACCGAGATTTCTGGGTATGAAAAAATTTTCAAGTACCAAACGCCCTCTAAGAGTTCATATTATAAAGTTTATATGAATTCAAGCATGTATCAATCCATTGTATACACTATTGACTATACACATTAAGCATATTTCTTCTCATGCATGCACAACTAGGAAAATGACCATTATTTTCCTTAATCAGCCAAAGTTTGCTACTTCCCACACCAATAACTATAATTAAATTTTAGCACATATTTTTGTGCAGCTTGTGCTTTTGTCGAGGTTTAATCCTAATAGGCCTTTGACATGAGTGTTAGATATACAAAAAAATGCTCTTCATGAAAGGAATTATTTGAAAATTTAACTAATCTGAAACTGAATCACTAACAGGTTTCAAAGTACACCAGTGATCACTTGTCAAGAAGAAATATGATAATGTCTCGGCAACAATTTCAGTATGCATGCAAGTAGATATTAACACATTAGGGTATTTACCTCTGGGAAGTTCCCCAATAATGTAGTCAACTTTTGGGATAGTATAAAATTATACAGTGCATCTGAATATTCATCAACCGACATAATTGATGCCTTGCCACTTTTCAAACTAACTTCCTGTTAAAAGTGAAAAATAAAGCTGATGAACAAGATGTTGTTATCAGAAGCCAGAGGAATCTAAAGAAGTTAAAGACCTTCAAAGAACAGGAATTTTGAAGTTCTTTCTGGAAGTAATAATCAAGTAAGCACCAGACAGCTTTGCCATCAACAAGAGAATGGAAATTGTCAATTGCACAATCATAATTGCCACAAACTGCCTGCAAATATAGAAAAAACAAGGTTACAAATAACATAAGGATTTTTTTCTTAATTAAATACCAAGATCACACAATTACATATGCACAATCTGAAAGTTCAAGCAAAAATAAATAAACTAAAATCCTGAAACAAAGTGTAACAAACAAACTTTATCAAAGAACAACTAGTTATTGATGGTATACACCTAAACAAAACAAAACAAAGTTGTATTTATCTAACTACCCACCACACAGTATAAGTTAAACATGTTGGAAACTTGAAATAATGAATTTGGAATAAATATTATGTTCATCGATACTGATTAGCCTCTTGCTAAACCAAAAAGAAAAAAAAAATCTAGAGTAACTACCATGCTTTATTGAAGTATTCTAGGAGCGTACCTGAATCCAATTCAAAAGCAATTCCATAGAGCTAGAACTTGCATTGTTTACGAGAACCTATAAGATGAAAGAAAAACCAAAGCTCTAATATATAGGAATTGTGAGCTTAAAGTGGAAAAAAGTGTAGATATTATTTTATGAATCGAGCTCCTCTAAAGAGAACAACTAACTTCATAGTAAATTTAGTGATCTCAATCATAAATGAGAAGAATACACATGCATAACAAAATATGAAGGTGTTGTAATATCAAAAATTGATTTGTTCATCAATGATTGAGATTACTTACTTAACTCTTGCTCAATTTAGAGGAGCCAATTATTGATTTTATAATTAAATCAAACCACAAAGCTCATCTAACATGGAACATACCTTGCCTCCTTGAATTTTAGAAATTTCCCCTTCTAAACTTGTTTTATCAACCAAAAGAGGAAGCTGCAGGTGAAATGGCATAAAAAACTTCATTGTTGTCTAGGTTATAAGTTAGTATCAATTAAATCACAAACCAATTGCAGAAACTTAAAAAATAAGGCAAAACAGAACTTCCACCTGCAAATGAACAAACATGTTCCAGAGCAAGGAAACTGTAAGTTCTTTGTCTCCATTAGCAATATCATCTGCCACAATCATGATGCCATCTTCATCAAGTAGTGACCCACCAGCTTGCCTAACATATTGCAGCGCAAGACTGCAGTTTGCTAATTTTTTCTTAGGAGTATCAGAGGGAACTACAATTTTCTGTCAACACAATAGTGATGAATTACAACCTTTAACTAACTGGATTATCAAATGCCAGATATGCTAGTATCATTTCCAACACACAAAAATATATATAACCAACCATGAGGATCGAAGAATTATGCAGCAAGAGCTGAATAGCTCTACACAGTTTTAATCCATCTTGGAGATCTACAAATAAGTCTCCGATCCTGAAATCATACTCGACGAGAGGTTCCTACAAAATCACAAATCATTCAAATAAAACATATATTGACCTGATACAAAATACAATGTCCTTCTTCACAAATTTACTAGTAGTACATTAACATGAAAGTGAAATATTGACACTAAAATGACACATCTGCTATATGTATAAATGTCGAACGCCCTCCCAGATACATGTGCAAGCTCACACTTACATTAACAGACAACTTCACTAAGGTAAATCAGAATTTAGCATATGGAAGAAGTAACTGACCTGTTGATGAGATAATTTGTAACCTAAAATCACCAAATGTGTTAGAAGATTGCCTTCTCCATGCATTACATCAGACGATAGAAATTCTAATTTCCAACCAAAAAAAAGAGTCAAGCTACAATGTAATGTAGAAGCTGCTGTTGCAAAATATTAAAGAAGATAAGAGTAGGCTCGCAAACATGAAAGAGGACCTACCATGAATCAGCTGACTGCTTGATTTAATCCAGGATTCTGGTTTGAATAACAAAGGAGAACCCCCATCCAATCCATCAATACCATACTCCAGTGGAAGGTAACTCTGACATTTAGCTTTATCCAGAACAAGCACAAGCAACAAAATTCTTTTCAATATCACATTCCCCATATTCTCATAGTAACCTGACCTATACACGCCTTCAACCATTTTGTTATAAGCATACGCTTTAGCTAAGCCCTCATGCGAAAAAAATAATTTGTCAACGACCATTCTCAAGAACACAGCATCATGATCAGAATCCACATCACTATTTAACACCAAGGAGTCACCGCCAAAAATCACATACAATCCAATTCGCAACCAAGTTGAATTATAACACATGAGAATTCTCGTGGCCTTATCCTTCAACCCGACATCAGTTACTATAGGGCAATGCGCCTTCATATTCAGTCTTCCTTCGTCAATTGCCTAAGAAAGGTAACACACGCATAGTTCAACAACTAAAGATCAAAATGGATACGAATTTGACGCGAGTTGCAAAGCCTATGGTAATTAATGGAAGCAAAACGAACCTTGGCGACGCGATTCATTTGTAGGAAGATCTCTTTACAAGCTGCGATGCTGAAATACAAGCTCATTCGCTGCTTCAAATCGCCGAAACTGCAAACATCCTTGAGAGAATCGCTGAGGTGCGAAAACGAGGAATCAGGAACCTCAGCCGCCGTAGCAGCATTTTCCTTGGCGGACCACGTCTTCCTCTGGCGCTTGGGAGTGCGCCAGGTGGAATCGATGCCGACGACGGATGTTACCGGGGCGCCGTCTCGCTTGCCGTTGGTAGCGGGAGCGGAAGCATCCGCGGCAGAGAAGTGGCAGCCACAGGAATTAGGATTTTGGAGGAGAAAGTTGAGCCAGACTGAGAGAGACTTGGCGAGGGATTTGAGGGAGCGCTCCTTGTTGATTTGGGCCTTACGGGAGGACTGAGACTGCTCCAATTGGAAGGCCTTGAATTTCTTGGCTGTGGCGGCGGTAGATGGTTTGTTGGGGCGGCGGTGGAAGGAGGAGGAGGTAGGTGCATGTTTGGAGGCGGTGAAGAATTGAGTGGCGGGAGAAGGGGCGGTGGTGAGAGAGAAAGGTGGGCGTCTGGGAGTGGTGAAGTTGGAGATGTCCTTGAGAAGAGAGGAAGAACGGAGACAAGGAGAGGGAGGCTCATCGGAATCCATTGCACTCTGCTCTTTCTGTTGCTCTCAATTCCCAACTGGGAAAAAACAACTAGAATCACTCTCCCTCTCCTTTTGAATTTTGAATTTCAAAATCTTCTTCTGACCGTTTGCTTTGCTTTTTGTACCTATGCTTTCTTTCTTTATTCTATGGTTCATGTATAATAACTTTTTGATGTCCTTTCCTGTTAATATTTTTTTGTTAAAATTGAACAAAGTATACATTATAAAAGATAAAAACTTATTATTAAAATTAAATATCTTATTAAATTATAAAAAAAAAATCACAACTAATAATTATTAAAATAAATAAATTTTTATAATATTTTTTACTGTGTAAGTATTGTTTTACTATGTACACTTTTTTTACGATAATAAAACATTAAAAAGTAAAACTTATTTTTTGTAATAATTATTAAAATAAAAAATATATTCATAAAAATTAATTATAAAATAAATCATATTTATAATTTCACAATAGTTAATTAATTAATTTATAAAAACAGTTATAAAATAATAAAATAAATTATATTAAAAAAAAATAGATTTAGTATTAAATCGTGTACACTAAAAACTATTCCATAACCATTATAAAAATATTATTTATTAATAGTTATAGGTAATTATTAAAATAAAAATATTATTAAATCTATAAACAAATATTCATATTAAAAATATTATAAAATAAATATTTTTTATTATTTTATGATAGATAATTAATTGAATTTTAAAAAACAATTATTAAATTCAATTATATATATATATAATTTTGTAAAAATAGTATTAAAAAATTATTTAATTATTGCTTTTCAAAGGAGAAGCTATTTAATTATTTTAAAAATATTATTCAATTATTTATTCATTAAATAAATAAATAAATTATTTTTATTTATTAAAAGGTACAATTGTTCGACTAAAACACGTAAGAAATTTCTAAATGGTATATATAAATTATTGATGAATTTAAAATAACAGTTATCTAAATATATAAAACGGTAAGAAATCTTGTATATAAAAGAATAATTAAAACAAATAATCCCCTTAAGAAGCCCTAACTGTAATAGAAACAAGAGTTAAAAAACTATTATGAAATTTAAAAACCGAAAATCAAATAAGAAAACTGGCCTTTGAACTCTTAATTTGATTTTTTTTTTACAATTTGCTATTAAAAATAGACTCATATCGCTCGTGAAATTTGTTATGTTTATAACCCTTATTATTTATTACATGTTTAGTATCGTAATTATATTATAATTATAATAATGTTTGAAAGCAAGTAAGAGACGATGTTTTTTAATTTAATGGTTGTTAAATAAAATATACATAGAAAAATGATTTTATAATTATTAAAAATAAATCAACTCAAACTATATTTTTTAAATAAAAATCATACTTAATAAAGTGGATAACAAATAATTTAGACAATGTTAACCTTTTAGAATTTAGGATTTGTAAAACATGTACCCTTTGAGTGCAGGATAAGTTATATTATTCGGTCTCGGTGATCGACCGACCACATTAATATACATTAAAAGTGTTCAATAAATGACAACAATGATAATTATGAAAATTATGATCATGTCCTTCCGAATCCGAGTGACATCCCCAAGAAATCAGCTATAAATCAGGAATCATGCTAGAAATCAATTAACATTGATATTTGATAGATTCGGTCCATCACAACAAAAGTCCGTAACTAAACGCTATAAATAAACTTTCTATAAAGGTGTAAGGTACGCTTTAATCAGCTTTCATTATACACTTTTAACACAAAATACATACTTGATTGTCGAAATACATTTTTCAAGTCAACCCCGACCGAGCACCAACAATTAAAGGAGTGAGAAGACAACCGACACATCAACAATTGTATATCTAGGCCCACTTTCTTTGTCTATACAAGTTCAATTGGCGCAACTTACTTAATAATTAGCGGTCCTTGTCGAACGAACGCGATACTACATGCAACTCTTCAGTCAAGGAAGCTTGCTTAATAAGGTTAGACAATAATAGGCACATATATATTATTTTTGTGAGAGATGATTCATATAAGTTTTTTATCTAGGTTGTACAAGTTTCACGCATTTGTCAATAATATTAAGATTGGTTAATACTAATGTAAACAATGGATAGATTGATAGAAATTGATGGATCAATACAAATTTCACTAAATTGTCAGAATTATTGAATGCAATATGTTTCCAAAAAGCAATACACTATTGACCCATCATTATAAGGTGAAAAAGATATTGTCTCATGGATATGTAAAACAAAATACATGTTTATCTTGAAAAAGATATTGTCTCATGGATATTTTTTAAAATTGTTGTCATTAATTCTTAATGAAACCTAAAAACAAGACATGTTGATCAATGCTAATGACTTACTTATATAATATACATATTACACATTAATGAAATGTACAAATGCATATTATTGTTGTCCATGCATTGCATGGTATAACCCTATGAGTGAAACTCCTAATCAACCCCACTATTGGATTAGAATATTGCTTGAGATAATGAAACACTAAAAACAATATATATAACTGCTTAACAAATATAAGTCACATATACCTACTTTTTCTTTGAAATATGATGAATTAGGTGTGTCGGTCTTGCAAGAATATTTGGAGTTCTTATCCCACTAATTGAACTTCCTCTGTTTGCAAATGGACTCGAGTAGTGACATCTTGAACCACAACTTTTGCATAATTAGGTAAGATGCCCGTGATGTATATGATTGACCATCGAAAATACACTTTCTCAATAGTCACTAGATGAGGAGGAACTTTTTCAATAAACAGTTGACATTGATAAGAAATACCTTGCATCTTCATCACCACCATCATCCTTCATTTTGTATCATGACTTCGTGCACTTGAACACTTATGCAATGTTTCAAACTCTCTTTTAGACAATATGCAATTGTCAAGACAACACATGTATTTTCTTTTACATATCCATGAGACAATATCTTTTTCACCTCATAGTGATGGGTCGACAGTGTATTACTTTTTTGAAGCATATTGCATTCAATAATTCTGACAATTCAGTGAAATTTGTATTGATCCATCCATTTCTACCAATCCATCCATTGTTTACATTAGTATTAACCAATCTTAATATTATTAACAAATGCATGAAACTTGTACAACCTGGATACAAAACTTATATGAATCATCTCTCACAAAAATAATATATATGCGCCTATTGGAAACATTATTAGCTGCTCTTGTCAAACGAACATGAAACTACATGCAATTCTTTGATTAAGGTAGTTTGTTTAACAATTAGCGGCCATTGTCGAACGAAAGCAACACTACATGCAACTCTTCGGTCAAGGCAACTTGCTTAACAATTAGCAACCCTTCCCAAACTAACGCGTAATATGCCGATACGGTTAAGGAAGTTTTGCCTTAAAACGGTAATCCCGACCAATCCCTTCAGTTAAGGAAGCTTTGCCCTCATGAGACAATCTCTCTCAAACGGTTAAAATGAAGTTTGCTTCGATTAAGGAAACTATCTTAAAACAACAATCCTCAACGCTCAGCTGGTGTTTAACCTATCTGAAGCTCGACATAGCTTATTTAAATCATATTGATTCAAGCATACACTCATAATTCAAAATTGTAAAGCAATTCAAAAGCCCAAAGTGGCATCCAAAGGATCTTAGTCCTAACAATTGTTTCGACATACATAGTTAAAACTATAAAGTGTCAATAGAGGCATTCAAACAACCACTGAAAAAATCAAAAGGAATAAGGTCGTCAATCAATGAAGTACAAGAATTCATACCTTGAAGCACCTAGCAGTCACATCTAGACTTTTCTGAAATAAAGATTCATCGAGCCTAGGAGCAAGTGTACCGGTCGATATCGGACAAGCCATGACACTCGGTCTCAATGACTGACCGACCACATTAATATACATTAAAGACATTCAATAGATGACAACAATGACAATTATGGAAATCATGATCATGTCCCACCGAATTTGGTGACATCCCCGAGAAATCAGCTAACATTGGTTTAGTGGAAGATATTGATTTATTAAAGATATTTTCCAAATATACCAATATACCTTCCTATAAATCAGGGATCATGCTAGAAATCAGGTAACATTGATATTTTATAGATTCACTCCATCCCAACAAAGGCCCATGACTAAACACTATAAGTAAACTCTCTACAGAGGTGTAAGGTACTCTTTAATCAACTTTCATTCTACACTCTTAACACAGGATCGTCAGAGTACCTTTTTCAGGTAAACCTCGACCGAGCACCAACAATTAAAGGAGAAGACTTGAAGTGAGCAAGAAGACAATCGACCATCAACAATTGTACAACCAGTTTCAGGTATTATCTAGGTCCACTTTGTCTATACAAGTACACATGTATACATAAAATATTAGTATACAAATTAAGTTTAAAGCAATGTCTCATTTTACATTCATATAAACACACCTTATACACCTATATATGTACTTCTAGAGTTTGAAAATTCATAGTTTATCATCATCATATAAACAATAACACAACTGAGAGGTAAGTTATTAAAAGAAAGGTATCATTCTATCATAGGTTATAAAAAACATTTAAACAATAAATGTATACAATGATCATTGCAATTTCTGATCATGTCACTAAATGCACGCACTATGTACACATATATTCACTCATATCATTTTTGGATCCAAGTATCAAGGATATTCCCAAAAAAATATATCTACAAAACATGTATTAAGAAAGTTCTATAAGAGACAAACATAATTTACATATAAGCATCTCACACTTCGTCTCTATGGATACACAGTAAGTTTAAGGCATTTAGAATATAAGACTCATAACAAGTCAAATATGCAATAAACATTGATTTTTTGTGGATGCAACACTTATTATATATTACAATAAGCATAATATGCTTGTTGAAAGAAGAAATTAACATTGACTTTTTGTATAAAGAACAAAACCATAAAACAACATCTTTCTTCAAAATTGTTGTCATTAATTCTTAATGAAACCTAAACAAGACATGTTGATCAATGATAATGACTTACTTATATAGTATACATATTACACATTAATGTAATGTACAAATGCACATTATTGTTGTCCATGCATTGCATGGTATAACCCTGTGAGTGAATGATAAGTGCCAAATTAAAATTGGTCGTTATAAGAGTCTCTATTTAGTCACTGAAATCATATCAATCGCAATGGGAGTCTCTATTTAGTTACCGAATTAGCCACTACAATATTTTTTTTAATTAATTATTAGCGACCGAAATAGTGGTCGCTATCACCTTCTATTTCAGTCACCGATTTAGCCATCGAAAATTGTGGTCACTAATTTGATTACGGAATTTTGGTGACCAAATTTTTAGCAACCGATTCTGCCACTGAAAATGGTGGTCGCTAATTTAGTTACTAAATTTTGGTGACCAAATTTTCTGCAACTGATTCAGCCACCGAAATTTCGGTCGCAAATTTGCGACCACTTTATAATTCGATCGCTAAATGCTTTGCGACTAGGGTTTTCGCTTCTATCTTTATTCGGTGACCGTTTCGGTCGTAGATATGATTAGCGACCGATTTAAGTACTTTTAGCGACCGAATTTGGTGGTTGCTAAAAGTAATTTTTTTTTGTAGTGTATCAAGGCTAAGCCTGATATCTCCACATTCAGGCAAGGGCCAGATTGACCTTTTTGTGAAGCTTGGGAACACTTTAAAGTGATGTTAAGAAGGTGTCCAAATCATGGCTTTGAGGATATTGCTCAGTTAAACATATTCCACAATGGTTTGAGGTCTGATAATAAAATGATCTTGGATGCTGCAGCAGGAGGTACAATGATGGTTGTTGAAGCAGAACAAGCTACAAGAATCAGTGATGCCTTTGCCTCAACAGATTACCAAGCTCAACATGATAGATATACAGTGCAAAAGAAAGGGGTGTTGGATCTTAGTACTTCGGATGCAATTTTAGCACAAAATAAGATATTGACTCAACAAATTGAGGCATTAACCAAGCAAATGTCAAAACTGCCTCAACAATTACATGCAGTAAATTCTCCTTCAATTCATAATCAAGCTTTGAAGTGTGATTTTTGTGGGGGAGATCATCTTAATGGCCAATGCTCTTACCAAAATCCATAAGAGGAAGAGGTTCAGTATATGAATAATCAAGGAAGGCAAGGTGGGTTTTCATCCAATTATCCAAATAACATGGCTCATGGGTGGAGGAATAATCTAAATCAAGGGTGGAAGCAAGAGGCTGGATCATCTAACAAGCAAGTTCCTTATCAGCAACAACCACAATATCCTTCCGTTCATGAGAGAACATCCAAATTGGGGGATACTTTTAAGAAGTTCATGCAAGCTTCTCTATCCAATCAGAAAAATACTGAAGCATCAATAAGAAATTTAGAGACACAGGTGGGGCAGTTGGCTAAATAGTTAGTTGATAATCAAGGAAATCAATTTTTAGCGAATACACAAACGAACCCCAAGGAGCATTGCAAGTCTATCACCACCAGAAATGGGAAAGTTATAGGAAAAGGAATTGGAGATTTTAGTTGTGGAGGAGGGGGTTTTAAGTGAGAGAGAGAATGAAAAAGAATAAATTGAGTATGAGGGAGGAGAAGGAAGGAATAAGGAAGATGTTGTAGATATTGGAGAGAAAATAGAAAAAAATCAAAAGAATGAAAAAAGATAAGAGTGTTCCTATAAAAGATGTACCTTATCCACATGCTCTTATAAAGAAAGACAATTTGCAAGATTTATGGATATTCTCAAAAGACTGCAAATTAACATTCCTTTTACTGAAACTTTAGAGCAGATGCCTACATATGCTAAATTCATGAAGGAATTATTTACAAAGAAAAGAAAGTTCAATGACCAGAAAATAGTTGAATTGGAAGCTGGATGCAGTGCTATAATTCAAAAATCATTACCACAGAAATCTAGAGATCCTGGGAGTTTCACTTTGCGAGTTACCATATGAAATCTCACTGCTGGAAAGGCATTATTGGATCTTGGAGCAAGTATTAATTTGATGCCTTTATCAATGTTGAAGAAAATTGGAGATGTAGAAGTGAGACCAATGATAAGTGTCTAATTTCAATAATATTTCATATTAAAATATAGGCACTTATGAAGATTTATTGCTAATTTACATATAAAATAATCCCTAATTTATAAATTTATACCTTTTTAAATTTTTATGAGCTTTATTTGAATAAGAGCATTTTATTCCCAAATTTGGTGTTAATTGCAAATTTCTAGGGAGGATTGAAGATTTGGAATAAAGGAGAATAATTTGAGCTAAAAAGAGAAAGCTGGAAGGTCCTAGAATGGAAAAAGATGCAAAGAAAGATTGAGCTTTTTTTATGTTTTATCATTTAGCCCACTAGCGCGACACAGGAAGCAACCTAACCCTAGAAAACTAGGATAAGTAGAGGGCTAGAGGCTCAACCTTAGGGTGCCAGATTGAGAGGAAAACACCATAGAGTGAACTGTAACCCAATTGGGAGAATGGAAGGTGCTAGAAGTATGTGTGGCTAATTCTACCCTTTGGGATTGGGAGTAATCTGCTCAAACTCTTATGCATTGAGGTGATATTTTATATATTAATATTTCGTTCTTGATTGATTATTGGTATTGTTGTTTTACTTTTAACTTTTCGTAACAAATTGAGAATCTTAAATCTGATCGAGAGGTATTTTTAGGGTTCAGACCTAAACATCAATACTTAGCATATTTGAGTGCTAGAGATAGACTTGAAATGTTAATTGCCATTAACATCTGATTGTGATTTCTAAGTTGTTTTTATAAGTATGCGAGAGATCGATATTTAGGAAACATTCTTAAGAATTTTATATGCGAGAAATCGATATAAATGAATTTTCTACAGGCATCAATTTCAATCAAAGAACTTAATATTAACATGCTAATCAAAATACATGAGAGTGAGAGAGATGAAACCTAATCCCTATTTTTCCAATTGAAGCAACTAATTCTTTGTTTGTTTTCTTA
>Ga0123342_1001548_pt1 | contig 38742 bp, 15 predicted proteins | sample Turbeawhitnodule_FD_89960 | JGI IMG/M metagenome (GOLD analysis project Ga0123342, IMG submission 89960) | Root nodule microbial communities of legume samples collected from Mexico - Turtle bean Mexico white nodule | ecosystem: Host-associated > Plants > Roots > Nodule | place: Mexico: Nepantla...
AAAAAAAAAAAAAAAAAAAAAAAAAAAAAAAAAACAAAGCTAAAATATAATAATAAATGAACGTTTTCTTATAATCAAAACTAATGATTTTGAAGGAGTATACTCTTTTTACTTATTTTTGACATGTGTAGTTTTGTTTGGGTAAACTATTTTGAATTACCCAAGTCTTATATAATCTTGAATCAGTTTAGTACTACTTAATTCCGGCTTCATGCAAATTGTCGAATACTACAGTTCTTTTTTAAATACAGATTGAGACACAATATTATTATAAATCGATTTTAAATAAAAAAATGTAACTATTAAATTTGATAGGGACATGTTCCAATCAAAATTTAGGAGATAAAAATGGAGAGAAAATGAAATAAATTGTTTTCATATATTACAATTAGTTTATATACAAATTAATTTATAAAGAATATCTCAAGTAATTTAAAAAAAAAAAAAACTTTACGGAAAAGTTTCTCCTATTAATATGCATAGGGAAGGTAAATCAAATAACAAAATGAAAACCGGGTAAACGTTGGAAAAAAAAAAGAAATTAAACGTCAGAATATAGGTAACAGTATTTTAGCTAGTGATGGTATTATTAGAAGAAAAAAAATTAGATAATAATTTAATTAGTTAAGCAATAAATTAGAAAAGTAAGAGAATATATGTGAGTTGTCATTGATTAGGTGAACTTTTATCCATGAAGAATATAAACTATCCTTGTTTATGTAATATGATTGATAAATAATTATCTTTTTAAACGTCTAATCATAACATTAATTCCAAGGTATGCAAGTATGAGAGAATATATGTGAGAGAATTTCTATTCGGCCAGACATTGTAATAAATTTCAATATTTTAATAATAAATTTGAATATAAGAAATTTCGTAATTTTAAAGAATTAAAAGTATATTTTATTATTTTATTTCTAAAGTTTTGTTTAAATAAATAATTTTAGTTTTGGAATTTTAATTTTCTTGTTCAAACATATTATTTCAATTATTATAAAATATAAAAAAATTATATTAGCATAAAATAATATATAATAATTTAAAAATACTTGTCTGCTGATTCTTTTCATTCATGTTAATCAATATTATTTTTACAGAAAGGAGAATTAGATTTTTCAACTAATGCTAAAATGAGGTTTTCTCTATTAGTATTAATCTAAGGTTAGTTAATGTTAATATCAATAATTTCTATTAATTCAATCTATTAATATTAATATTTATTATAATGATTAAAAAATAATATTGGTGATTAAAAAAAATAACAATGTCCTTAGTTTAAAGAAATATTTGGCAATACTAATTAAAAACGATTTTGAGTTAAGAATGTTATAATTAAACGATGTTTCAATCGAGGTAGAATAAACAATGTCTAGATTTTGATAAAGTCCATATCATTCCAATTTAGATTGAATGAATGACATCCAAATCAAAGTTGAAGTTAAACTAAAAAAGAGAATATAAAAAAATATAGATATGAAGAAATACATAGAGTATAGAAGATCTTAATTTTTTTTTTATAATGATCTAAGACATAGAGTATAGAAGATTTTAAAATATTTATTTATTTAAATAAAAAAAACATTCTTTTGTATACTGAGCCTTAACCATTAAAAAAATGTTTTTTTATTAAAAGAAATAAATATTTTAAGACATCATCTTAGATAATTTTAAAAAAATCAAAAAAAATTAATGCTTGAATGTGCAGTTTACTTGAGAACTTGATGTGGTATTATAGCTTTCCTGAATAAAAAAAAAATAGGCAGCAATGAAGATGTAATGAGTATATTAAAATGATTGGAAAGTAAAGAAAAAGTGGTAGGTCGAAGAGTAAGAAAGGAAGATGCCTTATTTGTGGTGTGCTTTTGTGTTTCTAACAAAGTCAAATAATGATGCTACAACTTTATGGAGAGTAAGAAATGGAGGTGCTGGATTTTGTGGATGGAATTCCAAGTTTTAAAGTCAAGTACTTAACACTTAAGGAGGAAAAAAACCCATAACAAAGTGTAAGAATTTAGTTTTGACAGAGAAACTTAGTTGTTAAACGTGATTTGGGTAGCTGAATCCAGAAGTAGAAAGAAAGAAAGAACATGATATAGCAGATGGTATTTTAGAGAAAAGTAAGAGTTGATTGAATAAGTGAATAAGGGGTTAATTTGGGTTGGTGGGTGTTTGACCAATTTAACACAGAAAAAGGAAGAAGGAAATAAAAATGACAGTTGTGTGTGAAATGAAATGGTAGAAAATAAAAGAAAAGAAAAGAAAAGACAGGGACCACATATATATATATATATATATATATATATATATATATATATATAGATGAGTGGTGGGATAGAGAAGAAGTTTGTAGGCAGAAAGGCATGGAATTGGGATGGGCATGGATTTAGGGTTATGAGATAGCTTTGAAGGTGTGATGATGATGAAGGTGGGTTAATTCCAGAGTTGGTGCAGTAGGTTCCCTCACCAAGCCCCCACCATAGTACTGTTAGATATTAGAGCACGTAGAAACTTGGGCATATTTATATATGATAATGTTCCACATGTCAGAAAAAAGTATGGTGTTTGGGTGCCAATTTTAGGCTTCATTTTTTCCACCACAATTAACTTTGTCTTTTGCTTTCCCATGGCATGGCATATGCCATGGCATGCCATGGATTTGAATTGTTTGTAGGCTACCTAGAGAGTGTCCCCAACATGCCAACTAGCTACTTGATAGAGATGTCGTCTCAAACATTTATGCATTTTCATCTAACCCCTCAACTCAACCACTTCGCATATTTATTATCACTCCATAATAATACTTCTACCAACACCTTCTTTCTAATCAAATCCTCCTCTCTTTAATCTCTTCCTTCAAAATTAAATTATTCACTCATACTACTTCTTTTCTTTTCTCTACCTTCTTCCTTCCTATCACTACCTCAACCCTCAACATTATATTACAGTCTTTTTTATCATAAATAAATGGCGTGTGTAACAATGTTGTCATTTGATTCTAATATAAAATAGAATAGAGATGAACAACAGAGTAAAAGAAAACAAATGATATGAGAATCAGAATGAATATCTCTAATATTATTTCATTAAGATCAAAACAAAAAGTCTGAATATACTTACACTCATTCTAGATCTAGCTAAAAAGAGAAATAGTCAATTAATAAATATTATAATCATAACAGACAAAACAAAATAAAAGTTATTCACCTCTACAAAGAGAAACAATTAATAATTAAAAAATACACAATTAATATTAAGATCCTTCTATAACTCCGGTATCCATATCCTTTAATATATTCTTATAAAAAAAATACTAGCATTTGTATAAACAAAGTCCTTGTTTTGCAGTTACGGTCTACCGTCAGAGTCTAGTGTATGTATTATTCAGAGATTCTATCTAGTTGATATTGACATATTTTTAATTAAGTCCTAACATGACTTACAAATATAAAACTGTAATGATGGTAAATTTAGAAATCTATTTAATAATAAAATTTAAATAAGTTTTAAGAAACTCAATTTCTAACTACATAAATATATTATCTTAAGTACAAATGACCCTAATAATAATAACTACTTATGAATGAATGAATTAGAAGTTATGTGAAATTAATATGGTAAAGAGGGGTAAGATAATGAAAGAACATTAAATTATATAAGAACTTACGAAATTAAGAATTAACTATGAAAAGAGAAAGAAATAAAATAATTAATTGAAAAGTGAAAGTTTATATATAATAATAAACATATTAGTTGAACATAAAAGAAAAAAAAACTTATTTATAATATCTAGAAACTAAATAACTAATTATATATAACATCATATAGAAAAACACAAAGGTCGGTGGTTGATTTTCTGGTATCTAAATAGTTGTTCCAAGAAGCATCAACATTTGCTTAAAAATAAAATTTATTGTTGGTCAGGAAAAAGAGACCTTGACGTAAAGTAGACTTCGAGTACTGTAACAAGGGACAAATTGTAGCTCTTCATCTAGTGACCAAGCTTATGAACTGTAAAACTAATGTGTAGTCTAGACATGGTCAAGTACATAAGAAGTACTCCAATTAATCTCATATACAAAGGGATCTTCTATAGGATCACCATATTGAGGTTATGTTTTAAATTGGGATCCATATGTAATGCAACTGGTTTGCTACCTAACAAATCAGTACCATCAAGTAAAGATATATTTTCTCTTATTCAAAGAGACACCCCTTGCTGATTTTGCGATTTCCAAGTGTAAGAAGTATTGGAGAGAACCAAGAATCTTTAGTCTGAACAAAAAACATAGGGGCAGTTGTACATTGTCAACACAAGAAGAATCATGATCTGCTAAGATGATGTCGTCCACATAAACCAACAAAATGATCAATGAAGAACCGAAACCATGATTAAGTAGAGAGTAATTACTTTTAGACGATGAAGAACCAGAACCATGTGACTCATTAGAATGATGAACAATAGAATTATTTGAAGGAAAATTATCAAGAATGGGCAAAAGAACTACCATATCTCTCTTGAATTATCAATCAAAGAGGAATAATCTCTAAAAGAGGTCATTTCCTTGTAAGAATAATTTGTTTCATGAAAGAGAACATCCTTTAAAATAAAGAATTGTGTGGTCTTTAAGTTGTACAATTTGTATCACTTATAGCCTCTAGGATAACCAACTAAATGGATGGAATGGTGTGAGGAGTAGATTTATTTCTAGAGGAGGGAAAAGTTGTTGCATAAGGCAAACATCCAAAAGATTTTAATGATTGATAATCAGGTTTTGATCCACATAGAACTTGGTAAGGTGATTTCTATTGTAACACCGGAGAGGGAACCATGTTAGTTAGAAAGACAATAGTGTAATCACTCTCTCCCCAGAATCAGAATTGAACTAACAATTTGGATTGAAAAAATAAAGTCTGAGCCGCATTCAATAGATGTTGATGTTTTTCTCTCAACTATTGAGTTTTGTTGAGGTCTCTCCACACAAGAAAATTGATGTAGGGTGCCTTGTTCTACTAGAAAATTAGAAAGAACAATCTTTTTTGCATTATTAAACCCGAAGCACTTAACCTTGGTCCCAAACTGAGTTTTAACCATTTGAAAAAAATGTTTTATAACATAACAACTTTAAATTTGTGTGAGAGGATAAAATGTCTAAGTAAAACGACTACAATCATCCACCAAAGTTAGGAAAAACACTTGTCATCATAAGCAGACTTACCATAAGGTCCCTAAATGTCACAATGTAATATATCAAATAATGATTAAGACACCTTCTTAAGTGAAGTAAAGGATAATAAGACAATACATACAATCCTTCAATAATTATCGTCGACAATCTTCCTAAAGTGAAACATGTCTTGGATAAAAAAATAATTTTTAAAGAAGGTGATTGATAAATCATTATAGGTATAACAAATTAAAATTAAATTGAACTAAATAAAAAAAACATTATAAAGCACCAATGCAGAAGAAAGTTGATCATCGTCAATAGCTACTACATGAGTAATAGATTAATTGTGTAACACACGTGTCTTATCATTGACATATATGTAATATTGAAAACGTGACAAATTGAATCAATAATGCATCTACCTTTAAACAAAACATTGATAGAAGTAAAAAAAAAAAACTAAACCATATAAAAAATGACTAGCATTTAGAGTTGACATAATCATACCACTAAGAAGAGTCGATTATGAGACATTAGAGTTTTCAAAATCCTGAATAAAATCAACTTTTATCGACTCTAATACATATTAAGAAATAAAAAAATAAAATGATACTTGATTTATGTATAATTTATAATATATATATATAACAATAGTTATATTAACAAGCTAAACTTTGAAAAAAAAAACTTATTATACATTATAGTATAATATTTATAAATTAAATATCAAATTATATACAATATCTTTATTTTAATAAAAAAATATTTAAACAAACGAGAAAAGAATGACAATGGATATCCAAATAATGACTACATACGTTTTCACCCAAAATTAATTTTCCACATATGAACTTTAACTTATATTTTACGCATAATTGGGTTATAATTTTTATATTATCAACTAATTCAAAATCATGATTAATGCGATTTTTAAAGATGTTGTCATAAAAGTCAATAAATCTATATATAACAAAATTGTGATTAAAATATAGTATAAAAACTATTTGCACTGTATTTTTTACATATCAACTTAATTTTTTTCCACTCATCCTAATCACGACGTGACAATTTCTCTTAGGTTGTATTTGGGTAGGGGAGGGAATGTGTTAGAATTTGAAAAAGTAAATGTACTAGAATTTGAGAAAAAAAATGTGAAGAAAATGAATGTGTTTGGATTGTGGTATATTAAAGTAATTTGTAGAAAAATTATTGAAGTTTGTTAGTAATGTGATGGTTGTGAGAGATTTTTTAATTTTTATAAAAAGTGTAAAATATAAATTTATAAATTTACCATTGTATTTAAAATATTTAAATAATAAAATATTAGATATTTTTTTATATAAATTTTAGATAATTAAAATATTATAAATTATTTTTGGTACTGTTAAATGATTATTTTTGAAAAAAATATTAGTTACTTAATATTGTTGAAACATGAAAATAATTGTAAAAATAATATTATCTAAATATATGCAAATTTACGGTTATATTTATTTATACATTTTAAAAGTTTTTTTTATATATGTAAATAAATAATCGTGTAGATATTTTTTAGGATATTTTATAATAAAAAATATTATATATATAATGAATTATACAACAAATTTATTTTTAAAAAAGATAAAATTCATAAAACAAAATATAAAATATCATACAGTATAATACAAAATAATTAAAAAAAAAGATATTATTATATATATTATTACATGAATGTAAAAAAAAACAAGAATAAAACAAAAAAATACTATCATCCTACATGATATCTTTCTCCATTTTTTATATATAAAAAATATAGTAAAATCATTATTCACACAAATTATTTCCTTTTCTTACGCATCCCTTAATTCATACCATAAATATCTCGTTATATTAATTGAATCATTGAAAAACATAACAGTATAGAGTCAGTTTGTAAATTTTACTTATTAATATTTCAATGAATAATTTACTGATGTAACTAGTTTGAAGAGATATAAATATTTGTAGAAAAGAGATGGTAGAGTTAAGTTATAGGTTGCTTAAAAATAAAAGGAATATCATCACCGACAACTTATTCCAATCAGAAACTAAAAAAGAACAAAATAAAAACAATTGATTGCTTACGCACTTCCTGGATCATCAGTGACTACAGAGATGATATATTAACACACTCAAATTTAGCAGAAACAAGTGTTGTTTTTAATGTAAGGATATGTTGCAGATGTTTGTGATGAGTTGATTTATGTTTTCCTTATATGGTGGGTAATTAAGAGGTGTGAAAGAAAATTAGTGGAACATAATGCAAAGAAAAATATATGAACAGTGGATGTGTTATTTTTGAAGAGAAAGTTGAGTTTGGATAAAGACATGCAATTTTCCATTTGAGGAGAGGGAACGGGAGTGGTTGTGGGAGAAGAAGTGTTGCGTTCCCATTCCGTGGTGGAGCCTGCTTCGTATGTCACTCTCATCCCCAGAGCGTGCTGCCACGCGCACATGAAGTTAAAGATAATGAATGAAAGAAACACGTGTCAGAAAAGGGGTAAATCAGAAAAATGGGTCCTGTCTAATAGATCCCAACATATTAACTCCATGCTGAGTTCCCATTCACTCTCCATCAACACCTTCATTTTCTTCTATTTCATTTTTTTTCTTTTATTACTCTTATTGGTATTCAACTTTTAGAATTCATATTTAACTTCTTTCAATATGTATATCTACCTTCAAATACAAATTTTAATGAAGCATTTTGTTTATAAAGTTACAAAGTGAGTAATAAATAAACTGGTGAATAATTCTGGAGAAACAGTTTAGATAGTTGTTGTTTCTTATTTTTTTAACATTTTAAAAGTTTTTGGTTTTGTGGTAATTTTATTTAACTAATTTTCCGATTCAATTAGCAGTAAAACATTTCTAACCCTTAACTCACGAAAAATAACTGAAAAAACGAGTAAATGATTGTAATTAGCTTCACGGGACTGTGTTCGGATCCGAAGAAATATTGTTGAAAATGATTTGTAAGCAGAGAAACTTGGTTCACTCTTTATGTTTATTTCTATGAAATATTTCTTTGAGATTTGTGTCTTTCATAGATATGTGGTGCAGGAGGAGTTGAGAAAGGTTAAGATAAGTTAGAGAATTTAATGATTTAGTTTGTAATTCAAGAATTGGATTTATATGATATAAGGCACATGATATCTATAAGAAAAAAAATATAATCGAGTATACAAAAGAAATATATCTTTTCATATAATCAATTAGGTCATGTTTTAATTTAGGATAATATATTTCGTATGTTGTATGATGTTTTTATTAAACCTTGAAAATTTTAATTTGATGAAACAGTTGGCATGAAAATTTCAATCCGATTTATCAAAAAATTCATACACACTTAAATCCACTTAGTTTACTTACATTTAAACAACTTCAATTTTAACTCTATTTGAACTCTATTTTTTTTGTTGTTTCCAGTTTGGGATAAAAGAAATCTAAGAATGGATTGAAGAATAAAAATGAATTGATTTAATTGTAAAAATGATTGAATAGAAATAGAAAAAATTTAAAAGTGAGGAAAAAATGTAATATGTTTAAATAAAAGGTGGAGAGGAGAAGAATGTCTCTCTTTCACTGAACTTAGGTATGTGTGAATGGCTGCTAGCTAGCATGGTGGAAAGCTGTCCACTCTCATTGTCTTTCTCTAAAAATAGGAACTCAGAATTCCAATCTCTTCAATTTTCCATCCCAGTTGAGTAAATCCTCTTTCACCTTCACTTCACTTCACTTCACTCCCATCTTCCACTCTTTGCAAACTCTCTCACAGACACTACCTTTCCTTTCCTTTTCTTGCTCCCTCTTTCTCTTTCAGTATACTTTTCCCGATTCTCTAGTTTTCCCCCCTTCAGCTCTGCTTCACCACCCTCACACCCTCTTTGTCTTCACCATATTCACCTATTTGTTTTCTTCTACGTTTCTTTCCCCCTTCTTCACGTGCTCTTCTCACACCTTGTCCCTTTCTAGTTCTTCTCTCGCGGCTTCTTCTTTCCTCCTTTAATCCGTTTGGTTTCTCCAAAATCGAAGACCTTCATGGCTTTAGGAGAGTAAATTCATGTCTTTCTTTGTTGGGTAATGTAAAACAATGCTTTTTCAGTCGTTACCTTTCTGCTCAACTCACCCAACATGACCCCAAATTCCAGCTCTACCTGACCATAGCGAATTAGGAACACTGTCCGGATACTATTCAGGAGTCAATTGTTGTTTGGTCCTGTCTAATTGTCTTGCACCTACCCTGGTTCTTTTGCATGTGATGGAATCTTGGAGCTTTGTCCCTGAAGAAAAGGAGTGTGTCTCCAATGAGGCACTATCCCCTCCCAACACTCTCGGGAGGACCATAAATTCTTTCTTGGGCTGGGAACTCAAAACCCCATGTGGTTTCTCCAACGAGATGTTGGGTTTGGGTCAGCACACCATTGAGAATCAAGGTTTTGAGGAATTGGGTTTTCCAGAAATGTTGGGGAAACACTTGTCCGATGATCTAATTGCCAGTGTTTCAAGCAGAAAGGTGGATGCTGGAAGACAACACCAACACAGTGACAGAATCACAGGAACTGTTGTGGATGCCCCAAGTGGCTTTTCTCAAAGAGGGGACTCAAATTCCAAGCTTTCAAACTCAAATTCCCTCATTGATTTGAAGCTGGGTCGATTTGCTGACCATGGAGATGCCATTGATCCGGGGTTTTCCAAAGTTTTGTCTTCTTCTGAGTCATCAACGCCTCCTAAGAGAGCGAGAGTTTCGGGGGTTCACTCTCAGACTGCATATTGCCAAGTCTATGGCTGTAACAAGGATCTCAGCTCCTGTAAAGATTACCACAAGAGGCACAAGGTGTGTGAGGTTCACTCCAAGACTGCCACCGTTATAGTCAATGGTATTGAGCAAAGGTTTTGCCAGCAATGTAGTAGGTTGGTCAAGTTTTCAACCGTTCATTTTACAATTCCAAGCTGCTAAATATGTATTACTATTGCTTGTCTCTTTTTGGTGCCTATTTGAATACTCAACATGACTGTTTACCTACTCAATTGTATGTCATATTGGTTGTAAAGGCTTTATCCGCTTTGGCTTATATACTTTTCCTTTCCCCTTTATATATGGTTAAGGTTACTAGTTTTGCTACTTCATAATGGACAAGTTTGAAATGAGAAGCTATGTTGTTGAGATATATAGTTTTGTTGTAATGTTTATTATATGATCCAGGTTTCATTTGCTGGCTGAATTTGATGATGGTAAGCGAAGCTGCCGTAAACGCCTTGCAGGTCATAATGAGCGTAGAAGAAAGCCACAAATGGGGATTCACCCCGGAAAGTCTGGGAGGTTGCTTCAGCCATGTGGGGGTAATAATATATTCTTAAAATAGTTCATGACATAGCTCTCCTCTCTCCTACACTTCCCTTTTCTCTTAAATTCCCATCTTACTTTTGGACACATGCACATTCAACCTCGCATTCTTCATTGATTAAATTTCATGTGATTGGCTACTTAATTATAACTCTGTTGGCACTAAAAAGTATAGAAGCACGCCTTTGAAAAGGTTGTTTCTTTTCCTTGTCCATTTCTACCTTTTCCAAGGCTTCATGTAATCCTCCATACAGCCTCAGAAATGATTCAAAGTTTTTGTTCGCCTTTCTGTTTAACATCTCACTTGATTCCCGTCCATACTATGGTACATTTGTCATACAGATTTCTGTCAGGTTTCATTCTGATGTCAGTGTCAATATTAACTCTTTGTGTTCAAACAGCCACACTTCAAAACATGTAATGTGGTCCAACTTATATTATATTCTAGAGGTAATCTACTAATTGGTATCCTGCTTTGTCACCCACCCAACAGAATAAATATGAATTTTCAAATGTTGATTTACCTGATGAATATATAATATATCTATAAGATATGCTGTGTCATCTCATAGCCACATTTGTTTCAAAATGTTTATTCTTCATTTATTTTCTGTTTTGACCTTGTGTAAACTAACTTCCTTTATTTTTGGGCTACATTGTCTAACTAGTTTTAATTTGGACTCTGTTGTTAGCAAATGTTAAGTGACTTCTTGAACAAAAGATTGGTGTTATCTCTTAGGGGAACTGTCCTTCAACTAGGTGAGGTTGACATGGACCACGCAATGCCTTTAGACTTTAAAACCAAAATTTCGTAGATGTTATTACCATGAGGTCTCTGTTGACAAATTCTCCAATGTCCTTCTCGGTCCACCTCTCCTCCTTCACATGGCTAAAACCATGCAATCTAAATTTCTCACACCACAGGTGCCACACATCCATCTCCCTTTTGATTAATCATTAACATCAACATGAAGCCCAATCAGCTGGAAATAACTTCCGAGCTTTTATACCATATACTAACCTTAATATTCTATGATATAGCTCAACTGTTGCCACTCTTTTTTCTGTTTCTAATTAACAAGGGTGAAAAAAGAGATGAAGCAGTGAGAGAGTTGTACGTTACTGTTTTAAGTTTTTTTTAATTGTTTCATGAAATGAAATAAACTTCTTTATTGTTAAAAAATTGTGATAAAACATCAAAAGTGTGTTAAAAAATTTCTAGTTGTTTTAATATTCAGAAACTCTTGAATTGGTCTTTAAATTGTATGGGACGTGCCCAAATTCTAAAGCTACTTTTGTTCCTTAATCATATTTTGAACCATTTCATTTACTCAGTTAATTTTAGATGGTTTCACGACTCTTGTAAGAACTGATTCCCCAACGCCAGGTTTCTCTACTTTTTTAGTCATCTGTTATTAGTAAAGTTGTTTGAATTTGATAAGGATCATGTGGTTGCAGATAGCAGATTTCAGGGAACTATGCTAACATCATCCTTTATCCGCCCAGAGATGCTTCCTAGTGGGGTCATGTGTTCTGAGAAATATGGTATGAGTGGCTTCTGGCGACATATCAAAGCAGAACACGGAGCTGGCTTTAGGCATCTTTCTTCTATGCCTGTATCCAATGGACATCCTCAGTCAAGATCGTTATTTCCGTCGTATAACGGAAAACAATTTCCTTTTCTTCAAGAAAATTGTGCAACATCCACCACAGGAAGCATCTTCTGTGAGAGCAATAGCCACTATCCACCTACCCTCAGGGCACAAGATTCTGGGTTAAGGCCACTATTCCAGGACACCATAGGAAATGAGGACTTCAATGTTTTTGATACAGCATCAACTGTTCAAGGATTATCGGGGATTTCAGACTCATGTTGTGCTCTCTCTCTTCTGTCATCTCAATCCCAGAACTCTTCAAGCCAATCATCAGGAATTCCCTTGGTTCACTCCTTGGTTATTCCAAGCAGTCATGGCCATCACTATAGCATGAGTCAGGTGTCTGAAAAGATAGGAATAAGCTCACAGACTTCTTCAAGCCGAGTGTCAGATAGTTTTCCTTCAGAACTGAATCATACAGATGGAAGTCATCTCAGTCCTGTGTTAATATCAGACCATAATGATATTGTAAACTTTGATATGACAGATGGTATCTTCCATGGTTCTGAATTCATGAATGTGAAGGATAGACTTTCCTGCGAAGATGGTGCAACCATTGACTTGCTGCAATTGTCATCACAGCTTCAGCGAGTTGAGCATGAGAGGCAATCCATGCAGGTGAAGCAGGAGAATGATGCTTCTTGCACTCTGCGGATTACATAAAATGCTTTGGAAGAGGTACGTTTTCCTGTTTTGTGAAAATTTGGTGACCTAATTTCTCTATGCGGACTACATTGGCACTTTGCCTCAGGTAAACTTGTGGTTACCACTCTTCACTATGCACTAGCTTATACCATGCTTCCTCCATTCCTCTGCTTTCGAGGAAAACGAAAAATAATATTTGAGGCTGTCATTTAAGGCTCTATTTTAAAATGACTAATTAAATTATGTGAACTAACACCATCAGTGAAAGAGACTTTTTCTTATTCAATTTTTATTAAATTGTAGATCTTTAACATACTTTTCCGATCTAATATTGATACCGGTGTAAAAACTGTAAAAATGATGTATTGTGACATTAATGAGTTTGACATTAATAACATCTTGCATTGTCAAACTCATTAATTACTTTGACATTAACAATATATTATTGAATGGAAGTATAACATTTTTACACTCATAATGCATAAAATAAAACACAATCTCTTTTGGGTCTCTGGCCAAACAAACAAGTCATCATCCCCTTGAGCAATTAAGGGAAACGGTGTCTCACTTGCATAATATGTATTTAAGTTTTTCAATTACCAAAAAAATTATTAATATTTAATTCTATGTTTGTGTAATGATTAATTAGGTATCAAATGATTCAATATATTGCTTTCCCTCTGTGAAGTACATTTACATAAAACGGAATTTAGAGGATGAAAATTTCATTTTGTATTTGTTGCAGGAAACAGGTTGTGCGGCATGTGACAGACACACCTAGGCCAGTCATCTTAGACAACGTAGGCCACAGTGAAATTAAATCTTCAAATGGTGCTATTTTCATCTGTTGCTAACTATTTAATGTAGTTTGCTTGTGCTGATTCGGTTCAAGAACTTGTCTGCAGAATAACTGATCTACTAAACACGTCAGGGGCTATATCTATGATATTAGTTCGGACGCAATTGTCCCAAGTGTAATGTATCCATCTGGATGTAATAAACAAATGCCTTAGATGTATGAAAATATGCTTGTCATGGCATAAACATTTCAAACCAGGACAATTGTTTACTAGAATTGACGTTCGATTTCGTGCCAACTTTGGCAATGACATTTTTTGTCGTACTGAAATATTAATCCTGCAGTGGTATTGTAATAATAAAGACAAGCTTTAGGTGTAACAGTTTACGTGTCTTGCTTTTTTTCAATAAAAATTAGAGTTTGATCAAAATATTAAGTTCTGAGTAACAACATTAGAAGCACAGTTGGATGAGTGATACTGTGGAAACCAGCCTGTTCTTGTTGGAATGTGGAAGGTCTATATATACTTTTATGAATATTTTCTGGAAAAGTAACTTTACATCACTTTGATGGGACAAGCAAATTCATAATCATGAATGAGAGAACCAGAATAGGGACTTGCCAGACCAACTCACTAATCTCGTTGAGAAGCGCGTCACTAAATTCAACACTTGAAGCACGTACCATTGTCACGAGTCTTGGTGCCACTCTGTATTCAAGGCATTAACCATTTTCATGCACAGAAACCTTCAAATACTCGTCTTCTTCCACAACCATCTACGCCACACAAGGATGACTACCAATTACCAACCAATGCTTTTGAAACCGAACCTATGCTTCTATTATATTTAAATTAAATTCCAACACATGTTAATAAAATTATTTGTTTTCGAAAACAAAAGAGATGACGAGTATGAGCGAGCATGAATTATGATAAGCTAGCAATATCAAACAATGGTGATGCACGTACAAATGATAAAACACTGAAGCCAGAATGAGCACAGATAATTAATACATCGAAAGAAAAAACAGTCCAGAAAAGTGTAGGGGGCGCTAACTAAATTTTATGCTTGAATTCATCAAAATGCTAGGAACTCAGTTGTCTACTCTAGAGAGCAAAAAAGAACAAAGAAAAACTAACGATTAGATAATTTTACAACGCAAAAGCTACAAAAAAACACCACGTGGGAGTATAAATCTACCCTTCTAAGTAAATAACAGGACAGAATTCTTGTGGCAAGCATGTATGCCACGGTGTTCCATGCATATTTTGAACCGTGTGAATGACTTCAGTTTCAGCAATCTTGTGCAGATAACTTGGGTGACTTCAAAAGAGAAGATGACGCCCTTATGTTCCACATACATAGATTCTCCAACATGATTAAGTCAATAACATTACCACACAAGCTAAAGTGCCAAAAACTGTGCTTAGTAAAGAGAAAACTAGTTTTGAATTTGCATTGGGCAGCCATGGATAGGCATCAGGAGGTGGCATTACACAGTTGTCTCCATTGAAATAAATTCTTCGAGGGAAAGCCCATCCCTTATCAAATGTGAAGGTTGATTTGTCCTTTCGGAATAAGAGCTCAGACTGCACATTCCCGAAGGGTCCTGCTGAAGTAAGTAAATCATTGTAGAACTTGACTCCCCACAGCATACCAGTATCATCTGCAAAACCAGATCCCAAAACAATCATACAAGAATTGGAATATTTTGCTCACAAGTTTATCTAAGACTATATGATAGTGCAAGATAGAACTTACTTAAGCCCACATAAGGCGTTAGCGGCTTGTAGTTAAAGCTGAAAACCTGCGTTACATTGTCAAAGTTTGGATGCTGCACAACAAGGTTCCATTGTGAATAGTTCACTACGTAATTGAAATTTGTGATTGTGATTTTGATCCTCCAGTATTCTTTATATTGAAGTTTCACGTGCCAATGCACTCTAATAGGACACATATGATTGGTGCACCGGACCAGAGGTGTATTTATAGATTTGCCTGGTGGCGATACTACTGAAGCTAGATGTGGGGAATTGGGACTGTAAGAAAAGTTCAGAAAATTATATCAGAGGACAGTTTTATACATAACACAAGAATGATAAATTAATGACTTACTCTACACAGCTGCTAGGTTCTGTTTTGTTTTGGCAACCACAGGTGCAGGTAGGGCAGTTTACTATTGTACTGTTGTAGAAGGATGAAAGAGAAACACAGCACGTTGGGGTCTTCTGAGCTAGGAATTGAGAATACGTGCACGTAACATTCCAGGTCACTGCCAGAAAAATATTCAGATTAGGTTTAAGCCAAATCTGAGAAACTAAAACTTGATTTTCATAATTTTTCTGCTCAATGTATAATGCATAAGTAATTATGTCTAGTTACCTAACAACTTATTATTTGTTTGACTAAAAGCTAATAATCCCATCTCATCAATGAGGACAAATATTGCTGCTATGAAGGAAAATTGGGTTCTCTTGTTGGTAACTCAATAATATTAGCCTATTCAGTATCTGTTTCTATAAGATACACTTCTATATACCTACAGATTTAATCAGATACAAAAGTCACTTCAGTTTTGTAAGAGAGAAAATTTATGGAATAAAGTCTAATGTGTACATCTATCTAGAACTACAGTTTTGTTTTTCAGATAAGTTCAGAAAGAAACAAGTATATATATGTAAAGTTACAAGTCAATGCATTTTGCAAGTAACTTACTCAATGCTTGAGTGCTTCTCCTCTTGTCTTTGGTAATAAATTTAGTTGGTTTAACAATCTTTGCAGGGCCACAAGTATAACCAGGCCCTGGTGCTTTCAGGGTAAAATTTCTTGGCAGTTTGACCGTTTTGTTGGTTGTTCCTGCAGAACCAACACTGAGTTGAAATGAGCTTATTGCATGTTCAGGGTCCTGGGCCCATGAGGTTAGGACTCCCCCAGTGCAACAATTCGCAATCTGCTGGTTGTAAGGACTTCCAGGCAGTAAATCCACAACGGTTGGATCCTTCTTACAACAATGAGGGATGTTCCCTTTGAACCTTGAACAGTCCCCTTGCTCTGTGGTTTGGCCTCCCATTACATTCCAAATTACTTCCTTTTTTGCCCATGTCCACCCTAGTATCCATCCAGGGGCCTCAATATGCCGATACTGTTGAAAGTTGTACATTGTGACAACAGCCTGTAAAAGCAAGAAGGATTTAGTATGTTAAAGAAACAGACAATACAGCATCTAATATTGATTTCTATATAAATTTGAAGGTAATAAGAAATTGGTACAACCTATACACAATTACTGTCTGGTTCTAAATGATTGTAACTTACAATATGTCAAAAAATAGTAACCAATTAACCATAAGAGAAAACTTAGATGCACTTCCTTAAGTGCTATTTGTGTTGTTTTTTATCAAATAGAAGTTTCACCCTGGATACATGCACCGCTTGCTAAAACATGGAGTTCTAGCCATTGTGTAAGAATTGAAGTTTAACATTAACCATATTAAAGTTTAATCAAGCAGACACCCTAGAGGTCCAGATGAAACATGGTTTGTACAACTGAGAAGATCCACCAAGCCTAATACGAATCTAGTCCTGTACAGCTCTAATTTCTTACTCCAAAATAATTTTCAGGTTAAATGCCAAAACTCACAATATGATGTTTTCCCAAGTATTTTCTGTCGTTATGAAACTAGTGATGATCACTTACCATATAGCCGTCTGGTGTCCAGCTTATGACATCCCATTTGATAGTGATGTTTCCGGTTGGATCAAGTGCATCATAGGCTTCTGTATATGATTGAACAACCATGAAAAGTTGAAGACTTTAAATTCTGGGTAAGATTACTTAAAGCAAACAATTTTATAGATCAAAGTTCCATATATCTCACAGCATTTCTTCTCAAGTGTAGATTAGAGAAGCCTCCAAAAAAGTAGTTTCTTCAAGTAGAAAATAAACAGAAAGCTTTCCCATTTTCCCTCTTCATTCAAAAGATGTTGAAAAGATACTTATGTCACATCCGCATAAAATCACCAAATGAACGTTAATTTAAGAAGAGTGTAACTGGGTTTGTCTATAGTTCTACAAAGAGAGCCAGAAGACAACAATACCCGACATGGTAGCCATTTCGTCATTAAAAACAAAAGCAAACAGCAAATATAAGCCTCAGCAATTGATAAGAACACAGTACAAATGCCTAGGAAACTTAAAGAAAGACTAAATGTAAAACACTAAAAACAGTTGAGAGAATCTCAGAAGTCCCAAAAAAACATTTCTTGTTTCTTCATTTTTTGTTTTAGTGAAAATAGGAATGATCCTGAATCTTCATGACAACTCTATTGTAAGAAAGTGTGTTCCCAAGCAATGTTGATATCAGTGAGGATGAAAGTTAAGCAGTACCGGTAGAAGAGAATGTAGTGCACAAGAGCAGTGACAGCAGTAAGAAGGCCAAGAAGCCACTACGGGGGACAGCAGATCCAGTGGTTGACAACCACACAGACTCCATTTCTTCCAGTGCAGAGTTTCTTTCACAATGGAAATGTAGCTAGAACTCACCCTTGACAAGGTTAAGGCTTTTGAGTTTGAGTTCAACTTGAAAAAACTCTCTTCTATCTGAAACACAGTTTGAGTTGCCAAATATCAATGACACCCTTGCGAGTGACATTATCATGCTCTCTCTGTCTTTTCAAAAATAAAATTACCAAAGTGTTCAGCTTTTCTTAGTGCTGTCATTATTATTATTATCAATATACTCTTTCTCACCCTTCATTTTCATTTCCAAGTACTAGTATTCCGGAAAAAATGTGATTTTTCCTTTCGATATTCCTTTTTTAGTTTTTAAATTTAATAAACATCAATCTGTTTTAGTTTCTCGTAAAAACCAAAAAGTACTCATTCTTCAGAATAAAAAATATAATTATTTCATTCTCAGTATCAATGTTGAGGACAGAGGAATGTAAGGGAAGTAATAACAGTATTATTTAATTCAATAGAAAGCAATGCAGTGAATGAAGAAAGAAGAACTATGGTGCGAAAAGGAAGACACCACTGAAGAGTAAAGACACGACACTTTCCCCTCCCTTTAATCATGTTTGCCGCGTCTATCCATTTTTTTTATCCCAGACAAATAACATTCATTTGACAATATATGAAAAAAAAAAAAATAGGAGAATAGATGAAAACTCATACGTTAATAAAAACCATACATAAGTAGACTATACATATTAATAAAATATTCTAAAAACAGACTATAAGGAAGTCTATTATAACAATGAAAAATATTTTCTATGAATAAACCATAAATTAACTAACTTATTAGCACACGTATTCCCTTCACGAAAAATATGAAAAACCCTAAACTTGATTTTTCCACGTTAATTAAAACTACTCATTAGATTTTCATTTGATATAATTTACTATTTTAAATTTAAATTATTATTATTACTTTGCTAAAAGAAACTTATAACTTTAGAACAATCGAGTTGAATAATCTGTAGAACTCTGACATAATTTATTAATATTAATTCAATTGGGTGAATATGGTTTGTGAATTAATATAAATGTTGAATTCATGATTAAAAAAACATTGGTCACTTGGTGGAACTTTTCTGAAGAGTTAAGACATGAGAATCACTTTGCGGCAGATAAGGTAATTAATTATTATGGACTTTAATTCACTACCACGCAAAACTAATGACATACATCCATGAAGAAGAAAAGTGTGTGGATGACATAACCAAATAATTAATATTTGGTATTTAATAATGTTGTTAAATAGATAACATTATCAAATCACTACATTTAATTTATACATTATAGTTTTAATTATTTTTACCTCTCCAATTTTTTTTTTTATCAAATTCCGTCGTTGGTAGAACCTACTCTCACCCCTCCCAATAGTTGAAATGAAAAGTAGTATATATTAGTGCTGTGTTCATTTCAATGAATTTTGATCCCAGTTTTTTGAAGTTACAACACATGCTCACTTTGGCAAACATTTATGGGCCTTTTCCTTATGTCAAATTATAGGCAATTACTTCCTGCACCATCCCAATTTCAGTATGAAAAGACAAAGATACCCTTAAATAAATAGGGTTATACACTATGGATCCTCTTTTCCAGAATGTTTCCAGATTTTTTTTCTTGAACGAATTCTATGTATTCATAATTTTTTAAAAGAATGAGATTTTGAATTTTGAATTCCGGATATACTTTTCCAAAATGTAATATTTTCAATTCTGGATTCTTTTTTAATGAAGAGCATAAAAAATTATGTTGGATGCAGGTTAAAAATGATGATTGGGTGTAGGAAGAACTTGTCCAAATTATATGCACTAATTGAAGGGCTGAGCCCAATAAAGAATTCGGCACTAAAAAACACTATCTATACCCAACCCTTTTACTCTTCAAATCACCTATTCTTTTAAAAGTCTTTTGAAATACCAAAACCCTTCTCATTTTTTCTCTTTATCTGCTTCTCTTCAGAGACATCTCGTAGCAACTTTATCTTCACAAATGGACTCAAACTACCTGTAACCCGTCAATTCTCAAAATGACTGTTTTACCCCTTTTTTAAATGAGTTCTAGATTATCTTTTAGAAGCTTTTTTGGGAACATACTTTACAAAAATCAGTATTTTTGGAAATAAACTTTATGTAATGTATATAATATGTTTTGCAATGTATTTTTCAGAATAGCTTTTATGGAGTGTGCTCTGAAAAGAATTTTTGATAATAAATACGAATTAAATAGAACACTTAATCATTTATCTTATGATGGGGTCAAAAAGAAGCACCCTCCAGTTAGACATATTAACTGAAGTCTAAAATCTGCTTGTTCCACTTGCTTATAACTAAAACATACGAGAATTTTTAAATATATCATCTTTAAAAAAATTCACTTAGATTTTTTTAACCATCTTTCACTTCTTTCTAATGCTAAAATAAAATAAGCAAAAAGATAAGGAAAGATATAGATGTTTAACTATATATTATAACACACAAATTTCTTAGAAATGATTCTTTTAAAGATAAGTCAAATGTAAATATCTCTTCTAAATTATAATTTTTTTATTTTATTTCTATAGTTTGTATTTCTTTTTAGTTTTACGAGTATTTCAGTTTATAAGCATATAAGTTATGCTTTGCAAACAAGGTTGATTCTTCCTGCACCATATCAATTCAGATTTGCACTCAACATACTGACCTTTCGGATGTCAAGATCCGTATGCAAACATAAATGAGTTCCAGATCTCAATTCTCAACACCATTTACAACACACCATTCTGGATATGACCATCCAGAAGCTTAAATGAAATATGAAAATGACCTTTTGGATTTCTAAATCCAGAATGTATAAAAATCACTTTCAAATATTGGCATCCGTAAACAAATGTGTGAAAATGACAGAATGGAATTTTAAAATATTTGTTGGGTGCCAATCAAAATTGATTGGGTGCAAACAAATGGATAAGAAAAGGTTTGTCCATTTCTATGGGCTTATATAACTTGAAAATGGCAATTGCTTCCTGCACCATATCACTGCACCGATCTCAGTGAAAAAGACGAAACTGTCCTTCAAAAAAAATTTCCAAAATATGTGTTCTGGATTTTTTTTTTCGGAACGAAATTTTATATTACGGATTTTTTTTTATCTGGAATGAGTTTTTCATTTTTGTTTCCAGATTTTCATTTCCATAACACAATTATTTCTTTTCCAGAATTTTTTTTCTGGAATGTATTATTTTTCAATTCCGGATTTTTTTATCTAAAATAGAATTTTAATTTTTTTTTCCAGATTTTTATTTCCGAAACTCAATAATCACTTCCAAATTTATTTTTCCAGAATATATTATTTTCAATTTCAGATTTTTATTTCCAGAATTAAAGGCATTTTTTGGAAATTAAAAAAATATGTTGAGTGCAGATTAAAAATGATTGATGATTGATTGGGTGTAGGAAGCATTTGCCCTTCAAAATTTAGCCATTGTATTATGCAACCCCGTCTTTTTAAACTTGCACTCGTATTAGGAATTGAAATGAAAAACTATTTTTGAAAAAAAAATATTTTGAATTGTATATTTCTATATGTATTTATGGATTCAAAAAATATCTTATAAAATATATTTTATAGATTGTATAATCTAATAATACATTTTGGAAAATATATTTCAAAATATAATTTTAGATCCAGATTACAGAATATTTTCAAAATATAATTTTAGATCCAGATTACAGAATATTTTCAAAATATATATTCTAGAATATATGTCATATTCTCAAAATACATTTCATAAAGCACAAATAAAAATATATATTTTTGGAATATAAAATTAAAAACTCAAATTCTATGGAGGTACATATCAATACATGGGATGAAAAATGAAATATGTTCGAACATTTATTGCAGTAATAGTTTAAATCAACCTATGAAATACATGTTTGCACAAATATCTCCATCAATATTTTTAACAGAAAAAATAATTTATAGATATTTTCTCTTATAATCTTTTTAAAAAAAATACTTTATTTTAGTATAAATTAATTTTAATTTATTAATAAGTTCATTTCATTTTTATCTCAGGATAATAGTTATAGATTGAATAAATCATTTTTTTTTATCAACAATAAATAAGAAATATTATGGGTGATTCAATCTATATACAAAATCGTACAGAAACGAACAACACCTCCTTCAGAGACTTGTCACTAACTTTCTACTATACCAAATACTAGAAAACAGATCTCCAAAGACCAAACCACCTGCCTCTCAAAACAATTAACGAAAACAAAAGTCCCATGCAAAAACCAAATCAAGTCTGACCAACCTAAATAATCACTTATACTTAATTAAATACATACAAACCAGGGGCTAAGACACCAGTCCCAAAAGGATAAACAAACTGAAGGTACTTTAGAGATTACCCGTGACCAGAGATAAACAACATGAGCTAAGGGCAAAACTTTTATCTTCCAAAAAGAACTATACAACCGCTTAACTTCCCCTTCTTCCTCTCCACTTAAAATACCATAGGAAGAATTAACAAAATACTCAATAGACTCGCCAACCTTCCAAACTCATCTATCCTCATTTTTCAGAACGAGACTCAAACCGTGCACCTCCTCAAGAAGCTAACTAATATGGTTTTTCTCCCACTCAAAAAGACTCATTCTCCAATTTAAATTCCACACTCAAATGTTATTAACCCAATCTTCACAACGAAAAAGCTTAACGTCTTTATCCACGGACATAGAGAAAAACTTTGGCAACCTACTTTTCAAATCACTAGAACCCACCCAAATATCTTCCCAAAAGAATACTTCCTTCCCATTACCAACTTCCCACTTAAAGCGGTTTTCAAAAGTCTTTCCCCAACCCTCCAACATCCAAATATCCTTCAGGTCTCTTCACTAGAGAGAATCAAAGTTGTTTAACCTCTACTCTTTAAAACATCTCCAACCTCCATACTTAGACTCAAGAATCTCCTTCCACAGTCCACCCTTGTCTAGACTCAGACGCCAGATCCATTTTCTCAATAAGGCCAGATTGAAAGCCTAATATTAAGAATGTCAAGTCGCCCACTTCCCAAGATTCACAAACCTTGTCCTGGAAGTGCAGTTAATTTTCCTCCCTTCAAACCCCCAATCCCATACAAAATTTCTCTATAAAGTCACAACCTTCTTCAACACTATGGAGGGTATCTTAAACAGGGAAAGATAAAACAGAGGGATTAACAACAAAACAGACTTAATCAAGCAAATATTCCCTGCTAACGAGACAAATCTACCATTCCACCTACCTAGTTTATTATTGATTCTACCAACCAATTCATCACAAAACACGTCCTTCTTGTGACACCCCCTACTAGCATCCACAGATTTTTAAAAGGAGTTTTCATCACATCGTAATTGAGAATTGACACAAAACTGAGAAGCATGATTTCATCAACCCCCACCCCACCAATTGGACAGCTTCCTGCTTGAAATTTTTTTAGCTTTGTTCTGCTAACAATAGTCTCCTCACCTTCCTCACAGACTCACCTAAATTCTTTTCGTCGTCTGTTGCATCCACCTCTTGAATCTTCTTTTGCAGAACTTCCCCTGCTCAATTAACAATTCCAAAAATATCTTTATTCCATATTTTCAAATCTGATTTTAACTTTTCAAATTTTCTTTTAAAACAAACACCCCTCTACCTTATACATCATACCTATTCCATTTACTTTAATCGAATTCTTTAAATTTGCCATCAGCCAAACATCCAAATTGGATAAATCATACTATATGACTCACAAAATATTTAAAATTCTTATGTATCTAAGTAAATTTATTATAGTAGATTGGATTATTTAAAAAAAAAATAATAAACTAAAAAATCTAAGGGTTGAAAACAATTATAACATTTTTTAACTATACAATAAATGTATTGGAGTTGATAAGGATTGACTTCATATGTCATAAGGATAGTTTAAAAACTTAGTGGTTAATTAGATACCAATTTAGAAATCATTTAACAATAATAGAAACTAATTTTTTTTTAATCTCTAGAATGATCTCTACTTTAGTCATTATAGCAACTAATTATTTTTTTTCCTAAAATTAGTTTCTATTTTATGATTTATTAAATTATATTAAATTAAAATTATATTAAATTAAAATTTGAATATAAATTTACGTGTCCAATCGCACTCAACTGACATTATACATTAGTAGATATTCGTATGTACTTAAGCAACATGCGAATAGAGATTAAAGTTGGTATTCCAACAAATATAAAATTGAATACGGATATTTTATAATATAAAATTAATTAATTCTATAATATCTTATTGAGACTACAAATCAATAATTATTACAAGTTTACTTTCATAATATTTATTTTAACCAATCAAGCTCGTTTATTTATCTAAGTAACAAAGAATTTAGTAAAGTGTAATAGTTAACAATGATTTATGCATAATACAATCAATAACTAACTTAATTTTCAAGCATTTAATATATCCATCTATCTAATATTTAAAATTTCTTTATATAAATTAAAAACATTGAATAGATAACATAAAATTGGAAATGAGATTATTTATTAAAAATGATTTTTAAATTTAATTCAACTTTATAAAATAAATTTTATATTCAATTATATATTATAAAATATTATTATTTTTAGTTAATATGACATTTCCAACATCCTGAATGAGATAGATAATGAACTAGGTGATGATAGGTGATGAAAGCTCTTCACGATTATTGTAGTTGCAGATTCCACCTTGCAATTAGCACAAATCTTAGAGAACTAGCCTCTCTCATGTTGTTGTGTAGAAAAGAAGGTTTGTATTAAGTAATTAAGTATGAAGCTTTAAGACAGTGAAAAGAACTAAAATAATGGGTTTAGGCATTAAATAGGGAGTGAATTTGCAGCTTTTGCCCTACCCGAGATCCCAACAGTTGTCCCCATTCATACCATTCTTGGTTAGCCAAATTGTTGATGTCATAACAGGATCACCATCATCATTTTCATTCTTTTCAAAACCAAACCAATTATTTGTGTGGTCCATAAATTGAGGAGAGCACATTACAAAGAAACTACTTTTGCTCTCCAGTGTTTCTTTAACATGTTAAAGCATATGTTGGAGAAGCATCCAACAGGCCAGTATGATGGTTACACATTCATTAATAAAATCATCGACATGTATATATATATGCATGCAATGCGATGGGAATTCAGAATTAGGTTCTCTGCAATCTCTTGTCTGATATAAATAACATAGAACTTATCCATTTGTGTTGTTTTTTATTGTTATGTAGGTTCGATGGGTGGTGGAGGATGATGATTCGTTCATATGCTTGAGCCAGGCTTTTAAAACCTTAGGTTTTGCGTAGTTGAGGAGGCGGCGCATGATTTTTAATTCATCTTCTTTTATTTTCTTTATCTCTTTTCTAGATTTCAACTTTTGCTTTTCGATTGATTGGAATCACATAGCAATTACTTACCAATCTGGTTCCAGGATTAAACTTCAATTTTCTACTTAAAGCAGCTAGAGCCTTACTAGATTTAGATCATCTTCTAATATAATCTTCATTCTAACTCGGTTCACTCAATCTTTCTTTAACAATTTTATGCCACTGGCAGATCGCGATCTTCCTTTTCGCGGCATCTTCAAGTAAAAGGATTAACAACAAGCCTTGTTTAGTTCATAATTATGATTCGTTTCTGAAGATTTTTTTTGGACTCACTGGGGATATAGATCATGCTTTCAAAGCTAATTAAGTTCATTTTAAACATCTTGGTGTGTGACTTTGTTCTTTGTTGGCTAAATATCTACAGATTGCAGGTAATACAAAACAACAGAAAATTAAGAATAATAACAAGAGTGTCATAGTTATATATCTTCCAATTGATTTAGGTTTCAATTCTATGAAAATGTGATGCCTCTAAAGGTGATTTATCTTATCTTGGCACACTCTAGCCTGGTAGATTGCTTAGTCAAGCAAAATTATTACAGAAGCACATAATTATAGATTTGTGAAATGATCTTTGTGTTAAGTAGAATGATTATGCTCCCCAATATCAGAAACAACCAACATGTCAGTGACGGGTGAATTTATATGTCAGCAATAGAAACATCAGTCACTCAATTACTACTGATGAAATATTAGTCACTAAACTACTTAGCAACTAAGCATATAATAATTGGATTGTTACTGTCCCAAATTTGACTACTTAAGGTAATTAGTATCTGAATTGCTTTCTTTTCCAGCAAAAACGTCTGTTAGTTCCTAAGGTAAACACTCTTGTTGTACTTTTATCTACTCTCGTGTGTATTTTAATACCTTATTGGTTACACATATCAAACATCCCATTGGGACATTGTTTTGAACACGAAAAGAATAAAATGTATATTTAAAGACACAACTTACATCTGAGTTGTAAATATATTAGCACTAAACCCTAAACATATTAGCACTACTAAGGAAAAAAAATATCTAAATGTAGCAGTTAACATCTTTCAAGAACTTGTTATTATTTATTGTCGTGTGTAGTCTAATATATTGGCAGTTAATTAAATGAAATAATGTAGTTAATCCATGTTTTGGGGCATTTCATGTCACAGGATTGTATGGTCCAAAATATGAGTGTCTAATCCTTGTGAACTAACTAGAAGGAAGGATAGAATCTACAAATAAACATCTTAGTACACATCCATTGTTGACACCTATAACTTGCAGTATTTGTATGATCATAAAAAGTTTTACAGAAATTGCAGCTCTTACCAACCTTGACATGTGATCTGTTGTACGGTTTTTGCTTGCTCTTTCCTCTTAGATTTCATTAAAAAAAATCCATCAATTAAAGTCAAAACATCAGCATCGACCACGACACTTAGTGCTAGGTGTACGCAATCTTCTAAAATGCTTAGTGAATTGTAAGTTACATTGTCACTCGACTTCGATGTGACCATCACTCATCAGTTTCAGTCATTTTCTTAAATCCTACAAGATTTAAGAAAAAAAAAGTGTTATTGTTATTATATCTTCATTTCCTATAATATTTCTAGTATTTACTAAAATCTAATAATCATAACCTAGTTTATGTAATTTCTAGTGCATAATTAATTGGTTAGCTCATTTTTATTAACTTATTTGTTGCCTCCTTCTTGTGAGGTATAGGATTCTCAGACGACAACTAATATTTTTTTCCTTCTAAAATTCACCACAATATATATATATATATATATATATATATATATATATATATATATTTTATTTTTTTTATTTTTTTTTTACCATTAAAACAAAACAAGCTAGCATAATTTTAAAAAATATATAAATATATATTACAAAAAAATCCTCAAATAGAAATCAATTTTTAGAGATCAAAATAATTAGTTGTAATAATAATTAAATTAGAGATCATTTTAAAAATTTTAAAAAAAAATATTTCTAAATTAATTTCTATTATTGTTAAATAGTTTCTAAATTGGTATCTAATTAGCTACCAAGGTTTTAACTACCAATTATTTAGTTTCTAAATTTGGTAGAAAAATATTGGTTACTAATTAGATACCAATTTAAAAATTATTTATCAATAATAATTTTAAAAATCAAAATTTTATTTAGTCTTTAAATATCTCTAATTTAACATTAAAATTAGTTTCTATTTAATAATATATATATATATATATAATTAATTTTGATGAAATAAATCGATGACCAGTATTACCGTGTTGATGATGGATGGTAGCTGGTTGTGATTTGAGAAGGCAGAAAGGAATACAGAGTACTATCAAGAGAGAAATAATAGAAAAATGAAGGATTCTAAAATAAGAAAAAGAAAAAGGAAGGACTACAACACTTGCATTTGATGTATATAAAGAGAGAGATATTAATTTGTTTGGATATTCAAACCTATTTGCATCTTTCTTTATGGGTGGAAAAAGGAGCAAAACTTTTGCAGGCATAGTTAATCTATATATTCTGGGGAGGGTTTTTGGATCCTGCAAAAGATATAGGTTCATAAACAATTGCTAGGTTCTTAAATCATTTTAAAGCTTCTGCGGCTTCACGATGAACTAGGGAGAAAAAGTGAAAATTCTTGTTATAGCCATGCTAGTTCATAGTCTACACAAAGCAATAGATCTTTCACTTCCACCACCATTTTTCCTCCACCCACAAGAGATATGATACTCCATACACAAATTTTAACACCAATAAACCTATCTTTTTGACATTCAAAAAGAAATAAAGGGAAAAAAAGCATTCTCTCTTCCTTATTTACAATATCATTTTCATTACGAGACTTGATAGTTTGCTTTTTCCTCTCTAAAATATCCTTATTATAAAAAATTGTCAATCTTAATTTAATTCGACAATATAAAAACATATAGATGTTAATTAAAGCTTTTTAAATATTTTAAATATTTTAAATAATATAAATTAATTAAATTATTGATTTTAATTAAATTTTAAAAAAATATAAATTAATTGAGAAAAAAGTTATTAGAAAAAAAGTAAAAAATAAAATAATGTTATCCCCACAATTGACGACAGTGGAAAAAGTGATTTGGCCTTCCAGGAAAAAATGATGCAGGCATGATGATCATATACGGAATTCAGTGATTTGATAGCTTAATTATATAACCTTCATCACGCATGCTATAGATTGCTGACCAACTTTCTCTCTCTCTTCTATTCATAATTAGCTTTTAGAAATGCCCAACTCCATCTTATAATTTTCCTTTCTATTTCTTTAATTTATAATTCTTATCACATAAACTAACGAATAAGACATTTTTTTATCAGTAATAAAAAAATAAAAAATGAATAAAAATCATTTTAGGGTGTTCCAATTCTTATACATAAAGAACTAGCGTTTTATCAACTTTCAACTAAGGAACACCTTCTAACTTAAATAAGGAACAACTAAACTAACTCAAGAAAGCATTAAACAACCAGCCTCATACAATCCACTGGGTTTAAAACTCAGTTGGAGAAATTACAACAGGACTTTACAAAAATTCAAGACCAAACATTCCTTGTATATATTTTCCTGAACATAATAGTTGATAATTTTTTTTACTCTCATCCTATCATTTTTAATATTATTATTTTAATCATTTCATTACACTATTCAATTATAAATTTATTTTTTATTAAAATTTTCACATTAAAACTTTTTCCTAAATTTTCAAAATATATTTTTTCTATTTTTAGTGCTCAATGTTTACATCTCATTTTTCCATTCTTTTACGTTGATATTTCTAGTCCTCTACAAATAATAATCTTTTACAACCTTAAAGTTGTAAAACTATTAAAATTGTAAATATTATTTAAAAAAAGTGTCTCCGTTATTAATTTTATCGGGATCTATAATTAATTACAAGAGATTTAAACAATTTATGTCAAGGTAACTAGGATGACATTTTGTAGGGTGGATATGGATTTGATTATTATTGTAAAAATTCTAAAATTATGTCAAAATATGGACTAAATTAGGATCGATTGCAATAAATAAAAAAGTGAACTCACAATAATGTTCTCTAAAATTATGAATGCCTAAATACAAATTTTGTTACTTGAGCTATCTAGGATCTAACGCAACATTCTATATTTACGTCGAAATGTGTATAAATTCAAAGTAAATATCGAATTTTACATCGAACCCAATTGAACTACAATGATGCCTAATTTACAAAAATCTCAACCAGTATTTTTTTTATTATTGTTTTTTATTGTCAACTCTGCACTAGTGATTAAAAAATTGCCGAGGATATAATTAATAAAAAGAGATAATTAATGTAATCTTTAGTTATGAATGAAAAAATAATATAAAAAAATCAATAATTCTAATACTTGAAAGAAAAACAAAACTTACAATACTTACTAGTATTGTTTCCATCATATTTAGAGTTTCATCTTTAATGATATACACACATTTAATAATAACAACATGTTTAATTTATTAAGTATGATATAATACATAGAGATAAATATATATATATATATAAAGAACTGTTGCAATTACATTGGTACATGGAAGAAAATAAATTAAATCACACTAACACAAGGTTAAAAGTACTTCAAGCTCAAGATGATTTACACTCTTGTATCATCACACCTTCAATTTCCAATATATAAACAAAACATTAACAACTTTTCAACTAATACAATGAAAAAACTAGATTTATACATAGAGTGCATGTTTTAAATTAATAATTTATTAGGGTAAATGATATTTTAAACTATTTCCATTTTTTTATTAAAATTAATTATTAAATAGTGTAGTTTAACAAAGTAATCTATTATAATTTATAATTTTAACCCTTCTCATTTTAATATAATTTTTATTATATATATAAATTAGGAAACTGACATGGTTAAAAGTTGTAATGAGATGATCGTTCCTTGATATTTTTGATGGATGAAAGTGAGTTATTATATGGAAAAGGGAATGCTAATTATTAATGGGAGTAAAACTGTGGGATACTCCAACCCTTTAGGTTACAAAATAAACCTCATAGTATGATTGATTGATCAAGGGAAATAGTGGGATACAGAAGGTATGAAAGGAGAAGGCCTTGTAACAACTTTGGTGATGAGAGAGCATTTCATTTTCATGGAGAGTTGGAGGCACTCAGAAAGGTCCACCCGAGAATCAGAAGGTATCCATTTCAGCTGTTGTAGGAACATAGCAAGCCAAAGCTCAACAGTGGCCAGACCCATGGCTTTCCCAGGGCACACTCTTCTCCCAGACCCGAAAGGTGCCAACCTCAGATCAGACCCCATTATTTGTACCTCCTCCTTCTCAAAACGCTCTGGTTTGAACTCTTCTGGATCAGACCACACTTCTTTGTCATGTGTGATGGCCCACATGTTAACCATAGCGGTGGTGCCAGCTGGAACAAAGTGATTGCCAATTTGTGTGTCATGAATGGAAAGCCTGGCCCATGACAGAAGAGGACCCGGTGGGTGCATCCTCAAAGTTTCTTTCACTATGCTCCTCACATAAGGAAGGTTGAGAAGATCTTTATCACTCACACTGCGTCCACACCCAACAACTGAGTCTATTTCAGATTGAGCCTTCGCTTGGATTTCAGGATGTAAAACCATCCTTGCAAGAATCCATTCCAGGAGTATTGCCACTGTATCAGTCCCCCTAAATATCATTTCCTGAAATGTACCATTTCAAATTAAGAACTATGCATATGTATCATTGAAAGAACATGAGAATGATTCAAATGAGAAAAACTTACCCACAAAACAGCAACCATGTCAGAGTGTTCAAGTTTATTCTCTTTTTCCAAATCCAAAAGCACGTCAACAAAGTCACCAGAACTCTCATTATCCTTGACCTTATCCTCACCAACAGCAGCTCTCTTTTCCCTGTGCTCCACTATGATTTTTCCCACAAAAACGTTCACTCTATCCACCAAACTCCTACACCTCTTTCTCACACCTTGCAAATCCAACCTACCCAGAAGTGGAAAGTGGTCACTCCAGTTAAACACCCCAAGCAATTCATACCCCTCACTCACCAACTCCTCAAGCTCACACCCATCACCACCCTCACCAAACACATAACTCTTCCCAAACACGCTCATCATAACATTATTCAAGGACCCAAAATGCAACACCTTCCTCACCTCTACCTCGCCATCTCTCCTCATCAGGTCCATGATGTCTTTCACCATCTGAGCCCCAACCTCAGTCCGGAACTTCCCGGAGGCCGCAATTCTCTTTGGAGAGAACATGTGAGTGGCGGAAATTCTCCTCAGGCTCCTCCAGTACTCACCGTATGGGGCAAAGCCCATTGCCCGATGGAAGAGGAGCTCGTAAGCAGATTCCTTGATAGGACGGTCAGCGAAAGCTGAACTGCTCAACATCTCTTTGGCAGTGTCTGGGTGAGAAGAGATGATGAAAGGAGTAAACCCCAAGGAGAATGCCATCAAAGGCTTGGCATCAAAGGTATGAGCAAGCTTAGCAAGGACTCTGTGAGTAAGAGGTCCTGTGAAAGCAGAAACAAGACCCACCACCGGAAAACCAGAAGGTCCGGGAATGGCAGGTTTGTTGGCCAGAGATTTTCCCTGTCTAAACTTAGACAAAGCCCAAGCAAGACCACCAGGAACCAGCCAATAGCCAAAAATGGCTACCAGGAACATAACACCGAGCAAAACATCAAAAGTGAGTATAGTTGAGCAAGTAGGTAGCGGTAAGAAGAGAGAGCAAAGTTCCAATGACATCTTCTCAAGAATTTGTTGTGAATGGGTGAGAAAGAGAAAGGCAAAGTATGAGGCGCTTAAGAAGGACCTTCAAGTTGAGTTGTGGTGAATGACAAGAGTGTGAACCACCTTATATAGATATCATCCACACTTCATTACACTAACACACTAACATGCAAACCTTTCTATCAAACACTTCTTCTTATAACTCATTCAAAATCAATATTAGACCCCCTTTATAAATTATAAAAATATTGTTAATTGATTGTAACATTATTTTTTTTTAATTTTTATTCAAATTTAGTATAATTTTATATAAAATATAATTGTTGTTGTTGTGAGTTATAGTCTTATGAAAAAACATTTTTATACCCAATATATTCATACTTAATAATTATATTTATGATCATATTAATGGAGAAATCCTTAAAGTTTCTTGTATGAGTACAAAATAGGATGTTTGCAGTGTTTTTTTGGTTTTATTTTTTATTAACAATATATCTAAATTTAAACATAAAAATTAGAAATCATTAGCTTTGGTTTTAGTTAAACATTAAAAAATTAAATCAAACTAAATCAATTTTCACGATTTGAGTTGAATGGGTTGTTCAATTTTATTGTATAATTTGTATTAGTATATATGTAGTTTTATTCTTTTAAATATTTGTTTTTTTTATGTAGTAATTTATTTCTTTTTATTCACAAAATAGTAAAATAATATATAAATGCACAAAGAGTGTTTATACAGTTTTACAACAAAGGAAGGAAAAAATAAAGAAGTGAGGTGTTTATGTTATTTATTTATACATTTTAATATAAATAATAAATAACTTCAATAACATACTTTTCATAAACCTAACAAACTCACTCTGTGTGAACATTTGTACGTAAACCTACCAAACTTCTTGTCCACGTCTCTGTACATGAATATTTAAGTAATTTTTATTTTATTTTACTTACACATTTATAAGACTAACATATAACTTTTCACAAATTTAAAAACATAAACTAAGTTAAACACATTTATTTTCGACACTCATCCGAATGTCTGCTATGTGGTTGAATAATAAGTATATAGTATTTGAATAATTAATTTTAATTTGGTTCCATTCAATTTTAAAAAAAATCAAATCAATCCAAACAATTTTAATTTTAATTTATTATCAATTTTTTGAATTAGTTCTCAGATTTTGAATTGCTCGGATCCTGAACACCTATACTAAATATATTTTTTTACACTTTTTGAGTTTAATCAGGTTCATTAATGTTCCGGAGTCAGTAAAGCTGGACTTAGGTAATATTTGGATTGTAATGGTGGGTGAGATATGGTGTCATAGAAATAAGATAGTTTTTAATGAGTGAGTTTTAGACTTGTCTGAAATCTTTTCTTTGGCTCAGTTGAAGGTTTGGGCTTGACTCACTTTCAAATTCCCCTCAGCTAGTTTTTCGTTTTTTGATTGGTGTCTTGCTTCTTTGGTTTATCTATATTCGCTTTAGTGGGATGTCGGAGAAAATTTGTGTCATATTTTGTATGATTTTGTCTGGAGCTGCTTTGTTTTTTAGTTGATTCAAATGTGTTTTGCAGGTACAGTGCTCATACATTTTTTTATAAGGGTTACTAGTTCTTCTATATATTTTTATGATGATTACTGATAAAAAAATACTAAATATGTCTTCTAATATAATACAGTTATATTTTTTTTAATTAATGTCACCTCAATGTGATTTTAATAGATTTTTTTATGAGATTCAAATTTTTATAATACAATCACTTAATTTCTTCTCAAAACATTAATTTTCTATAAAAAGTTAATCAAATATGATAACTTATATGTTTCTGCTGACTTTTAGATTATATGATAAGTTATAATCTTTTGTATTAAAATTATTTCTATTGAATTTAGGAATTCAATATGACATTTTGAAAATGAAAACAGAGTTTCCCATAAACAGTATATTATATTTTATGGAAGTTCCTAGGAAGACCTTCGCTTCAAGGGATGAAAGTTATGGCATTATCCTCTGTTTGATTCAGACAAAAAGACAAGGGAAGAGGAAAACAAATTGTAATATGAAAAAGGAAGAAAGAGTTTTGATTTTCTTCCCTAATAAAGGTCAAATTTTCTTTTTCCCTTTAATTTTACTCAACCAAATAAAAGAAAAAGTGTTATTATTTGAATTTCTTTCTACTATTGCTAGTTAGTTAGCATCCAAACTTGTCCCTCAATTACCTATTATGTTTTGCAGCATTTTAAACGGTGTAACACCGAAGCTCTGTGACAGAAAATAATCTACAGTATGCTTCCATATTCCTAAAACACTGTAGTTTCCATTAGCTATTTAATGCGTAATTATCATAAACTATTCTATTATGTTTTCAATGACACTGGCACTAACCTGAAATAATAAACATTTTAAAAGAGGAAGAGTTGATGAAATAAAAACTAATTTTTAGTGATAAAAAATAATTAGTTACTATAGTAACTAAATTAGATACTACAAATTTTTTTGTTTCTAAATTAATTTTTATTATTATTAAATAGTTTTTAAATTGGTATCTAATTAACAACCAATGTTTTTGCTACCAAATTTAGAAACTGATAATTGGTAGTTAAAACATTGGTTGCTAATTAGATATCAATTTAAAAATTATTTAACAATAATAAAAATTAATTTGAAAACCTTTTTTTTTAGTTTCTAAAATGATCTCTAATTTAGTTAGTATAGCAAATAATTATTTTTAGTGTCTAAAATTTGTTTCTATTTCATGTTTTTCTTTTATATATATATATATATATATATATATATAACACTAAAAAGAATTAGTATTATTTATGAATTTTTATCTACGAATTTAAATCATTAGATAAATTCAGCATTATTTACGGATATTATCTATAAATTTGAATCTATAGATAAATTTAGCATTATCTATAGATATTATCCACATATCTTAATTTGTAAGTAAATTCGACATTATTTAAAAATTATTACCTACATATCTTTTATCCGTAGATAAATTTTATATTATCTACAAATTTTAATTACGAATTTATATTCAAAAAGTAAATTCAAAATTATTATTAATATAAATATTTTTATTAATAATATTAAAAATATAAATAATTTTAATAGTTTTAATTTTTTTAATTATATACATAATATTTAATAATATTTTTATAATAATTAATAATTTTATTAATTTAAATAATAATATGAATGATATTAAATAAAATATTAATTATATTTATATTATAACTATATTAATAAATATAATAATAATTAACAAAATTTGAATGATGTAATGATTAAAATTTTATTTTATCATTTAAAATATTAATAAATATAATAATAATTATAACATGTTAACAAAATTTTGTAGTGTAATGGTTAAAACTTTTTATTATCATTAAAGGACTTATAGTGTAAATATAAATATATTTATATAAATGCAGTTAAATTCCAACTCGACTAATTTATTTATGAACGTCTATATATAATAATATATTTTATGAAAAAATTAACTTCATTTTGAAATTAAATGTCAATTAAAAAAATAATTAAACATTGTTTTCATAACAACATTTATATTTTTTATAAAAATTTAAATAGTTACTGATTTATTCCAAAGACACTATATATATATATATATATATATATATATATAATTTTTTTATGAAAACACGTGATATTTGGGCAAAACTTTTATTTTATTTTCAAAATAACAGTTCAGATAAGGAGATGTCTATATATATTTTTTTTCAAAAACTATCCATATTTTTTAAGACTATTCCTTCCAAATTAATGTTACAAGGGTAAAATAAATTTAATTAATTTTAATGTAAAAAAATTTCATAAAACCCTGTTACAGTTAGAAAATATAATAACATATTTATTTATTTATTCAAAAAACACTTTATACATTGTTTACAGCTTTTATAGTTACGGTTTCTCCTGAAGTCAACACACATAAAAAATGTGAATGATACGTTTTTTTTTTCAAAAGTACTTAATTCTTCTTAAATTGTTGAAATACTTTAACATCAAATGAGATTTTTTTTTTTTAAAATATCTCAGGACATTATAATACTCATGTTTTTACCTCACAGTTTAAAAAAATGACATATTTAGTTTTTTTTTTAAAAAAACACTTTATATTTTTTATTTATTTTTAAAATAGTGACAACTTGTAGTACATTGAATTAAATTTCAATATAAGTATTTTGAATATATTCGGGAGCTTATACTTAACAATGTTACAATAGTTTTTACTTCAGAACAAAATGAATGACATATTTAATATTTTTTAAATAAAAAACTTTATACTTGTTTAAAAAATTTCAAATAATTACAAACAATTGAAATACATATCACTGGACATGTGATATTTTAAAAACTTTTTGTGAATAGTTAAAGTTGCAAATATGAATAAAATTAATATGAAAATATAATATACTATTTTTTTCAATGTACACTTATAATTGTCACTATTTTAAAAATAAAATAAAAAATATAAAGTGTTTTTTTAAAATTAAACATGTATTTTTTAAAACTGGGGTAAAAACATGAGTATTGTCATATGTCATGAGATATTTAAAATAAAAAAAAATATTTGTCTTATTTTGATGTTAAAGTATTTAAACAATTTAAGAATAATGAAGTATTTTTTAAAGAAAAAAAAAAGTATCATTCACGTTTTTTGTGTGTGTTGATTTCAGGACAAATCGTAACTATAAAAGCGGTAAACAATACATGAAGTGTTTTTGAATAAATAAATAAATATGTCATTATATTTTTCTAACTGTCAGTTAATTTGAAATGAGGTTGCATAGATATCATATGTCCTGAGATATTAAAATATTTTACATTAAAATTAAATTTATTTTACACTTGTAACATTAATTAACTTGGAATGAATAGTCTTAACAAATATGCATAGTTTTTGAAAAGAAAAAAACATACCTTTGAACTGTTAGTTTGAAAATGAAATGGAAGTTTTGCTCAAATATCACCTGTTCTCATAATATATATATATATATATATATATATATATATAATATACTTTATTTAGTATGATTATTGTTTAAGCTTAAATTTTTTTTTATATGAGTGTATTTTTTTAGAAAAAATAGAAATAGAAAAAAACATAATTTAAATTCTGAGAAAGAAAAGTATAAGAATGAATTTTGAGATAAACCAGGATGATAAACACATAATAATAATAAAATAAAAAAAGTTAAAATAAAGAAAAAAAAAGTTAATAATGTTCCTCTAATATATTATGGTATTAAAAAATTACTCTTGATGACTATTTGTTGTTATTCATCAAGATTTTTTTTTTAAAAAAAATAAAATAAAATAAAAATGACATTTTAGAGGTGTCTCAATTTTTATACAGACACTTAAGGAATGTTCAAACACTTATAAGAACATAGTCATTCTTCAACCTTTCCCGACCACCAATCCAATCCTCATTTAGAAGATCAAAAGAAAACATTACTTACCTTAACTGAGTCCTTAAACCAGTCTTTAGTCAAAACAATACACACAAAATAACCCATAATATAACCAGAAGCCCACAAACACATTTACAAAACAAAGTCCTCACCCGCAAACAGATCAAAAAACTTGCACAAAAAAACCAGCATACTTTACCAAGAGCCACATTCTCTTATCATTACCATAACTGGCATAATTTTCTTTGGCACCTACACAAAACCTGATACCAACTCTAACCATGTAGCAAAAACAGACATCCATTTTAACTTATGGTCGATGTTAATAACATCTGTTTCACGCTCAATCAATACAAAGAACAATAAACAAAAATTTAAGGAATTGAAACCTCTACTTTAACCACAAAAAAAATCCTTCCTCCAGAGAACCCAATTATAATGTTATCCATTAAGATGATTATTGTTGTTATCAATTATTACGAAGTGGACTTTAAGCCTAACTCAACCCCATAAAACCGGCTCAATGGGATGAGGTTTGCACCCACTTATATACTATGAAAGGCTCTAATCTCTAGTTGATGTGGGATCTCCAACACACCCCCCTCACGCCAAGACTGCCAACTCGTGCATGGGGCTATATATTTTGGGTGGTCCGATAGCGGCCCGATAGCGGGTGGCCTGATAAGCCCAACAAATACTCGCTAGGATAGGCTCGAAATGGCTCTGATACCATATTAAGAAAGTGGACTTTAAGCCTAACTCAACCCCATAAAACCGGCTCATAGGGTTGAGGTTTGCACCCACTTATATACAATGAAAGGCTCTATGTATATCTCTTCATGGAGATCACCATGAAGAAATGCATTATTGACATCAAGTTGTTTTAAAATCCAATTTTTGGTAGTGGCAATAGCAAGCAGAAGGCGGAGGGTAGTGAGTTTAGCAACA